>Ga0172379_10010413_pt1 | contig 11255 bp, 10 predicted proteins | sample GrowelOW334metaG_FD_119756 | JGI IMG/M metagenome (GOLD analysis project Ga0172379, IMG submission 119756) | Groundwater microbial communities from an aquifer near a municipal landfill in Southern Ontario, Canada - Groundwater well OW334 metaG | ecosystem: Environmental > Aquatic > Deep... | reverse complement strand
TACCGACTCCGGAAACCGTGGGGGCCAGAATTGGCCTAGGAAGCCGCGTTTTAGGCGGGTAAAACGACAGAGGCAGGCTAACCCCTCTATGCCGGACAGGAACAGGCTGTTCAGGCCCGATACTTTCTCAGGCAGCTCTTGAGCATGTCCAGGTCGGATTCGGTAAGTTCAGGGTAGTTGCCGAAGTAGAAGCCGCATTCGTGCAGGAATTCAGCGCCTTTTAAAGGGTAGGTCTCGGCCACATATTTTGAATAGAACGGCTGGGTCTGCATATTGCCCGCTATGATGGGACGGATCTCTACGCCATCTCCCGAAAACTGCTCTATATACTTGCTGCGCAGCTCTTTGGTTTTGCAAATTACGGGGAACGCAAAATTAGAGAGGAAAGAAAGATGTTCCCTTGTTACCGGAAGGAGGTCAGGGTTACTTAGCACTTCCTCCTCCAAGGCAAGAAAGTTATTTTGGCGGATTTCGCAATTTTCATCCAGGTATTTAAGCTGGGTAAGACCTAAGAATCCGGTTATCTCGGTGGGCCTGAGATTAAAGCCAAGGTCATAGAAGGTATACTTGGCCTCGAACTCGCTTTTGACCCCATGCTTTTCTCTTAAGCGGCGCTGGGCGATGAAATTAAGATTCCGGTCCCATCCGTTGGCCCGGACAATGCGGAGCATTTCATTCAAGTCGTCGTCATCAGTGCAGACGCACCCGCCTTCTATAGTGGACATATGGTGCGCTACGAAGAAAGAGAACGTGGCGGCCAGACTGAAGCTGCCGGTTTTCCCCTCCGGCAAGGCCGTGGAGAGGGACTCACAATTGTCCTCTAAAAATATAATGCCCGTCTTTTTGCACAAATCCCTTATAGCGCCGAGATCTCCCGCGAAACCGAGAGCATTGGTAATAAAGAAAGCGTCCATTTTAGTTTTCTTCAGCGTCTCTTCGAGATTGGCTGTCATGCAGTTAAGTGTCCGCGCCTCGCAATCCACCGGCACAGGCAGCATACCCAGTTGAATTATCGGCATGATATTGGTGGACCAGGTAAGCGCCGAGAAACCCACTTTACTCCCATTCTTCAAAAGTCCCATATTCTTAAGCGCCTGCACGAGAGCCAAATTGGCGCTGCCGCCGCTGTTAAAAAGAACGCAATGCTTCCTGCCCTGGGTTTTGGCGAACGCTTTCTCAAATTCCGCACATTTTTCACCCATGCTGAGAATCCTGGCCTTGAGGATGAAATCCACCAGCTCTTTTTTGGTTTCGTGCTCGTTCAGGAAAGTATTTTTCATTAAGGGGATCATAAAGTTTTTCCTCCGGAAAATACGTGATAAGCGTTCCGCCGTATGCCGGACGCTTACAGCAGCTGTTTACTTCCAAGCTTCAAAAACAACTCGTAAGACCTGGATATACCGTTCTGAAGGGAGGTAGCGGGACGCCAGTCCCAGGCGGTCTGACGGGAGATATCCACAAGTTTTCTGGCCATGCCCGCCGGTTTTGTCAGGTTGTGGGTGAAAGCACCTTTATAGCCCACGACTTCGGCCACGGCCTGGTAATACTCATTTATGGAGTGGTCTTCGCCCAAGCCCACATTCATGAGTTCCGGCAGAGAATCAAAGCTGGCAATCGCCCGATAGATGCAGTCCGCCATATCCCCGGCATACATAAATTCGCGGCGGGCTTTACCATCACCCCAAATTTCTACAGTCTTGTCGCCATTCAGCCTGGCCATGTGAATTTTGCGTATGACCGCCGGGATCAGGTGAGAGTTTTCAGGGGCAAACTTATCCCAGCGCCCATACAGGTTACAGGGAATGAGAGTTTTATACTGAAATTCCGGATTCTCCCGGGAAATATAGGAACAGAGTCTGGAGACAGCTATTTTAGCCAGGGCATAGCCCTCATTTGTGGGTTCAAGTTCGCCCTGAAGCACCATTTCTTCTTTGAGGGGATTAGGGGCGTTGCGCGGATACATACAGGAACTGCCGAGATTGATAAGCTTCTTAACTCCGCAGTTCTTAGCGGCCCAGACAAGATTTCGCCCCATGTCCAGGTTTTCAAGCAGGAAGGCTACCGGCTCTTTAATGTTAGCCTGTATCCCCCCGACCCTGCCTGCGGCGTGAATAATGATATCTGGTTTGGCCTTCGCTATATAGGCTTTAACGGTCTCATAGTCAAAAAGGTTCAAATCCGGAACATCCGGCGCCAAAATTTCAAATTTTGACATGGACGGATGCTCCAGGATATTGCGTCCCACCATCCCGGAACCGCCGGTCAGCATCAGCTTCATTTTTTTAACAGCCATCATTTAAAGTTCGCTCGGCCCTTCCGCGGCCGCTGGGTATAGGGCCGCTCCGAACAACTATTATATAAATTCGGACGGGGACACAGGGGAGACTTTGTAACCACGTCCGGTAATTCCTGCGATCAGCTGCGATGTTCTCCCCGGGACCACAACCATAAAAAAGACAGCAGAATAAGGTTGATAAACAACAGAACAGCGAATGAACCCTTATAAACTGAAATTAAACGGCCATTATCCATCCATAGCCGCACGTTCCTCGAACCGGACGGGACTTTTACTCCCATGAACGAATGATAATTCCGAAAGACTTCTGCTGGACTGCCGTCTATATCGCATCGCCAGCCGCGATTATAGTTTCGGGTGACATTAAGGATCACCGGGTGAGGGTTGCGGATCCCGATCTTTACCGTATCCGGCGCGTATTCCGCGGCCAGGATACGCACGCCTGTTTTGTCTAGGTCCTTCCAGCCGTCCGCCGAACGGCCGCCGGCATAAACGAAAGAATTAGAAAGCAGCTTATGATATTCCGCTTTTGACAGAGCCTCCAGCAAAGAAGTTTTATCCCGGAATTCCAAAACACCGCCGGTCAGGAACGCCAAGCCGGCGGATTCTTTGTTTTTATAGACCCAAAGCCGCTTTTTGTTCAGGTAGTCGGCGGCTATTTTCTTTAACTGTCTATAGACCTTGGACGAACGCGCCGGTTTCAGATCGGCGCCTGCGGGCTGCATCGTTTCCGAGGCGGCGACTTCTTTAAATCCGAGCTTGTCAGGGCGTAATATGCGTTCCGGAGCGAACATATATTTCACACCGATCAGTTTCAGCAGGCTGTTGTTGAACGGAAGCCCGTCGCGTTCTGCCGCGTCCAGGGTCCAGTTAAACAGATAAACACGGTTCCCCCAGCCGATGAAGTATTTCCTTTCCATTTCGGTCCTGCCGATCTCGGGCTCCAGCAGTTTTGCCCAATAATCTTTATATGTCTGCGGGTAAAGCATAGCGTAGCCGTCCGCGCAATAAAATCCGCTATTCAGCGGCGCGGTATCGTAGCCGCCGGAAGAAACCACGCGGAAACCGGACAGGGAACCGTTTTCCATTTTTTTCACGGCGTCGATCTGTTCCGACTCGAAAGTATTGTGATAAGTATTAAGCCGGTTGTTCGTCTGCCAGTAAAGCCTGTTGTTGACGGTTCCCAGCAGGGCGAACAGCAGCCATGGAGCAAGAATCAGTTGCGCGGCGGACAGGTCCGCGTTCTTTTTTCCGGCAAGATATACGAACAGCAACACTGGCAGGAACTGTACGAAAACACTGAAGCGCTGACAGTTGGCTAGTATGGTATGAGTACGATGAGCTTCCCAGAACTTTAATGTTACGAAAGGGAGATCGAGCCCGTTAAAGTATACGGCGGCCAGCACATAAACGGCCGAGCAGACGGCGGCTATCCGCCAGGCTCTGCGTGAGGAAATGCGCCTTTCATTTTTGGCAAGGAAATCGCATGCTGCCGCCAGCGCCGCAGGGACCGAGAAATTCAGGAGCAGGCCCAGTCTCTCGAACTGGAAACTCTTCAGGAAACCGACGCAATTCTTCATGGCTAGCCAGGGCGGCGTATTGACGAACCAAAATGAAAAAACAGCCAGCCCGGCGGTCAGATACATTATAAACGCGGTTTCCCGGGATATTCTCCCCCTTTTTTCATTCGCTAAATAATAAACCAGGATAAGAACGCCTAACAGCGGCATAAAACCGTTAAAGCCCATCGAAAACAACGATGAGGCAAGATCGCGGAAGGCTGTCCCCCAGCCTGCTGCGTCGAGAGTCTGCCAACTGGTCCTGTGGCTTTTTGGGCCCAATGTAAAAAACTCGGAGATAATCGGCAGATTGAACAGCGGGTACTGGAGCCAGACCAGCGCCATTAAGGCGATGTTGCGCGGGCTCTTCGGTATTTTTGAAACAAAGACAAAATATACCGCGTAAAAAAAGGCCGCCGGGGGAGCGGCGATAACAAAAAAGCTACCGGCGAAGTAAAGGAGCGTGAAAGCGTAAGAACCCAGGCGCCGTATCAAGGCGGGCCCGATGAAGACGTTTTCCAGCGCCCACACCAGCAGCGGAACCGCCCCTATGGAAAAGCCCTCCGGCATGGCCAGGATATCCAGGCAGGAGAACATTAAGGCCCCGGCAGCGCATGCCGGCGCGCCCAGTTTAAAGCCGTCGCGCAGCAATAGATACATTCCCAGGAAAGCCACGAAAACCACTGCAGTGGAGATAAAGACGTAAGCCGCGTAAGGCGGCAGGACGAGATACGGCAAGAGGAGGAAATTCAGAAAACCGCCCATCATGTAGGCTGTGGCTCCACAAAGGATCTGGGGGAATTGGGAATTAAACCCGTATGCGTGAATATTTGCCGCCAGCGTCCTGAGGAAAGGGAACGCGATGTCGAACGTGTCATGCATCCTTATAAGCGCGTATCTTGGAAAGAATATTTTATCTAAATCGAACAGCAGCGCGGCAGACAGCGCCAGACAGGCAGGCGGCGCCTTCAAAAGAACCCGGATCCAGGCCGGCCCCGCATCAGGCGGCTGGCTTTCAATAATTTTCATACGTCTTCAAATTCACTTTTTCTCCCGAGGACGGAGAGTTTTAGCAGGGTAATCATCCTTGCCATCACAAGCAACGCGGGTTTTCCGGTAAAATAACGGCCGTTGCGCGATACTATCTGGCCGTTCACGAGCAGCCGTTCCATCCTTACCACCAAGATCTCACGGCAGTTGTATTTAGCGAGGAATTCGGCCTCCGTAAGGCCGTCAGGACTTTCATTAAGTTCCCGTATCAGCCTTATCCGGCGGGCAGTCTCGCCGAGATTAAGAAAGTGGAAATAACAGTATCCGAAAGCGCCATAACACAGTATGTCTCCGGTTAGTATGGGAGCGATCCCGGAAAAATAAGCCACTAACACAAAACCGGCGGTAAAACCCGCGAAAATGGAACGCAGAAGTGAACCGCCGGCTCGGCAAACCGCAATTTGCACCGCCGCGTTGATCAGAAGACCGGCCAACGGCAAAAGCGCCCTCAAAATGGTCATCCGCCCTTCCCCCTGCCCAGCAGGTTCCTGTAGAGAATAAACAGCCTGGCGAGCATAAGTCCTTTAAAGGTCAGACGGTACCTGCCATTCTCCAGGTAAGCCATCTTATCCAGGACCAGGTCCTTAATACGCGGCTTCACAAGTCTGTCGTCATTTACAAAATTCCTGAAGTCATCTTCTGTCATACCCTCAGCCCCGGCTCCCGCTACGGTCAAAGCGATGACAAGTGAGGGGCTGTCGGCTTCAAGGGCGGAATAGGTGATCATGTAGGAAAGGATGAGGGAGACGTTCAGCAGCGTCAGATGCAGGTAATCACCGACTGTAACTGGCACGGGCCAGCCATAACGCGCTGCCAGACCGGCGCCGAAAAACTTCAGCATGACGAGTGCCGCGCCCAGAACCGAGAACATAATTATTAGAAGGGTTTTGGTCTGCCGTTTGGGGAGCCTAATACGCCAGACCGCCAGGTGCAGAAGGAAAGCGAGCAGAAAAGAACCGCCGCCCCAGATCAATGTGGACACAAGTTTTTTCCTCCGGAAAAAACGCCATAGGCTTGATGCCATCGGCCGTATGCAAGGCACAGAAACAAAAACTCCATTATTGAAGCAGGAATTTCCATGCAGGCAGAATGTTAATCTTTACGCCGTCAGCGGTTATCTCTCTTTCCTCGTCCGAAGTAATAAGGAGCGCCTCTTTCCGGCTAAGCCATTTACAGGCCGCGACCAGACCGGCCAGTTCCCGCGGCTGGTTTTGCGGGGTAAGTTCCAGACAGACCTGAAACGCTGTAAGATCCCCACCCTGATTCTTTGCGATAAAATCACATTCTATGCCTTCGTCAAAGTAGAACAATTCGTGGCCTGTTCTCTTCAATTCCAGGAAAACCGCGTTTTCAAGCAAGCGGCCTTCGTCCGCTGAAGTGACCCTTCTGGAAAGGGCGTTATCCACAAGGTAAATTTTTGAGGGATTACGCATACGCTTATAGGTGGATTCCGAAAACTTCTTAACCTCTAATACAAGCATACTCCGAATAAAATATTTATAGTACCGGAAAAGCAAATCTTTTGAGAAAGGGAATTTATCCCGGTATTGTTTTTGAAACGAGGTAAGGGAATACTTTAAAGCAAAGGAAGAGAAAAGCCTGTCGCTGAGCGCCTCGAAAAGATGTATATTGGAAACTCCGTATTTTTCCACCAAATCCCTGAAATACATGGCGCTCATATACTCTGTTACAAGCTTGGATTTCTGCGCGTCAGAATTGAGTTGAGCTATCTCGGGAAACCCCCCCCAGCGCAGGTAGTCCCGGAAATGTTTTTTAAGCACGCTTTTATGGCTGCCATGCATAAACCCGGCGAAGGCAACGCGTTTAGCCAAAAGGTACTCCTTAAAAGAGTAAGGCAGCACCTCCACACTCCAGGCGCGCCCGCGCAGTTCGGTGGCTATTTCAAAGGGCATCATTTTTGACGAGGAACCGCTGACATACACGCTGATATTATCGCGTTCAACGGCCCGTCTGCAGAATTTTTCCCAGCCTTTAATATTCTGGACCTCGTCCAGAAAGAAGACGGGCTTCTTATTCAGACAGCCGGGTTTTAACTCAAAAAAAACGTTTTTGAGCTTTTCAAAGTCGGCCGCTTCAAAATTCTCAAGACGCTCATCCTCAAAATCGATATAAAGAGCGCGATCGGCGCATTTTTTATAGAGATCGTAGAGGATATAGGTTTTACCGCTTCGCCGTACCCCATAAATAACAAAAACCTTGCCCAGTTTGCCAGGGAAGCTCTCAACAGCCCGCTTGACTATGTCTCCGGTATTGGCCAGAATAAATTTCTCGTTAGAGACCAGAATTTCCTTAAGCACGGCATTGGTTATCATATTGTCCTTTTAATAAGGATATATTATCACTATTTTATCCTTCTGTAAAGGATATTCGCACTAACGATGCTTAATAGCTTTCCGAAGGAATTTGGCACCAGAAGGAGATACCCTTCACTTTTGCGGGCGGACTCGTGTCAGCCGGAGGGCTTCAAGTTCTTTTTTCAGAGGCTCCCAGTAAACCTTGTCGTTCTTACGCTCAAAGCGCTCCTCCGCTATCAGTATTTTTTGCGTTTTCATGGTATGTCCGGAAATTACGCATTTAAGCACCGGCCTTTTAACCGCAAGAGCGACTGCAAGGGCCTCTATTGCAGACAATCAAGAACGGCGTCAGGGGTTAAAACATGAACGCCGGTATTTTTATAGGCGTGCTTGGACCAGATTACGGGGACTATTCTCCGTCCGCGCGCGAACGCACAGTTTTTGACTTTAGCCAGAAGGCCGGCTTTTAGCTCAGCTACCGGCAACCGTGCGTCGCTCCATTTAGCTTCGCCTACAAGCAGCGCCTTGCCGTCCAAAGACTCGGCAACGCCATCAATTTCCACCATGGTGCCGTCTATCCCCGCCCCCCACCAGCGCCTGGCCACCCCCCACTCGCAGCCGTCTATTGAGCTGGAGGCGACGCTTGCACGGGCTAATTCTTCCCAGATACCGGAGACATGCTGCTGAAACTGCCCGCGGATCTTAGTCATAACCGGGGAGATGGCGCGGACTTCCAGTTGGGATTTATTCGGCTGCAGGAATTTGAAATAAAAAATAAGGAACGGGTCATCCAGTTTGTAAAGGGTCCTTTTGGTCGACTTGCTGTTCTCGCCGAAGGGTGTTTCGCGGCGGACGTAGCCGAGGTCTACCAACTGCAGAAGCGGGCGCAAAATACTGGTGGAGGGCTTGCCCAGGCGGCCGGCTATTTCGGACAGGCGGTGGCAGCCCTGGCCTATGACCGATAACAGCGAATAGGGCTGTACCGCGCTGCGCATATCATCCATTAGCAGGCGCATGGGTTCTTCGCGCAGGACGCCGTTGGGGTCCAGAACAAGCTCGCTTATGGCGTCCTCTAGTTTACCGAACTGCGCGGCCAGCTCCCAGTAACGGGGCACGCCGCCCCATACGGAAAAAGCCTCTACCGCTTCAGTGTCTTTTAGTTTAAGGCCAGGGCGGATCCACCCGGCGTTAAGCGGCTTAATTTTAAGTATTTCCACTGCCCTGCCGTATAGCGGGGCGGCCTTATCCATTACAAGGCCGTGCATCATTCTTTGAGAGGAGCCGCACAGAACTAGATTGATCTTTTTTGCGCCGGGCTGGTCTATGTATTTTTGCAGTATGCTGGGGAGTTCCGGGGAAAGCTGCACCAGGTGCGGGACTTCGTCCAGGAACAATGAAATGCGCATGGTCAGCCGGTTGTTAAGGGTTGCCAACAGCGCGTCCCATCCGGAATAGGTGGCGGAGGAAAAGCCTGGGATAAGCCTATCAATTTCTGCGGCAAGGTCACGCAGCTGCAGCGAGGTCTCTTTTTGATCGGCAAGGTAGTAAACGCCGCTATTACCGACAACGCGCTGGATAAGCGTTGACTTGCCGCAGCGCCGGCGGCCGTATACAACAGCCAGGGCGCCGCCGTCCGCACCAAGAGTGCGCGCCAGCCGTTTTTGCTCGTCGGTTCTGTTAAGAAAGTGAAGCTTCATTGGCAAACCGCCTGATCGATATATATGTTTAACGGACATTATGTTTATTATACATATATTTTAAACAATTTGCTCAACCGACAGGTTTCAGGGAGAGAGTAGTAAAGACGTTAAAAGTTATTAATGGGAACATGTACTGCACGCCCGTTTTTCCAGATAGAGAGAGGGCGACCGGTCTTCTTATGTTCAGCCACCACTTTTCTGACGGCAGCCTTCATTGCCAGTTCGGCCTTATCCTGCATAGACAGCCTTTTTTTCATAATTGGGATTCCCAGAAATTTTTTAAATAAAGTTCTTGTGCATGGGGGCTTTGGATGGGGCGGCGGGGAATTTTTGACCTTTTTCCTTCAGTTCCCAGAGGAATTCGTTGACTTTGTGCTGGAGGCAGAGCGTGCCGCACATGGTGCGGGCGTCAAATTTTTCTGAGGCTATCAGGTCCATGACTTCCCAATAGCGGTCGCTTTTCCAGATATCCTTGAAACGTTTTTCCGCGATGTTTCCGATATGATATTTTTTGTATTTATCATTAAAAAGCATGCCGCAGGGAGCTACCAGGCCAGAACCGGAAAGCTGGATTATGAAAGGAGGGCCGAAACATTTGGAATAGCATCTTCCCCCGCCGCTCATGATCTTGGACCATTTAGCTTTGACAAAATACTTATCGGTCGAAAGCGCCTCGGCTTCCTTCAGAAGGCTTTCCAAAGCAAAATACTTGGAATAATCCACTTTCAAAAGTCCGTTTTCATCATCGCTGCAATGTTTCAACACCAGATAATCGGCGCCAAGTTCCGCGCCCAAGCGCGCTAAAGGCATGACCTGGTCAGCGAACTGCGGCATCAGTACCATTTGCAGGCCTATGGTAACTGGAAGGCCGCGTTTTTTCTTGATAGCCACGCACTTGCGTATGGTATTCAGGACCTTGTCATAAGCTTCCGGCTTGCAGCCCATGATCTCGGCGTAGCGCGCACGCTCGCCAGCCGAGATATTGAACCGCAGATAAGTTAAAGACGGAAGCATTTCCTCAAGTTTATCGTCCTTTAACAAGTATCCGTTCGTGCCCAGCGCCATATCCAGGCCTTTGGATTTGCCGTGCGTTATGGCATCGTAAAGGTGAGGAGAGCAGGTGGATTCACCGTCGCTGACGAAACTTATGGCTTTTACGCCTATTTCAGCGGCATCGTCCAGAAAATTAAGGATGACCTCTTTAGTCATTTTTTTTATATCGTTAGCCTGTAGCTGTCCGTAGCAGTAAACACATTTATAGTTACAGGCCCGGGTCAGGGAGCAGTCCATCGTTATGGGTGCTATGCGCTCGCCGCGCTGCCACGCCTCGACCCGGTCCCGGTGCCAGGCGAGTTTATGGCCGTCCAGGATAAGAGAATCGCTCATTTTATTTCTCCCCGCGCCGCGCGGCTGTTTGGGAGTCGGTCGGGAATATGGTTTCATTCGTGAACCCGGATGACCTCATATCCTTTACCAACCGGAGATAACCTTTAACGACCTGAATGAAGCTGGGAAAACTGACGGCTTTGGAGACCCCGCTTGAACGGGCGCCCAGGCGGTAAGGGACTTCCGCGAAAAGATAGCCCGTTTTTACAGCGCGGACGAGAATGTCCGTCTGGAAGAAAAACCCGGTGGAATGATGCTTCAACCCTCGCAGCAGGGACCGCCGGTATACCACGGTACCGTTGGTATAGTTGAAATTTACGAGAAAAGTGGTATTTATAATAAAACGGTAGAAAAAAGACAGGGCGTTTCGCGCCAGCGACCGGGCCTGTTTGTTGAACACGAACGGGATAACGATATCCACCTGCGTCAGCAGGGGATAATAGCGGAAGATCTCCCAGGGATCGTTCTCGTTGTCACCGGGCAGCATGACCACCGCGGAGCCGGTGGCGGCTTCCACTCCATCCCAGAAGGAAGCCCCTATTCCGTGCGGTGCGTCATGTTCTACCAGACGTACGCGGGCATCCTTCGCGGCCTGCTCACGCACTATTTCAGGGGTGCGGTCCCGCGAGCCGTCGTTAATGACCACGAGCTCGCCTTTAAGCCCGCATTCGTCCATGGCGCGCAAAGTATTGGACATCGCCGCGCCGATGTTCCGCTCTTCGTTCAGAGCGGGCATTATAACGCTGATATCGGGCGTTCCGGAGCTGTTATTGGGGGTTTCGGTCATATTTTGCATATCTTTCGCGCCGCGGCGACTATGTCGTCTTTGCCGCGGTAATAGGCTTTCTCCAGGATCGGGGAAGCCGGCACGGGCGTATCGGGCATGCATACCAAAGTTACAGGCGCCTTCAGGTCCCCCCAGGCTTTTTCGGCGGCCAGGGCGGCGATC
>Ga0172379_10010412_pt1 | contig 11256 bp, 7 predicted proteins | sample GrowelOW334metaG_FD_119756 | JGI IMG/M metagenome (GOLD analysis project Ga0172379, IMG submission 119756) | Groundwater microbial communities from an aquifer near a municipal landfill in Southern Ontario, Canada - Groundwater well OW334 metaG | ecosystem: Environmental > Aquatic > Deep... | reverse complement strand
GCATGACTGAATTCAGCATTATCGCCGTATTTTTTGTGGGGTTGCTCGGGGGAGTGCATTGCCTGGGCATGTGCGGCAGCATTGTCGGCATACTCACCGCGCAATTGCCGAAACATGGTGCGCGCTGGCCGTTCCACCTTGCTTATAACAGCGGGCGCATCGCCAGCTATACCTTGGCGGGCTTATTGGCCGGCGCTATCGGACAAGCCGGCTTGTTATTGCGCGATGTAGTGCCGATACAGCATTTACTTTTTGCGCTGTCCAGCCTGATGCTGATTGCACTTGGCATGTATCTGGCAGGCATCTGGAGCATGGTGCGGCACATTGAGATGGCCGGCAGTGCGTTGTGGAAACGCATTCAACCGCTTACCCGCCCCCTGTTCCCGATCACTACTCCAACGCGGGCCTTGTTGCTCGGCACCTTATGGGGCTGGTTACCGTGCGGCCTGGTATACAGTGTGCTGGTCACCGCACTGGCCAGCGGGCACGCACAAAGCGGCGCGCTTATCATGCTGGCCTTCGGCTTGGGCACCTTGCCCAATCTGATGGCCATAGGCCTGTTCTGGGAACGGTGCCGCCTTTGGGTACGATCCCCCCGAGTTCGATTGATCGCAGGACTGACGGTGATGGCATTTGGCATGTATGGGCTTTTCAAGGTGGGCTATGTCTTTGCTGTGCACGGCTGGGCAGGGAGCTGTCATGTGGATGCATGATGATCAGCCGCTCTGCAATCGTTGACTGGCCAATTTTGCGCGTTTGCCAAACAGATCAGATGGCCGGCAACCTTATACTTGGCACCACCAAAAATATTAATCCCGGGATATTCAAGATGCGTAACGCCATTTTTATATTGATGATCTTATTGCTCAGCGGGTGCGAAGAGCCGAACCTGCCGTCACCCTATCATGCCGCAGACGTGACATGGCAGCATGCACAGGCCGACTTTATACTTGCCGATTTTAATGGCAAGCCTCGCAGCCTGACGGACTTCAGGGGGAAGGTGGCAGTTCTGTTCTTCGGTTATATCCACTGCCCCGAAGTTTGTCCGACCACGCTGGCCGATCTTGCGCAGGTTATGCGCCTGCTCGGCAAAGATGCCGGCCAGGTGCAGGTCTTGTTCGTCACGCTGGATCCGGAACGCGACAGCCCCGAGCTACTGGCGAAATTTGTGCCGGCCTTTGACCCTTCTTTCCTGGGCTTGTACGGTGATGCGCAGGCAACCGCCAAAGCGGCCAAGGCGTTTGGGATCAGCTATGTGAAGCAGTATGACAAGCACGGCGGCTATTCATTGGATCATACCGACGGAATATATTTGCTGGGCACAAATGGCAAACCGCTATTGCTTGCCCCTTACGGACAGCGTGCTGAACTGCTGGCACAGGACATTAAATTGTTGCTGGCCGTCGGTCGGTGATCGATACCGGATGCGTCGAACGACCCGATCCCCGGCATGCCCAATGACCGGGTTAAAAATACAGCTTGCCGCTGGCAAGCTGATTGCATCGAACGGTTCTTATTGCGTCTTGCTGAACCTGGTTGAATGTTCCAATTGGCGGAGAGGGTGGGATTGCCCATCTTTCGCGTTGCATCCGCGAAAGACTCGTCCCTCGCTGCGCTCGCGACCGCCGGTTGGCGTCCTGCGCGCGCGGTGCTCGCTGGTAGAACCCAGACAGTTTCGCCCACACACCCACATCAAAATTCAAAAAGGGCACCCTTGCGGGTGCCCTTTTTGAATTTGGCGGAGAGGGTGGGATTCGAACCCACGGTAGCGTAAACGCTACGCCTGATTTCGAGTCAGGTACATTCGACCACTCTGCCACCTCTCCGAGTGAGTCATATACAGCGGCGCGCATTCTACCAGCAACCTCCGATTTGGTGCAGAATGTTCATATGCGGAACCCGATTCGATGTGTGCAAACAGTACTGGTCGCCTTATGCCTGTTGCTGGCCTCCTGTGATCAACAGATACCGCCCTGGAAAGCCGGCAATCTGGTGGTGATAGTTCCGGAAAACACGCATTGGCCCGAGTCGGAATTTCAGCGCGAATTGGCGCGATTGTTCGCCGAGCAATTGCATGCCACGCTCGAAATGATGCCGCTGCCGCAAGATGAAATCCCTGCCGCGTTACGCGAACACCGTGCACATTTTGCCGCCACCCCGTTGCGCAGGGAGAACAATCCTGCCGCACTGCAATTTGGCCCCAGTTACCAGAGTGTGCGCGAGTTGATAGTATGCAACAGCGACAGGCCCCGCATAAAGGATCTTGCTGATTTAAAAGGTATGAAATTGTCAGTGGCGTCAGGATCGGCGCATGAAGTGGCGTTGCGCGAGGCACAGACCAATTTGCCTTCGTTGCATTGGCAATCTGATCAGGATCTCACCACGCAAGACCTGCTGGCCGAGGTCAGCGAAGGCGGCCTGGATTGTGCGGCAGCCAATGAACTTCAGTTTGCCGATGCACGCAACTACCACCCCAATCTGGTCGCCGAACTTGATATTGTGCCGCCTTCCCAACTTGCCTGGGCATTCCCGGGGAATGTCGATCCTGATCTGATCAAACAAGTACAGGGGTTTTTCGCCGGCATCCAGCAGGACGGTACGCTGCATCGCCTGCTTGACCGCTACTACGGTCACAGCAGTCGGCTGGACAAGATGGATGCTGCCGCCTTCGTCACCGGGATCAATACCATCCTGCCGCGCTTTCGCCGCATGTTCGAGGAAGCCGCCACGCTTACCGGAATGGATTGGCGGTTGCTGGCGGCGCTGTCATATCAGGAATCGCAGTGGGATCCGCTGGCCACCTCGTATACCAATGTGCGCGGCATGATGATGCTGACCGGGGATACCGCTGACCGGATGAAAGTAAGCAACCGCCTAGACGCGCGCGAAAGCATACTCGCCGGCGCGAAATATCTGCAGTTGCTCAAGGACCAGATGCCGGACCGCATCCCGGAACCTGATCGCACCTGGCTGGCGCTGGCCGCCTATAACCAGGGCTTCAGCCACCTGGAAGATGCGCGTATCCTGACCAAGCGCGCCGGATTGAATCCGGACAGCTGGTCAGATGTGAAGAAATGGATGCCGCTGCTGAACCGGCCGAAGTATTACAAGACACTGAAGCACGGTTATGCGCGCGGCGGCGAAGCGGTGATTCTGGTGGAAAGCATCCGCAGCTACTACGACATGCTCAAGCGCCTCGAACCGGACCAAAAGCCAACCGTGCAGGAGCAAGTTTCATATCGATTGGTTGCGCCTATGCAGCGCTTGCTACCCTAGCCAGGCTAGCCATCCCTGGCAGACTGCCGCTCTTCCAGCTGGCGCTCGATACGATCCAGCCGCGCGGATATTTCCCTGAGCAGACGGTCGGCTTCCTTTTCTTCCCGTTCGACTTTTTCGACATCGCTGCCGATGAAGAATGCTGCCAGGTTCGCGGTCAGCATCGAAAGCAGCACCACACCGAACAGGATCAGCAAAGCGCCGAACAATCTCCCTGCCGCACTGTGCGGGACCACGTCGCCATATCCCACTGTGGACATCGTGGCCCAGGCCCACCACATGCCGTCCCAGACGGTGCCGATGGAAGGATCGATGCGCGAAATGATGACACCGGACAACACCATGGTGATAAAAGCCACGGCCAGCGTGTTGCCCAGTTGATGACGGGATAACAGCATGCGGACAGACTTGGATAAGCGCACCAGTATCACCACCACCAGTATCAGCCGGAAACTGCGCAACAAACCCACCAGCGGCGCGAACTGCCAGAACAGCGGCATCCCGCCGGTGATGATGACCAGATTCATCCAGTTGCCGAACAGATAGGCACGCCGGTCTTTGACCAATGAACTCAACAGAACGGTTTCCACGAGGAATGCCAGCCACACCATCCAGTCGGCGATACGGCCCAGCAGCGGGGCGATAGACTGCGTTTCCTCCAGATACCATTGCAATGGTATCCACAACGCCACGAACATCATCGGCCACTCCAGCCGCTTTCCCCACTTTCGTGCGGCGGGGCGTTCATGCGCTTCGACCCCGGCGATGCCGAGCAGATGGACGATCTTCATTTAAGGGAGCCTCTCAAAATCCACATTTCATCCCAACTGCTGCGTTGCGGAAAAAATTTCTTGCTTACATATTGTACATATGCGGCGCAGCAAAACGCAGTTTCAGTGTAGGGTAACCTTTAGGTTGGCCGGAACTAAAATTTTTCCCACGCCTTGCATTTTGGCGAACTCTGAATTTTTCAGAGGCTCCCTTACGGCGTAAGTTTTTCCTTGCCGCCCATATAGGGACGCAGCACTTCGGGTATCACCACGCTGCCGTCGGCTTGTTGATAGTTCTCCAGCACCGCCACCAGCGTGCGCCCGACTGCCAGGCCGGAGCCGTTCAGCGTATGCAGCAGCTCGGGCTTGCCCTGCGCGTTGCGGAAGCGCGCCTGCATGCGCCGCGCCTGGAACGACTCGAAGTTGCTGCATGAAGAGATCTCGCGGTAGGTGTTCTGCGCCGGCAGCCAGACTTCGATGTCGTATGTCAGTGCGGCAGAGAAACCCATGTCGCCGGTGCAAAGTTTCACCACTCGATAGGGCAAGCCCAGTTTCTGCAATATCGTTTCGGCATGACCGAGCAACTGTTCCAGCGCGGCGTATGACTCGTCTGGGTGCACCATCTGCACCAGTTCCACCTTGTCGAACTGGTGCTGGCGTATCATGCCGCGCGTATCGCGCCCGTAGGAACCCGCCTCGGAACGGAAACACGGCGTGTGCGCGACGAACTTCATCGGCAGCTGTTCCAGCGGCACGATCTCGTCGCGCACCATGTTGGTGACCGGGACTTCGGCGGTGGGAATTAGGTAAAGGCTCGTATCAATAAATTTAGTACTAACGAAAGCTGCGGTAATACCTTGCCGCAAGTTCTGCTGCATTTCTTCAATTACCACTTTGTCGTCAAATGATTCCCTTGGCACTTTGAACAAATCCTCCTCGAACTTCGGCAACTGCCCGGTGCCGCGCATCGAATCCGCATTCACCAGATACGGCACATAGGCTTCGGTGTAGCCGTGCTGGTCGGTATGCGTATCCAGCATGAATTGCGCCAGCGCGCGATGCAGTCGCGCCAAGCCACCCTTCAACAGCGAGAAACGCGCACCGCTGATCTTGGTGGCGGTGTCGAAATCCAGCCCCAGTTTTTCGCCCAGATCGACGTGATCCTTTACCGCAAAATCAAACTGCGGAATCTTGCCGACCTTGCGCACTTCAAGATTGTCCGCCTCGGATTTGCCCATCGGCACGCTGCTGTGCGGTGTGTTCGGGATCACTTCCAGCAACTGTTGCAATGCACTCTGCACTTCACCCAACTGCACTTCCGCCTGCTTGAGCTCGTCACCCAGTGTCGCGACTTCCGCCATGATTGCCGTGACATCCTCGCCTTTCGCCTTGGCCTGGCCGATCAATTTGGACGAACTGTTGCGCTTGGCCTGCAGCTCTTGCGTGCGTGTCTGGATGGTCTTGCGTTCAGTTTCGAGTTGCGCAAATTTTTCCGTATCCAGCGCAAAACCTCGCGTGGAAAGACGTGCCGCAACGCCATCCGGATCGTTACGCAATAATTGTATGTCTAACATCTCATCTCCCGCGTAGGGTGGATAAGGCATGGAATGCCGCATCCACCGATCTCATGGTGGATGCGCGCTTCGCGCTTATCCACCCTACCTTTTCCTTTTTGCCGCTTCATCCAGCTCGCGCAAATGCGCCAGCTTCTCGGCGATCTTCGCTTCCAGTCCGTGATCGGTAGGCTGGTAAAAACTCACTTCCGGCATGTCATCCGGAAAATAATTCTCGCCCGCCGCATAACCTTCTTCCTCGTTGTGCGCATACCGGTAACCCTTGCCGTAATCGAGCTGCTTCATCAGCTTGGTCGGCGCATTGCGCAGATGCAGCGGAACTTCGCGCGAGCCATCCTGGCTGACGAATGCGCGCGCGGCATTATACGCGACATACCCGGCGTTCGACTTGGGCGCACAGGCCAGATACAGGATCGCCTGTGCCAGTGCCAGTTCGCCTTCCGGCGAGCCGAGCCGCTCGTAGGTCAGTGCGGCGTCCTGTGTCAATTGTATCGCGCGCGGATCGGCCAGGCCGATGTCTTCCCACGCCATGCGCACGATGCGCCGCGCCAGGTAGCGCGGGTCCGCGCCGCCGTCCAGCATGCGCACCAGCCAGTACAGCGCGGCGTCCGGATTGGAGCCGCGCACGGATTTGTGCAGCGCGGAGATCTGGTCGTAAAAAGCCTCGCCGCCCTTGTCGAAACGCCGCAAACTTTGCGCCAGCGTGTTGTCGAGGAACGCGCTGTCTATCCTGCTGACGCCGGCGGTTTGGGCCGCGGTCTGCAATTGCTCCAGCGCATTGAGCAATCTGCGCGCATCGCCGTCGGCGTAACCGATGATGCGTACACGTGCATCATCATCGAATTCCAATCCCTGCAAAACAACCTGCCGCGCCCGCTCGAACAACTGTTCCAACTCCTCCGCCGACAAGGCGTGCAGCACATACACCTGCGCGCGCGACAACAGCGCGTTGTTCACTTCGAACGACGGGTTCTCGGTGGTCGCGCCGATGAAGGTCACCAGACCCTGTTCGACAAAGGGCAGAAATGCATCCTGCTGCGATTTGTTGAAACGGTGCACTTCGTCCACGAACAGGATGGTGTGGCGTCCGCGCTGCTGCAGCACCTGCTGTGCCTGCGCGATGGCCTCGCGGATATCTTTCACGCCGGACAGCACTGCGGACAGCGGCACGAACTCGGCATCGAAAGCCGAGGCCATCAGCCTTGCCAGCGTGGTCTTGCCGACCCCGGGCGGCCCCCACAGGATCATCGAATGCAGCTTGCCGGACTGGAACGCCAGGCGCAGCGGCCTGCCCGGCCCCAACAAATGAGATTGCCCGATGACTTCATCGATATGTCCGGGGCGCAGCCGTTCCGCCAGCGGCGCGGCGGCAGCATTCCCGGCAAACAAATCGCGCGTATCGGCGGTCATGCTTTGGCCTGTTTTCGTGCGGCGATTGCCGCTATGGCGATCTCTTCGATTCTGGTCACGATATTTTCCTGTTGCTCGTTCTGGTCGAAATCGGCATGTTTTGTTGCAAACTGCCGGGCTTGTTCACGGTAGCCCGGCACGTCCAGCATCATGCGGATCAAAGCCGGATAATCCGGGGGCGGCGCATCGGGATTCACCGCGATGCCCGCACCCATGGACGCGACACGCGTAGCCAGCAGGAAACGCTCAAGCTGGGTGGGCAACAGCAGCAGCGGCACACCCGCCATCAGCATGGTCGCCGTCATGCCGTGCCCGGCATAGCCGATGAACAGATCGCACTCAGCCAGGAGCCTGTCCAGCCTGAACAGATTGCTCGAAACGAGGGTACGCGGGTTCTCGTATCTTCGCCGCATATCATCCGAAACGCCCGGCGCGCAAACGATGGCGCGCAAACCAAGTGCAGCGACCGCTTCCAGCACGCCGGCAAAGTCCCGCTGATGCGGTTCCAGATAAACGAACACGCGCTTGCCTGAGCCGTCCGGCCACGCGACCTCCTGCCCCGTATCAACATTCCAGCAAGCCCCCCAGTATTTGACCGGTTCGCGCTGCGGGTAATGATCCAGCCCGGCAAAAGTGCATATAAAATTTTCTTCGATGGCGAACAACTCGCCCACGCTCGCCAGCGGCTTGACTTTGTACCTGGCGAGTACCTTGTTCATGCTGTTCAGCACCAGCGCATCAGAATGTTCCAGCCGTTCGCGCGGCACATCCAGCCACGCGCGCATATTGGGCATCGGTGTCCGGCGCGGCGGGCAATAGAACCCCGAGCCCAGCGTAGCTGCCGCCAGGCCCATGGAACGCGCCGCGAGCAGGGCCGTAGGAGAATGGTCTGCGACGACCGTATCGCTGCCATGCAGCGCGAACAATGACCGCCACGCGCCGACCAGTCCGGCCAGTCCATCCGCATGGAAATATCCGTAGCGCATCAGGATCTCTGAATAGTTGAGCGGCGGCTCGGGCAAACCGGTCAGTTGCGGCAGCCATATCGGAGACTGCAACAGCGGGATTCCATCCCCGAGTATGCCGCTGGCGTTGTGGAGTTCGCGCAACACCAGCACCACTTCATGCCCGCGTTGCCTGAGTTTTCTTGCAAATAACAGCAGTGCGGAAATGTGGCCGTATGAAGTGCCAAGCTCCCACACCAATGCGATACGGCTCATGCTCCATTTCCCTGTTATTCGCTCAACACATCTGCGCCCTTGGGCGGCGTGAAATGAAACTGCTTCTCGGCCAGTTTCGGATTGTGCTGCATCGCGGAAAAACGCAATACCGTCTTATGCCCGAACATGTCGTTCAATTCCATCACCACCAGTTCGGCCTGCTCATTGAACGCCATGAGTATGTTGTTGAAGCTGCTGTCCTTACCCTCGCTTCCCTGGTCTCTGGGTGTGGCTTGCAACCATTCCAGGCCATCCCTGTTGCCGTTTTCAACCAGGGTAAAACCGCGCTCGATCTCGTTGCTGCCGGAAAGCAGCGCGGCGGGACTGCTGCCCAGGGCCGCATCCAGCTTCCTGACCGTCACCTGATTCAGGTCCACGTCATACAACCAGAATTTCGCGCCATCACCGACGATGAGCTGCTCGTAAGGCTTCTGGTAAGACCAGCGGAATTTTCCGGGGCGCTGGAACTGCATGATGCCGGACGCGCCCTGGATGCGCTTGCCGTTCTGGTCCAGGACATCCTGGGTGAAGTTCGCCTGTGCGGAATGCGTCGAGGCGATGAAGGTCTTGAGTTTTTCGATGGCACCGGCGTGGGCGGATAAAGGAAGCACCAACAACATCAGAGCGGCTAGAATATATTTCATTATGTCTATATAGGATTCAGGATACGGGATTAAGTTAAATGCAGGGCAGAGGTTTTGCTCGATCCTGAATCCTGAATCCCGCATCCTGCATCCTCACTCATGCCTCATCGGCGCAATCACTTCGCGATTACCATTGCTCTGCATCGCCGAGACGATACCCGCCGCTTCCATTTGCTCGACCAGTCGCGCGGCGCGGTTGTAGCCGATACGCAAATGCCGCTGCACCAGCGAGATCGAAGCGCGGCGATTCTTCAGCACGATTTCCACCGCCTGGTCGTACAGCGGATCCGCTTCCGCACCCAGGCTTTCGCCGGCTGCGCCGGCCTCGTCCGAAGCTTCCTCGAGCGAGTTGAGCACACCGTCGATGTATTGCGGCTCGCCCTGGGCCTTGAGATATTCGGCGACACGATGGACTTCCTGGTCGGATACGAACGCGCCATGCACGCGTTGCGGATAACCGCTGCCGGGCGGCAGGTACAGCATGTCGCCCTGCCCCAGCAGCGCTTCCGCACCCATCTGGTCGAGGATGGTGCGCGAATCGATTTTGCTCGACACCTGGAACGCCACGCGTGTCGGCACGTTAGCTTTGATGAGGCCGGTGATCACATCCACCGAAGGACGCTGCGTCGCCAATACCAGATGGATGCCGGAAGCCCTTGCCTTCTGGGCCAGGCGCGCGATCAGCTCCTCGACTTTTTTACCGACCACCATCATCAGGTCGGCGAGCTCGTCGATGAACACCACGATCAGCGGCAATTCTTCGAGCGCCTCCGGGTTCTCCGGCGTGAGCGTGAACGGGTTGGTGAGCGGCTGGCCGGCCTTCACGGCGTCGCGCACTCTCTGGTTGTAGCCGGCGATGTTGCGCACGCCGAGCGTGGACATCAACCGGTAGCGCCTGTCCATCTCCTGCACGCACCAGTTGAGCCCGGAAGCGGCCTGGCGCATATCCGTCACCACCGGCGCAAGCAGGTGCGGGATGCCTTCGTACACCGACAACTCGAGCATCTTGGGATCGATCAGCAACAGGCGCACCTGTTGCGGCGTGCCCTTGTACAGCAGGCTCAGGATCATCGCGTTGATCGCCACCGATTTGCCGGAACCCGTGGTTCCAGCCACCAGCACATGCGGCATCCTGGCCAGGTCGGCGACCACCGGCTTGCCGGAAATATCCTTGCCCATCGCGATGGTCAGCGCGGAGCCCATATCGGCATACACCTGCGAACTGAGTATCTCGGACAGGCGCACCACCTGCCGTTTCGGATTGGGCAGCTCCAGCGCCATGTAGGCCTTGCCGGGTATGGTTTCGACCAGGCGTATGCTCACCACCGACAATGCGCGCGCCAGATCCTTCACCAGATTGGTGATCTGGCTGCCCTTCACGCCGACGGCAGGTTCGATCTCGTAGCGGGTGATCACCGGTCCGGGATAGGCTGCCACCACTTTCACTTCCACGCCAAAATCCTTCAGCTTGCGCTCGATCAGGCGCGAGGTGAATTCCAGCGTATCGGCGGACACGACTTCGACCTGCTGTGTGGCCTGATCCAGCAAATGCAGCGGCGGCAACGGCGAGTCCGGCATATCGGCAAACAGCGGGACCTGCTTTTCTTCCGTGGCCCGTGCCGACTTGGCCACTTCCATCAGCGGCATCTCTATGTGTATCGGCTGGTGCTCTTCAACGCGCTTTTTTTCTTCGACTATGGCGACCCGTTCGTGCGTCGCCTGCATGCCGATACGCTTGTCCTGGCGTGTCTGCCAGGCCAGGCGCACCCACAGAAAAGCGGTTTCCAGCAGTTCGCCCAGGCGATCCACAAAACGCAGCCAGGACAATCCGCTGAACACGCTGAAGCCGGTGGCGATCAGGGTCAGCAGCAGCAGCGTCGCGCCGGTAAAGCCGAACACGCGTGCCAGCGACTCTCCCAGCACCGCGCCCAGCATCCCGCCCGGCGCCAGCGGCAACGGGATATTCAGCGTATACAGGCGGATCGCTTCGAGCGCGCTGCTGGCAAGCAATAACGCCGCAAACCCGGCGACCGAGACCAGCCACGTGCGCTTGCTGAAGATGCTGTTGGCGCGCAAATCGTGGTATCCCGCCCACACGCGCTGCAGCATGTACAGCACGCACCACCAGGCGGAGAACCCGAACAGGTAAAACAGCAGGTCGGCGAGATACGCCCCCAGCACCCCGCCGGGATTGGTGACCAGTGCACCGCTGACACTGTGCGACCAGGCCGGGTCGGCCGGGTCATAACCATACAGAGCGACGGTGAAATACAGCGCGCAAGCGGCCAGCAATATCCAGCGCGATTCGCGCAGCAACCCTATCAGCCTGTTGCTCAGAAAATCGCCGCTTGCTTCAGCCATG
>Ga0172379_10010411_pt1 | contig 11258 bp, 14 predicted proteins | sample GrowelOW334metaG_FD_119756 | JGI IMG/M metagenome (GOLD analysis project Ga0172379, IMG submission 119756) | Groundwater microbial communities from an aquifer near a municipal landfill in Southern Ontario, Canada - Groundwater well OW334 metaG | ecosystem: Environmental > Aquatic > Deep... | reverse complement strand
GCTTTGTAAAACCAGGGACTACCGGAAATTTTTTCATAGGCTTGCGATGTCCATCCATCATGCCCGTTTTTTGTGTCCCAAAAACCTGGTGTGGTATGGCCGGTGGATGCGGTGTCTGTATATGGATCGATATATCCTCCTGCCGTTGAAGCATACTTTGCCCATAAGGGTTTTCCATTTTTCATCAAGACCCAACCCGCTGTTGCATTCACAGCCTCTTCCCACTTCCCACCTTTATTTGATCCTTTATACACTTGGCAAGACTCTGTGGCGCAAATGAATCCGCGCCTTTGCATATCGGCCAATGCATAAGATCGCGCGGCAACTGCTTGCGCTTTTAAAGCCTCTAGTCCGCCGTCATCCCCCCATTTGTTTGGAACTTCGTAAATACGTTTCGCATAGGTTTCCAAAGAAATGCGTTCGCAATTCCCAGCACTACTCCCCACGCAAATTTCCGCATTTTGGTCATAATCTTTTTTAATCTCAACATCGCCGTAGTATGCGCGCAAAATTTCATCTGCAGTTTGGCCTTCTTTTGATCGACCATACGCACCATATTGAGACAATCCATTGAAATGTGGTGCTCCAAATGAAAACGCGGCAAAGGCTGGTGAAAATGGTGGAGAGAAAGCTGGGGAAGCGTTAAAGTCATCAGCTAAAGGAACATCGCCAACGGTGGTTTGGAAGGTACCAGCCTTCTCCGATAAGATAGCTTGTTGGCGAGCTGATAAATCAGCGATTTTGCCTTGAATTTGCTGCTGATATGCTTTTGCTCCCGAGATTTCTTTTTTAAAAAAAGCTGCTTGCGTATCTAATTGAGATTGCAAGCCTGCTAGTCGCACCTGATCTTCTTCTAGTTTCACTTTATCTTTTTCAAGTTGCAATATTTCTTCTCCCAAATCTTGAATAAGTTGCTGATCACGAACTTCAATGCTTTGGCGATATGCCAGTTCTCTGGCTAATTGGGAGGCAGAGGTTGAGGATAGTAATACTAACAATGGGGAAAATGAGCGGCTTCGCTTGTATCGTTCTCGTACTCTATATGCAAAAAGTGCGTAGGTATCTGATAGATCTTCTTCCCGCTCTTCTATGTTTACTGCCAGAGCCTCAGCATCCTTTTTTGCCTTGGTAATGGTTGCTTGAATGCCCTTAATACGACTGTCCAGTTTACGTACTTCTTCCTCTAATGGTGCAGTTGCTTTCATACTGAGTTCCAGATCTTGCTGCAACTTTTCAATTTGCTGATTGAGTTCCTGACAAGAGGAATCTCCTTTGCAATCAACGGCTCGAACCATTGAGACCATTGAGATTGACCATTGAATGATTATTGCTGCAACAAAAACCAGGAAAATAATGACAGTGAGCTGGGGCAAAAGCGTCTGTTTTCTTTTCATGCACCCCTGATAATATCAGATATATACATATTATCCTAGTTCCGTGTAAAATATGATTATGTCTGGGTTAACAAAGAGGGCTTTCTCTGCCGTTCGTATCGGCTTTTTTCTTTTTTCTATTTTAGGGGCTATTTCCTTAACACACCCAGCAAAAATTTTTGCTGAGGCTTGCCCAGATTCTTGTGAAGAAGTTTGGGGAACAACTTGTCGGTACGAAGGGGAAGTGTTTTGTGATGCAACTCTTGTTAATTGCGATTCTGGAACAGATATTACGAGGAACAATCATACTGAAGAACAACAGCTAGCAAACGAGTGCCAACAAAAAGGAGGATGCGTAGAAGTTCAAATACGATCCTACATGGGAGATGCGGGAGATACACGTAATGTCACCTGTTATACCGGTGCAGAGTCAAATGGTTCATCTCTCACATGTCCAGAAGACACACTACTTAACCCCTCACTCTGTAAGAATCCTAATACTCCTTGCAGAGATACAAGCGGGAACTGCGTCAGTCAGATTATAAATCTTGGCAGCGCTGAAACCATCCCCTTTCAACTATGCCAACAAGTACCACCAGGGCAGGAGCGTGAAGACTGTTGCACATGTGTTTCTGGAACATCAAGTTGTGTAGTAGATAACCCAGATTATGCACAATATCATCATAATCTGTGGACAGCGGTGGGTTGTATTCCAACAGATGGAACCGGCATCGTTACCTCCATTCTTCGTATTGGCATGAGTATTGCCGGAGGAATTGTTCTGCTCATGATCTTGGCATCAGCATTCCAATTAACAGTAAGCCAAGGAGATCCAAAGAAAGTTGAGGAAGCAAGGGGAATGATCACTTCAGCTGTTGGAGGTCTACTCTTTATTATCTTCTCAATGATTGTACTTGAAACCATTGGTGTTAGTATTTTGCAGATACCGGGATTTTAGTTATGAAAAAAATATACATTCTTCTTTCCATTATCATCCTCGCTGGATTGTTTTTTATTTCCCCAATACGTAAAATCCAAGCTCAAGTAAATTCAACTGGTTCCTCACAAATTGAAGAGGCCATTCCCCTCGCCAACCCTCAGGAAACCCGCGACATGATTCGCGATATTCTTGGCATCAACATTCCCAACCTCGGAGGTGATAAAACAGCTCTAACACCAGGAGCAATTCTTTCTGCTTTCTATCCGTTCATGTTTGTCTTTGCCGGACTCATTCTCTTTGTCATGCTTGTATGGGGTGGGTTTGAAATGCTTACAGGAGTAGCAGATACAAAAGCCGTTGAGGCTGGAAAACAACGTATATCCTGGGCATTAATTGGTCTTGTGCTGATATTTGTTGCCTACTGGATTGGTCAAATCATCCAAATTATCTTTGGTATCAATATTTTTGGCAACATTTAACAAACGTGCCCCACAAAAGCAGAATAAACTTATTTTCCAAATCTCCTCTGACGCGAAGCATAATCTTCCAGAGCGTTATCGAATTCCGCAATAGTGAAATCTGGCATTAATGTTTCTGTAAAATAGAGTTCGCTGTACACACTCTGCCAAGCCATAAAACCTGATAATCGTTTTTCGCCACCTGAACGAATAATGAGGTCTGGATCTGGAAGTCTCGCTGTATCAAGGTGTGAGGAAATATCTTGCTCTGTGAGCTGAAAAGGATCAAATTCGTTTCCATTCAGCATTTTTTCAGCAAGCAACTTTCTCACAGAACGAAGAATTTCATCTCTTCCGCCATAGTTCAATGCAAAACTGACTGTGATTTTTGTATTGTTCTTCGATATTTCTACCCAATGTTTCGCGTTTTCAGCAATATCTTTTGGGAACTTATCAATTTCTCCTAAAATTCGCAGCTGCACTCCCTTTTTATGCAAATCTTCCGCACTTTTTTTGAATGCACTTCGAAAAAGCCGCATAATTCCTTCAAGTTCTGTCTTATCTCTGCCCCAATTTTCTGTGCTAAATGCCCACAACGTGAGATATGGGATTCCAAGTTCTATACATCGGTCAACTAGGGATTCTATAACATCATTCACCACTCGCTCATGACCATGAATCGCCCCTAACCCCTGCTTTTTAGCCCAGCGGCGATTGCCATCCATAATAATAGCGACATGTTGGAGAATTATTCCTTGAGAATCGTGATTTGCCATAGGCGAATTGTAGCAAATAAATCCTTAAAGGGGACATCTGCTCAACAAGTGCATGATTTGAGACAAAATCCCGACTATTATTTGTCTCTTCTATACACACATATGGCACATCAAGATTCCTATATCACCGGTTGTTCTGCAGTTACCCTTGTAGATCAAAAAAACAAAGTCATCGGAGGACTCGACATTTTTGCTGCCCATGAAGGTGAAGCACAAAAGCATCAAGCTATCTCTGTTTTCCTTTTTAATAGCAAAGGGGAAATATTACTTCAACAGCGAAGCAAAAGAAAAATCGTTGCTGAGATGCAATGGGCTAATGCATGTTGCGCAAATGTTGGGTATGGGGAAACCTTTGAGCAATGCGCATATCGTAGATTAAAAGAAGAACTTGGAATTAGCGATGTTACTCTCCAAGAACTTTTTACGTTTGAGTATCATGAAAAGATCAATCAGCGTTTTAGTGAATGGGAAATTGATCGAGTATTTACAGGTTTTTATGAAGGACAAATATCTCCAAACTCAAATGAGGTCGTTGGTATACGATGGATAAAACCAGAAAAACTTTTCCAAGAAATGAAAATTCACCCAGAAAAATTTAGCATATGGATTAAACTCTTACTTAAACAACAAAAACTATCACACTTTCTCGCGACTCTTTCATAAAACTATGCCAAATTCTGTTACCATTTCAGCTCCAGGAAAGATCATGCTCTTAGGTGAACATGCCGTTGTATACAAAAAGCCGTGCTTGGTCACTTCCGTGGATCAGCGCATGAAACTCACCATAAAAAAAATTGAACAGTCCGAACTCATTCTTCATGCTACAGACTTAGGATTGGATACATATATCAAACCAATTTCTCAGCTTTGTACTGGGGTAGTACCCAAAGCGGCAGAATATGTTGAACACACCATATCAACGCTTTTAAAACAATTTCCCATCCAAGGTGGAATTGAAATCGAAACACATGCTGAATTTTCGGAAAAGTATGGATTTGGGTCGTCTTCAGCTGCAACAGTGTGCGCAGTAAAAGGATTTTCTGATCTATTTTCTATTTCCTTAACCAAAAGGCAAATATTTGATTTAGCATACAAGGTCGTGCTCGATATTAAAGGAGTTGGTTCGGGTTATGACATTGCTACAGCTGTGTATGGTGGCACGTTAGCTTATGTTGGAGGTGGCGGTAATATAGAGCAACTTAATGTTTCAGAATTACCATTAGTTATTGGATATACAGGCATAAAAGCAGATACACCTTTATTGATAAAAGAAGTTGCAAAAAAAATGGAACAGGACCCTCCACGATTTCAAAAAATATTTCATGATATAGAACATTTGGTGATATTGGCAAAATCCGCATTACAAAGAAGCGATTGGGCACAAGTTGGAAGATGCATGAATGAAGATGAATCATTACTCGCACAGCTCGATGTAGAAAGCTCTGAGCTTTCCCAACTTATTCAAGCAGCTAGAAAAAGTGGCGCTTGGGGGGCAAAACTTTCTGGAGCCGGCGGAGGAGATTGCATGATCGCGCTTACTCCAAATCGAGAAGCAACCGAACAAGCTATTGCTGCTGCGGGTGGGACTGTTGTGAAAGTTGGTACAAATATTTCTGGAGCTGTGAAGGAGTAAAATCAAAATATGAAATCAACCGCTGTTGGACCTTCAAACATCGCATTTGTGAAATACTGGGGAAGGAAAGACGAAGTATTGCGGCTCCCAGCAAACGCCAATATTTCATTTTGCTTAGATGGATTAACAACTACAACCACTGTTGAATTTTCAGATATCTATCCCGAAGACGATGTAACAATCGACTATGAAAAAAATGAAAAAGATACAGCAAAAATTAGCAAACACTTGAATCGTGTACGCAAACTCGCTGGAATCAGCCAAAAAGCAAAAGTTGTTACCATCAACAACTTTCCCTCTGGCACCGGTTTATCATCTTCTGCTTCGGGATTTGCGGCTCTTACTATTGCGGCAGTCGCTGCGGCTAATTTAAAACTTTCAGAAAAAGATCTTTCTATTTTAGCGCGACAAGGATCAGGGTCTGCCTGCCGTTCAATACCAGATGGATTTGTGGAGTGGTGCGATGCAGATACCAGCGAAGAGTCTTATGCATACTCGCTTTTCCCACCTGAGCACTGGAATTTAATAGATATTGTTGCGGTAGTAAGCACTGAAAAAAAGCGCGTGAGCACTTCTGAGGGGCAAAAACTTGCACAAACCAGCCCATTTTTCATTGAGCGTAGCAAGCACATTGATGCGAAAAACGAACTCGCCAAACAACTACTTAAAGAAAAAAAGTTTCACGAGCTCGGAGCATTGATGGAAAAAGAAGCGCTGGAAATGCACGCGATTATGATCACCTCAACCCCGCCGCTTTTGTACTGGACACAGGGATCATTAAAAATCATGAAGTTAGTTCAACAATGGCGTGAAGAAGAGCATATTCCTGTATATTTCACTGTGAATACTGGACAAGATATTCATCTGATTTGCGAAGAACCGACAAAAAACATTGTGCTTGAGAAATTAAAAGGTGTTGAAGAAGTTCGGAAAACACTTGTTTCTAGACCAGGAAAAGGCGCACATCTTATTGAAGATCATCTTTTCTAACGCCATCCTCACCTAACTGCACATCATATATATCCAAGTTTTGTCGTTTGGCATACGTTGTAACAACTTCTTTTTCCGGATGAAGTACTAAAGCAATTCCCGACCCCCGCTTCTTTCCCCCACCGCCACAAATTTTCACTATTGCCCCCAAACGCTCGAGTTCTCGACAAATGCTTTTTGCCTTATCACCAACAACTCCCAACTCTTCTAATAAGCGCTCATTTTCTGAAAAAAGCTGCTCCAATTCCTCCCCCGTTTCTTTGAATTGTAATAGTTTCTCCATGCGGTCAGCAATTTCACCAATTGATGCAAATATTCTATCGATCTTCCTCGTGTTCTTTTCGCGTTCCTCTCGGACAAACGCAATCATTTCTTTTGTTGTTTCTTTTGGAACTCCTGTTTGTAATAAAAAAAGTTGAGGCAATTGATGGGCAATTTTTACTTGAGTAAATACTGGTCTAAGTTCTTGTTTCTGATATCGAATAACCCCACCATATACTGATGTTGTGCTATCAATTCCGCTCGGAGTTCCGTGCTGCGTTTTCTCAAACTTATACGCAAGTTGATTAATCTCTTCTAGATCTAGTTGTTGTGTCTGCATGAATAACAATGCGGCAGAGAGAGCGGCTGCAAAAGATGCCGAAGATCCCAAGCCCGTCCCTATTGGCAATGCTGTAGAAGAAGAGAGGCGAACTTTACCTTTGGTAATACTGTGCATGCTTGCGTCTATTTCAGATATAGGAAAACGCGGTAGGTTTGAAATCAGCGTTGGAAGATATACAGTAGCATCATCAGCATACGACAATCGAATCGTTGTCCTCAAATCTATAGATGCTGCTATTGCTGGATAGCCATGCACCACAGCATGTTCTCCACAAAGAATCACTTTTCCGGGAGCAGAAGTTTCGATTGTATTCTCTACCATAGTAAGAGCTTCTATATATGTTTTGCGCTGAAAAAACGAATAGACAAATATACCAACAATACCTCATATAATAAACAAAAGCAGGAAAACCAAAGTGCTAAAAAAGTCCACAAGTTTGGGAACGGGATAACAATAAGAAGAATCCAGGAAATGATTCTCCACACAAAAAGCCCAAATATCCACAGCACTATTGGCAAAAAGACCATCCAGGAAAAGATTTTTTCTCGAACAATCTGCCGTGTCGTTTGGTAGGGGTGTGTGACAATTCCCAAGGTAATCTGGGAAATACTATAGATGACCGACCAAAAAAATACTCTTGCACTTGTCATGTCTACACCATGTTCCTTCCCCATTCATAAAACCATGGGAACTTCCACAAAAATATCGCTAAACTCATTGCCAGAGAAAGCCAAAACATCACCCAAAATGCGTGGGTTGCAATAAACAGGTTTAATGGAGCAAACCATTGAGGGAAAAAAGTATGTTCTTCCAGCTGTTTTTGTTCAGCAGCAAGCTTTTTGAGCTTTAACAAAAAAATCTCTTGTGAATTGTCCATGCACTACGCTCCTTCAATCTCGCTGTACGCTACCCGAAAAGCATTTCGTGCGCGAAATAGCGATGATTCAGCACTTTTTGCACTCACACCAAATCGTCGCGCAATATGCTCAACACTGATCCTATCAACGTATTTCAGCAATAGAAGCTCTCGATCTTTATGACTAAGAGAATTGAGTACAGCATTCACTTGTTCAGAAACTCCATGCATGTTCGAAATTTGCGCTGGAATAAGTGCTTCTAAAAATGGCATTGCCTGAATAACGCGCTTGGCATATTTTTTTCGAAAATAATCAGCAACTTCGTGACGAGCAATAGAACACATCCAGGTCCAAAGAGAAGATTGTTGCTGAAAAAGAGGAAGGCTTTCTAGACAGGAGACAAATACATCTTGATTGAGTTCTTCTGCATCTTTTTGATTGCTGACTCGCTGAGAAAGATAACGTTTGAGTTTTGGCGCGTACTCCTTATACCATTGCTCAATAGCACGCTCATTCCCTTGACGCAATTTCTGAAGTAATGCAATTTCTTCTTGATAGCCCTTTACGTTCGGCATAGTTGTATTATAGACTAGAGTTACATAGATTGTGTTAGTATAAATAAAGGTATCTTGTGAAAAATCCTGCCGTACATATCAACCACCTTCCAAAAGATCAATTTTTTCAGACCACATTAGGGAGAGTGCTGAAATGGGCTTCCAGTGTAGGCCGCTTCCTCATCATCTGTACAGAGCTTGTCGTTATTGTAAGCTTTGCCGCACGTTTCAAGCTCGATAGAGATCTTACGGATTTAAATGAGGACATCATTCAAAAATCAGCAATTGTTAGTTCCTACGGATCAATAGAAGATGAAGTAAATGCTATTCATAAAAAAACGAAGTTCATAAAAGAAAAAACGCTCGCGCTTTCCCCAACAGAGGTACTTGATCTTATTGGAAAAAAAATGCCAGCAAATACCATCTTGTCCGCTACTCAAGCACACCCCAACGTCATTACAGTGACCGGAAATGCGTTAAGTTCTCGCGATCTTTCACAGTTTATCCGAGCATTGCAGGTATCACCGCAAGTCACCATGATCAATGTTGATCAAATAAAGTCTGATGAAAAAAGAGGAACCGGATTCGAGTTCAATATCCGCATTGAGGTGAAGAAATGAAAAAAGAGACAAAACCGATATCAATTGCTGAGTTAAAAAGAAAATCAGCTGAACGCATAAAAGAACTGTACCAGAAACCAGCAGCAAAAATATCTCTGGAAGTGATCATTTCAGTGCTTGCCATTGTGTTTCTTGCGGTTTTTGCTATTCAACCAACGCTTTCCACAATGTCCCAACTTGTCAAAGACATTGAAGATCGCAAAAAAACCTCAGAAACGTTGAGTAAAAAAATTCAAGCGCTTTCAGAAGCGAACACACAACTTATGCAAATAAAGAGTGATCTCAAACTATTAGATAACGCATTCCCCCTCACCGCAGACATGAATGGATTTCTTTTGAGAGTAGAGCGTATTGCTTCCAATCATTCGATCATCGTTGAGACGCTACATTCATCCAAATTGCCAAAAAATACCACAACTGCAAAAGATAAATCTTCAGTACTACCACTCCCAATCCAACTAACAGCAAAAGGATCATACATAGATATGAGGAATTTTTTACTGGAACTTCAAGCGATTGATCGTTTCATCTCAGTTGAAGACATGTCAATTTCAAGTGATACAGAAAACGAACAAATAGCTCATACTCAACAGGTGAGGGTGAATATTCAGGGGTATTATTTTGGAATTTCTACAGAAGTTCAAAAGGACAATGACAAAAAAGGAAGTAGTGGGGAGGTTGACTTATGAGCTCAAGAGGACCTCTTTTTGATTCATTTCTTAAAAGTAAAGAGTTTGTCGTCCTACTCTTCTTAACAGTTGGATTATCTGTTTTCTGGGTTACATTTGGAGTGTATGGCTCCTTTAACAAATCCACAATTGAACCAAATGTAAAAAAACAAATATCTCCGCTTGACCCAAAACTAGACAAGCAAACAATTGAATCTCTAAAAACAAGAAAGGTCATGACAAGTGAAGATTTGCAGAATTTTGAGATATCCAAGGAGCTCATAGATGAAAATGGAAAAGTTATCAAACCATCTCCCAGCCCTTCACCACAAGCAGCAACAGCAAGTTCATCCGCCTCAGCAACAGAGTAAAGGGGAGTACCGGGTTCTCCGTTTTGCTCCTAAATTATCCTGCTACAACAGCGCTTTTTACCCCAATACCCCCCGCCTTTTCCTTCTCATCTCTCTTTTGTAACGGGAGAATCGGGTTTAACCCGAAACGCTCGTTTCATTTTACCATCACCTCATATAGTCCTAGATCTACTCAAGCAGTCATTCACCCCCCCTCAACATTCCCAGAGGAAAAACAGCATGGAACGGGAGATCCCGATACTCCCTTTTGTGCTACAATATCTTCACTATGGCTCCAGACGTTTTTGATGCCAGCAAAGATCTTCCTCAACCAATAAATAACACTCCTCGCGATGCTCCTGGCGATGCTCCTCGCGATGTTTCTCGAGATATTCCCAGCAATACTCCCCAACCTCGCGGCCATTTCCAGGGAGGAAGAAGAATTGGAGCTGGTGCGCAAACAGAAAGTAACGATTCTTCGCAAGAACACCACCGCAGTAGAAAACGCCACCCCGATGATTACAGTGAAGTGATGGCTGCAGAACGTGCTACCACAAATGGTTTTGCTGCATTTGCTCCAAAACCAAAAGGTATCACATTTGAGTCACAGCATCCTGGTGAAACAATTTTGCTTTTTCTCCGTCAGCATCCTATTGTGAATGTCCCCTGGATGTTGATTGCTCTGCTTATGTTATTAGCGCCAATGCTGTTTATACTCATTATCCCTTTTGCTCGGGAAATCCCGCTTCGCTTCCAGTTCATTATGGTTTTGGGTTGGTACCTTCTCACAATGGGATATGTTTTTGAGCAGGTACTTATGTGGTTATTCAATTCATTTGTTATTACCGATGAGCGTATTATTGATATTGATTTTTACTCGTTGATCTATAAGCAGATGGATTACGCGAAGCTTGATAAGATTCAGGATATCTCTTCGAGGACTGGTGGTGTCGTGTATTCGCTTTTGGATGTTGGGAACATTTTTGTCCAAACGGCATCTGAAGTTCCAGAGTTTGTGTTTGAAAACATTAGTCATCCGTCTAAGGTAACAAAACTGCTGAATGAACTTGTTATTGAAGAAGAGCGTGAACAAATAGAGGGGAGGGTGTCATGAACCCAACAATTTCTCCAGCTCCGTTCTCTTCGTTTTTTGGTTCATCTGAGCTTCTTCCATTCTCAATGGGGACGGCGCTTCTTGTGCTGAAATTTTTCATCGTGTTCGCGTACTCACTGTATCTAGTTTTTGGCGTGGTTATCATTCGTCAAGTGAGTTTGATGAATAAGACAATTTCTTCTCCTATTTCTGCAGTCATCACTATTGCTGCTTATATTCATTTAATTGTATCGATCTTGGTTTGGTTTGCGGCACTAGTGATTTTGTAGCAGATTACGACAATTGAATAGTGTGAGGATGAGCGATGCAGGTTAAAAGCGC
>Ga0172379_10010410_pt1 | contig 11258 bp, 10 predicted proteins | sample GrowelOW334metaG_FD_119756 | JGI IMG/M metagenome (GOLD analysis project Ga0172379, IMG submission 119756) | Groundwater microbial communities from an aquifer near a municipal landfill in Southern Ontario, Canada - Groundwater well OW334 metaG | ecosystem: Environmental > Aquatic > Deep... | reverse complement strand
CTACCGCAAGCAGATCAAACGGCCTTGCTGCATCAAGAGTGCGGATGGTATTTTATTGAAAGAGGAGTATAAACCGCTGGATTCGGTGGGTGTGTATATTCCGGCCGGTACCGCACCGCTGGTTTCATCGGTGTATATGACGGTGATCCCGGCAATGATCGCGGGCGTCAAGCGGATCGTGATTTCAACACCCCCGGGGAAAGACGGGCATGTTAATCCGTACATTCTGGCGGTTGCCAATTTATTGAACGTTAAGGAAATTTACAAGATCGGCGGGGCACAGGCGATCACAGCGCTTGCGTTCGGCACGAAAACTGTTCCCAGGGTTGACAAGATCGTGGGGCCGGGTAATGCGTATGTGACGGAAGCAAAGCGTCAGCTCTTCGGGTATGTGGATATCGATATGCTCGCCGGACCGACTGAACTGGTCATTATTGCGAATCGTTTCAGCAATCCTGATTATGTGGTGGCGGATTTTGAGTCGCAGTTGGAACATTCGGGTGGTCTGTCCATTTTGATCTCAACGTCCAAACAGCTGATCCGTGAGGTCAAGGGGCGGGTGAACGGCGGGTTTGTGATCTATGCCAAGAATATGGATGAAGCGTGCACGATCGCTAATAACATTGCGCCCGAGCATTTGCAGATATTGACGAACAATCCTAAAAGTGTGGCTAAAATGATACGCCATGCGGGAGCTATTTTTCTGGGCGAGTACAGTCCAACACCGCTGGGAGATTATATCGCGGGCCCGAGCCATGTGCTGCCAACGCTCGGGACGGCAAAGTTCTCGTCGGGTTTGAGTCTTTCTGATTTTATGAAAACCAGTCATTTAATTTCATATTCCAGGAAAGCGCTTGAAAAAGTGAAAGAGCCTTTACAGCAGATAGCGCTGATCGAGGGGCTGGTTAAACATGCGGAAAGTGTAAATGTCAGATTTAAATAACGAGGCGGATCTTATGTCAACCAGAACAGCTGCAGTCGAACGCAAAAGCAAAGAAACGCATATTAAAGCCAAATTGAATATTGACGGTCGCGGCGACCGTTGTGAGATCAAAACGGGTATTGGTTTTCTTGATCACATGATCGAGTTATTTGCTTTTCATGGTTTGTTTGACCTTGAACTTGAAGTGATAAAGTCGGATATGCAGATCGATATTCATCACACCAATGAGGATATCGCTATAGTCCTGGGCAAGGTCTTCAAGCAGGCGCTTGCTGATAAAGCAGGGATCCGTCGTTTTGGTTCGGCTGGTGCTCCTATGGAAGCAACGGTGGCCCGCGCGATCATTGATATCAGCGGCCGCGGGTATTTCAGGTTGAATATCGAAAAGGATACGGTTATTCAGAATGGTGAAAAGCAGGAGTATTCACTGTCATATCTTGAACACTTCATGGAATCGTTTGCCCATAGTCTGGGTTGCACACTGAGCATTACACTGCAGAACGTTTCGGATGACGTACATACAAATGTTGAAGCCGCTTTTAAAGCTCTTGGACTGGCACTGGATCAGGCTACTCTGGTTGATCCCCGGCGGGAAGGTATCGTTCCATCCACCAAAGGCATTATTGACTGAGCAGGATGGTTGAATGATCGCGATCATTGATTATGGCATGGGAAATTTAAGGAGTGTCCAGAAAGCACTGGAAGCTTCCGGCGCTGTTACGTGTATTACGTCTGACAGGGCCGAGATAGGCAGTGCTTCGAAGATCGTCCTTCCTGGTGTCGGGGCGGTTGGCCCCGCGATGCAAAGATTGAATGAACTGGGTTTGGTGGAGGTGCTCCGGGCTCAGATAGCTTTAGTAAAACCTTTTTTGGGAATATGCCTCGGGTTTCAGTTATTGTTTGATTCGAGTACGGAGGGTGGTAAAGTGCAGTCTCTGGGCATTCTCGGGGGCATTGTTGATCGTTTTCCCGGCTCGCTCAAGGTTCCTCAAATGGGCTGGAACTCGCTGCATCTGGCTCAACCGCGCTGTCCGATGTTCAAGAATGTGGATGAAGGATCTTTTGTTTATTTTTGTCATTCTTATTATGCCGCTCCGGTTGATCCGGCGGTAGTGGCAACGACTACGGACTATGGTATTTCCTATGCGTCATCTGTATGTGTAAAAAATATCTGGGGTGTTCAATTCCATCCTGAAAAGAGTCAGGCTGCAGGTTTAAACATATTGAAGAATTTTGTCCAATGTTAATTTTACCGGCGATTGATATTAAAGATGGAAAAGTTGTCCGTTTGTTCAAGGGACAGTTTGATAAAATAACGGAATACGGTTCTGATCCTGTGGATATGGCATTGCGCTGGCAGGATATGGGAGCGCCTTATCTTCACGTGGTAGATCTTGACGGAGCGCAGTCAGGGGAACGCCGGAATCAAAATGCGATAAAGCGGATAGCAAAAGCGCTTTCCATCCCGGTGGAAACCGGCGGCGGCATCCGTAGTATAGACGTGGTGGAAGATTATTTATCTTCAGGTCTGGCGCGGATCATTCTTGGGACTCGAGTGGTAGGAGAGCGGGATTTTCTGGTTGAACTGCTTTTAAAATGGGATGATAAAATCGCAGTCAGCCTGGATTGTTTAAATGGGTTTGTGGCTCAGCACGGCTGGGTGGAAACATCGACTGTCCGGGGTGTGGAACTCGCACAGGAACTTGGCAACCTCGGCCTTAAGTATGTGATTTATACGGATATTGCGCGTGACGGCACGTTGACGGGGCCGAATATTGATGGCCTGAAAGAGATTTTGGCGGTTGACGGTTTGCAGGTTATTGCGTCAGGCGGAGTAAAGTCGCTCGATGATATCAGGGCTTTGATGGCTTTGAATGCGCATAACCTTTGGGGCGTGATCACCGGCAAAGCGATTTATGAAGGTACGCTGGACATCAAGCAGGCGTTTCAGTTATGCTGACCAAACGTATTATCCCGTGTTTGGATGTTAAAGACGGCAGGGTGGTCAAGGGCGTAAATTTTGTAAATTTACGTGATGCCGGCGATCCGGTGGATTGCGCGCGGGCTTACGACGCGGCAGGAGCGGATGAGCTGGTGTTCCTGGATATTACCGCCAGTCATGAGGCCCGGGGAATTTTTATTGATGTGGTGCGCCGCACAGCAGAGCAGGTGTTCATGCCGCTTACGGTTGGCGGCGGTATTAATTCGCTGGATGATATACGCCGGTTATTGAATGCCGGAGCGGATAAAGTATCAATGAATACCTCGGCGGTGAAATCGCCTGGTTTGATCCGTGAAGCATCTGATCGCTTTGGAGCGCAGTGTATAGTGGTGGCGATCGATGCCCGGCGTTGTGGTAATTCATGGAAGGTATATACCCATGGCGGCCGTAATGAAACCGATTGGAATGTTATACTTTGGGCCGAAGAAGTGAGTAGACGAGGTGCCGGGGAGATCCTGCTTACCAGTATGAATGCCGATGGTACAAAGAATGGCTTTGACCTGGAGTTAACATCTGCTGTTACGGGAGCTGTTAATATCCCGGTAATTGCGTCGGGCGGGGCAGGGAAATGTGAGCATTTCGCTGATGTTTTCGAGAAAGCGGGAGCGGATGCCGGGCTGGCGGCGTCAATTTTTCATTATGGTGAAATACCGATTTGCGACGTTAAATCGTATTTAAAGGCCCGGGGGATCCCGGTGCGCTTAACTGTTTGAGTACTTAGAGTGCTTATGTATGCAATGACCGAAAAAGAATTTCTGAAGTATGCTGATCGAGGTAACCTGGTGCCGGTCATGCGTGAAATTTACGGTGATCTTGAAACTCCGGTTGCGGCTTATTTGAAATTGACACCGGCTTCAAAATATTCATTTTTATTGGAATCCGTTGAAGGCGGAGAAAAACTCGCCCGCTATTCTTTTATTTCCAGAGACCCAAAACTGATCATTCGCAGTAAAAACAGGGCAGCGGAGTTCCTGGTGCCCAAGAAGGGCCGCCTGGTTGCTCAAAAGGCTGATTTTAAGCGCACACCGCTGGAAATTATCCGGCAGTTGCTAAATGAGTACAAATTTGTTAATATAAACGGCTTACCGCAGTTTTGTGGTGGGTTTGTTGGCTTTTTAAGCTATGATGCAGTCAGGTTCTTTGAGAAATTGCCCGATAATACGGCGGATGACCTGGCATTACCGGATATGGTATTGATGCTGGCGCAGGATATGGTGATCTTTGATCATTTGCATCATACGATCAAGCTGGTATCCTGTGTTGAGATCCGGTCCGGCGATACGAAAGCGGTTAAAATAAAAAAATTTGCAGCGGCGATGAAAAACATTGACCGCGTGGCCGCTGAGCTGGATCAGCCGTTACCGAAATTAAAAAGAAAAAAGACACTATTGTCTGTTTGTAAGGTGAGTTCTAATTGTTCCAAAGCACGCTATGAACAAATGGTGGTGAAAGCAAAAGAAGAAATTACGGCGGGTGAGATCATTCAGGTGGTTCTGTCTCAGCGGCTGGAAGTGGATTGTAGAGTTGGCGCGGTTGATCTTTATCGCACTTTGCGGGCGTTGAATCCGTCGCCCTATATGTATCTTCTCAATATGGACGGGATCGGTATTGTTGGGTCTTCACCGGAAATGCTGGTGCGCTGTGAAGATGGGCTGGTTGAAACCCGTCCGATTGCGGGGACTCGCCGCAGAGGTAAAAGTCCGGAAGAGGACGCGGCCCTGGCGGCAGAATTACTGGCTGATCCCAAAGAGGTCGCGGAACATGTTATGCTGGTGGATCTCGGGCGTAATGACCTTGGCCGGGTTTGCCGTGAAGGCACGGTGAAGGTGAATGACCTGATGTCGATTGAGAAATATTCGCATGTGATGCATATTGTTTCAAATGTGCAGGGGCAATTAAGGGATGGGCAGGACGCCATTTCTGCTTTGGAGGCGGTTTTTCCCGCCGGAACTCTTTCCGGGGCGCCCAAGATCCGTGCGATGGAAATAATTGACGGGCTTGAAACAACGCGCCGCGGGCCTTATGGCGGAGCGGTCGGGTATTTTAGTTTTTCCGGCAATCTGGATATGTGTATTACGATCCGTACCGTGGTGTTAACACAGAATAAAGCGTATATTCAAGCGGGGGCCGGAATAGTGGCTGATTCTGATCCGTCGAAAGAATATGCGGAAACAATGAATAAAGCAGGAGCGCAGCTTAAGGCGCTTGAATTAGCCAATCAACGGTGATCCTTGATCGGGATCAGTTTAAACACAACAGTTTCAAAAAAAGGAGTAAAAATGGAAGTTAAGATTAGAATGCAGAAGGCTGGCGATCCAGCTCAGAAGAATCACAATTGGCGTATTGTGGTTATCCCCAAGAGCTATCCCCGCGACGGCCGCGTGCTGGAAATTATCGGGTATTATGATCCATCCAAGAAGCCTGCGGTTTACAAGATCGACACCGCCAAGGCCGATGTATGGCTTAAGAAGGGCGCACAGATGACGGACACTGTTCGTTCACTGTACAATAAAACCAAAAAGGGTTAATTATTCCGTTAACACTTTTGTTGACGATCGGCCATGGCTGATTTTGTTTAATATGGTGTTTTTCGGATTTATGGTTCAATTTAAAGGGGAATGAATATGCAGCCGCAACAGTCGAATATTTTTATTCAGCTTCTTCCAATGGTGTTGATCTTCGGTGTTTTTTATTTTCTGGTTATTCGTCCTGAAAAGAAAAAACAGCGGGATCATCAGGAGACGATCAAAAATCTGCACAAGAACGATGAAGTACTCACGTCCAGCGGGATACACGGGATCGTGGTCAATGTAAAAGATAAAACAGTTGTGCTCAGGCTTGACGAGAATGTACGTGTTGAGTTTGAAAAGGAAGCCGTTACAGCGGTTATTAAAAAGGGCGAATAACTCCTATAAGAAACTTCTAAAAAAGTGAGACACAATGTCCAAGGAATTACGTAACAGGATTTTCCTGATTATTGGTGTGATTGCGGCGTGCGTGGCTTTTGCCTGGCCCCTTAACAAACGGATCAATCTCGGTCTTGACTTAAAGGGGGGGATGCATCTGGTTATGAAGGTGGATACGTCCACGCTTTCCGAGAACGCCAAGTCGGATGCGGTGGTTCGTGCCATGGAGATCTTGCGTAACCGTATTGATTCTTTGGGAGTTGGAGAAACAGTTGTTCAGCGGCAGGGTGAAGATCAGATCCTTGTACAGCTTCCCGGTGTTACGGATCGGGATAAAGCCGTAGATATGGTAAAGCGTGTGGCGCACCTTGAGTTTAAGATCGTCAAAGAAGACCCGGCCTTGATGAGTGATGCTATTGCAGGCAAGCCGGTTGAGGGCTATGAGCTCAAGAAAATCAAGGGAGAGAGTAACACCCCGGTTTTGCTTGAGGCGAAGGCTGTTATGCAGGGAGATTCGATTTCTGATGCGAAGGTTGATTTTGACCAGGAGTCTTTTTATCCGAAAATATCGCTTACGTTCAATGACAAGGGAACCAAAGATTTCGGCGAGTTAACACAGAAATATGTGGGACAGCGTTTAGCCATTGTTATGGATGGCGAAGTTTTGTCAGCGCCGAATATTCGTGAGCCTATTCTTACCGGTACCGCTGAGATCACAGGTCAGTTTAACGATCAGGAATCTTCAATGCTCGCGCTGGCTTTGCGTTCGGGTTCTTTGCCTGTTCCGATGCATATTGAAGAAGAGCGTACGATCGGGCCTTTGCTGGGGAAAGACTCAATTGACGCGGGTATCAAGGCCATGATTGTCGGTACACTGGCTGTTTTCGTATTTATGATCTTTTACTATTTTATCGGCGGGGTCATTGCGTCGTTTGGTTTGCTGTTGAACCTTTTGATGACCGTGGGCATTATGGGTTTTATTAATGTGATGATGCCGGAATCACAGATGACGATGACCTTGCCGGGTATTGCAGGGCTTGCCTTGAGTCTCGGGATGGCGGTTGACGCAAACGTTCTTGTTAATGAACGAATCAGGGAAGAAATTGTTAACGGAAAGGCATTATCGTCTGCTATCAATGCCGGATATGACCGGGCTTTCTCGGCGATTCTGGATTCCCATGTAACATCACTGATCGCGTCGTTCATGCTTTTTCAGTTTGGATCCGGACCGATCAAGGGTTTTGCGGTAACAATGACCATTGGGTTACTGGCCAGTCTCTTTACCACAGTTTTTCTTACGCGCACGGCTTTCATGTTCCTTATGGAAAAGAATTTGATCAAATCTTTGCCGATGCTTCATATTATCGGGATCCCGAAGATCGATTTTATCAAAAAAGCTCCATTCTTTATTGCGCTTTCTCTTGTTGTTATTGTTGTGGGAATGAGCAGCGTGCTGATGAAAAAGAATCAGGCCTATGGCATTGATTTTTCAGGAGGCCAGCTGCAACAATACCGTTTTGCCCAGCCGGTGTCGGCTGAAGCGGTACGCAAGGCGATCAAAGACGGCGGTGTTGCGGACGCGATCATTCAGCAATACGACAAGGACCCGGAAAATGTCCTTATTCGAACAGCTGAAGATTCAGAAGTAAAGGTTCAGGCGGCTTTCAGGAAAGAATTTAAAGATAACAAATTTGAAACGTTGCGCATTGAGAAGGTGGGGCCGGTGGTAGGGAAGCATTTGCGAGAGCAGGCGATGTGGGCTATTTTTCTCTCACTGGTCGCGATCATGATCTATCTGGCTTTCCGTTTCAAGCATATGGATTTTGCCATTGCGGGTGTTATTTCACTCTTTCATGATGTTATTATCGCAATGGGTGTTACTGTTTTCCTAGGGCGGCAGATCGATCTGCTGGTTGTGACAGCATTATTGACGGTTGCCGGGTATTCGATCAATGACACGATCGTTATTTATGACAGGGTCCGTGAAAATTTCGCCAAAACCGGAAAGAAAGGCACGCTTGCTGACGTAATTAATTTGAGTATTAACCAAACATTGGGCCGTACTTTACTCACTTCATTTGTGACGATGCTGGTGGTTGTTGCTCTTTTTGTGCTTGGGGGAGAAGTGCTTAATACTTTTGCGTTGACACTTTTGATCGGGTTTACTGTCGGGATATATTCCACGATCATGGTGGTTTCGCCTATCGTCGTTTTAGTGCAGAAGTTTACTAAAAAAAGCTGGTGATTTGTCAGGGATTCCTGGCCAATCACACCTGAAGTTGCCTGGCGACCCACTGGCCGCCGGAGCGAAGGTGTTTGATTATCCCCTTGGGTAAACGAATGAGCGTTTCCCAAGGGGATTTTCTATCGTGTCGGGTAAAGGCATATGTTCTATTCCCTTAAATACTTCGTAGGTCAAACAGTCCCCTTTGAAACTATTCAGTCGGATATCGCCGGTTTTGGGTATGAACGGGTGAAATCGGCTTCTGCTGAAGGGCAGTATGCCGTTCGCGGGAGTGTTTTAGATATTTTCCCTGCCAATTTTGATTCCCCTGTACGTATTGATCTGGATGACGACAAGATCCGCGCGATCTATTCGTTCAATATTTTAACCGCGAAGAATATCTGGGAGCATAAGGCGGTTATTATTCTACCGTCGATGAAACGCACAGCAAAGCATGGGGGCGGGTTTACGGCCGAAATGCCGCTTGATAATTTTGTGGATATTGAGCGCGGCGATTATGTGGTGCACAATACGCACGGGATCGGTAAATTCCTGGGGGTTAAGGAATTTGATATTGACCTGGCCAGGGTTGAGCATTTTGTTATTGAATATCAGGGCGGAGATAAACTTTTTGTTCCCAGGAAAGATCTGCATCTGGTTCAGAAGTATGTGGGGTTTGCGAAAAAACCGCCGCGGTTATTCAAATTGGGCAGCCGCGAGTGGGATAAAGTCCGCAAGATGATCGAAAAACGCATTCAGCGCATGGCTGCGGAATTACTGCATGTTCAAGCTGTGCGGGCCAGTTTGCGCGGGAATGCTTTTTGCAAAGATGTGCCCTGGCAGGGAGACTTTGAAAAAACATTTCCTTTTACCGAAACTCCGGATCAGCTTACAGCTACGGCGCAAGTCAAAGCCGATATGGAGTGCGCGCGTCCCATGGACCGGTTATTGTGCGGAGATGTGGGCTACGGGAAAACAGAAGTGGCTATGCGGGCGGCGTTCAAGGCTGTAATGGATGGTAAACAGGTCGCGGTACTGGTGCCCACCACGGTACTTGCCGAACAGCATTATTTTAATTTTTCAAAACGTATGCAGGATTTTCCGGTACGGATCGGGATGTTGAGCCGTTTCCGCACTAAAGCCGAACAGGCGGCTACTGTCAGGGATGCGGTTGAAGGGAAGATCGATATTGTGATCGGAACACATCGTATTTTATCGAAGGATGTGTCGTTTAAAGAGCTTGGCCTGATCATTATTGACGAAGAACAGCGTTTCGGGGTTCATGCCAAGGAAAGGCTCAAGCATATGAAATTGCTGGCCGATGTGCTGACGCTTACAGCTACTCCTATTCCCAGGACACTGTACATGGCGATGGCGGGTTGCCGGGATATGTCGGTGATCAAAACGCCGCCGCAAAACCGTATCCCGGTTTCGACACACTTGATCGATTTTGATGAAATGATCATCCGGGACGCGATCACCAAGGAACTGGCACGCGGTGGACAGGTTTTCTTTTTACATAACCATATTGAAGATATCGCACCTGTTGCCGCACTGATCAAGCTCCTGGTGCCGCATGCCCGTTTGGGTGTGGGGCATGGTCAAATGCCAGGGCGTGAGCTGGAAAAGATCATGATCAACTTTCTAAAAGGCGTAATTGATGTTTTGGTTTGTACCACTATAATAGAGTCGGGTATTGATATTCCTAATGCCAATACTCTGATCGTTAATCGTGCAGAGCGGTTCGGTTTGTCTGACCTTCATCAATTGAGGGGGCGGGTAGGGAGGATGGATGTTAAGGCGTTTGCCTATTTTATTGTTCCGGATAAACTGCTGATGTCGGGGATCGCCAAGCGCCGGTTAAAAGCGCTGGAAAAATTTACCGACCTTGGCGCGGGTTTTCAGATTGCTTTTGAAGATCTGCAGATCAGAGGTGCGGGTAATTTGCTGGGGCAGGAGCAGCATGGTTATATTTCGAGTATCGGGTTTGATCTTTATTGCCGGATGCTGAAAGAATCGGTGGATAATTTAAAAAAAGAAATGGATAAACCCAATGCGCCTGAAAAATCTGTTTAGTTGTTTTGTATTTTTGTTTTTTGTTATTCTTTATGCGTTGCCGGTGCAGGCGGTGGATGATGCGATCCTGGCGGTAGTGAATGACGAGATAATTACCGTCAAGGATCTTAAAGAATACATGAAAAGTATTTACGCCCAGTTGAGAGTGGAAGGTCGTTCGCCTCAGGAAATTAATGAGGTGATGGTGCAGTATGAAAACAAGGGGATTGATCAGTTAATTGAGGACCGGCTGATCCTCTCTGCGGCCGATAAGGCCGGGATGATCATCCGCCCCAAGGCCATTGATGATCGTATTGAGGAGATAAGGCAGAAGTATTCAACCAATGAAGAGTTCATCTCGGCGCTGAATAAAGAGGGGTTGACTATTTCTGATATCAGGAAAAAGATCGAAGGTCAGTTCAAGGGCCAGGGGATGGTTAATACTGAGGTGCGGTCGAAGGTATACGTGAATCCCCAGGAGGTAACGGATTATTTTCTGGCGCATAGCCAGGATTTTACAAAGAAAGCCAGGGTTTATGTGCAAACGATCTTTGTAAAGTCGGATTTTGACAAGGATGAAGCCAGAAAGAAAATTGAGAAAGCGTCGCTGGAGGTGAGAAGCGGAACGGATTTTATAAAAGCAGCGGGTAAATATTCCGATCTGCCCTCGGTTGGAGAGATCGCGCTTGATCAGTTACGGCCCGAGTTCAAGGAGCGTTTGGATAAAATGAATATCGGCGACGTTTCTGATATTATTGAGGTTCCCAACGGCTTTTATTTAATTCAACTGGAAGGGCGTGCGGAAGCCTCAGCGGCTCCGCTTTTGGATGTGAAAGGCGTTATTTATCAGCAATTGTTTGAAACAAAATTCAGGGGTCGTTTTAAAAACTGGATTAATGATCTGCGGAAAAAAGCGTATGTTGAAGTTAAATCGTAAGATCGTTTTGCTGACGATGGGAGATCCGGCGGGAATAGGCCCCGAGGTCAGCGTAAAGGCGCTGAATAAATTGCGGGTGACAGAGAGTATAGAACTTGTTGTTATCGGCAATAAGGATGTATGGGCCGGTGTCCGGCCGGTTATACGGAGTTCTGTCCGCTTTATTCATGTGACGGATGATCCGCGTGTTG
>Ga0172379_10010409_pt1 | contig 11261 bp, 7 predicted proteins | sample GrowelOW334metaG_FD_119756 | JGI IMG/M metagenome (GOLD analysis project Ga0172379, IMG submission 119756) | Groundwater microbial communities from an aquifer near a municipal landfill in Southern Ontario, Canada - Groundwater well OW334 metaG | ecosystem: Environmental > Aquatic > Deep... | reverse complement strand
CCGGCCTCCAGATAGACTTCTTTGTCGTGATTTACACCTCCATACGCTTCGGCCATCTTGTTTAGGTTGCCTGTAACGATCGCCACAACCGGAGGTTCTTTGAGGGACGTTTGGTTGACGATGTCAAACAGAGTTGCTCCAAAATCACCCAGCTTGTGAGGCAGAAGCTGGTGCGCCGGAAGCCGTTCGCCGGGAATATACCGATACACACCTTTTTCCAGCTTCTCTACGTTGTTTGCCAGTATATATATAGTAAGAGGAAAGGTGGATTTTGAGCTGGTGACCGTTCGGCCTCCCCAGTCGGTGGTGACGCCCTGAGCCGACCAGAGCATTTGCCCTACTTGCTTGAGCGAGAGCTGAGAAGGAGTGAAACTCCGTCTGGCTTGATTGGTACGGATCACCGCCTCGACCGAGTTTTGGGTGCGATAGGTGGGCGAAGGAAGAGGGATGATATTAGGATTGGTAATTACTTCCGGCTCTTCCTGATCCTTTGAGGTCTGCCGATTATTTTTGTTCTTTAGCAGACCTCCGGCGAGAAGAAGCACGACCACTAAGATTGTGGTGACCAGGGGCAAACCCCAGGTTATTTTTATTTCCGGTGTTTTTATCTTAGGGGCAGTTTTCTTCACCAAAGCTTACATGAAGTTGCTAATTTTGGCTTCCTCTCTGAGTTTACCAAACCACTCGGAGAATTTCTGAGATACTTTTTGCTGAAGGAGTTGAGAGGTGATTTCTTCTTTGGCTTCTTCGAGTTTCTTGCCATTGAGGAACTGTTTGTTTTCGTCGTAGTATTTCTTGACTTCTTCGTCGGTGACCTGCTCGGGGAAGAGCTTGTCTTGGAGTTTTTTGACGGTCAATTTTAGCTCAAAGAAATCGTTAAGCTGGGCATCTGTCGTGATACCGGCCGACTTGGCCATTTCTTTGAGAGCATCTTTGCCACCGTAGTTGGTTTCGTTTAAGGTGACTTCGTCCGCTATTTCTTTGTCGGAAACGGTGATACCGTTTTGTTTGGCGGCGTCCATAAGGAGAACTTCGGTGACTATCTCATCAAAAGCGACCTTGCCGTATCTTTCTTCCAATCTTCTAGAAAGCTCCCACTTGGTGACAGGACGAGTGTTAACCATGCCGGCGATGAAGAAACCGCGATATTTTTTGGCCAAAAGAAATACTAAAGTACCAATGAGGACGATAGCGATGAGTTTGAGAAGAAAGCCGTAATTAATTTTTTTGACTTGCTTGATTTCAATTTGTTTCTCCTCTATTGCTTTAACGACCCTCTTGGCTCTTGCCGGGGCGGAAGCGGATTTTCTAACTGTTTTTTTGGTGGTTTTTTTGACTGTTTCTTTTGCCATGAGCTTTATGTTACCACAAGATGTTAATTATTGATTTTTTCAAGATTAAGATTGTTGTCGAAGGCAGGTATGGCCGGATCGGGAAGCTGGGGACTGAAGAGCTGAAGACTACGCTTGAGCGAATCAAAGGCAGAGGTTTTTTGAACTTCGGTGGTCGGTGTGGAAATATCGATGATCGGGGGAACATAAACAGGAGCCGATTTTTGTGATAATCTGCGACCTATGATTACGGCCAATATTAGGGCGAGAAGAACTGCAATTCCCAGAAATACCCACTTTAGTTGAATGAATTTTACTTTAACCGAACGGAGATACTCTCCCGATCTGATTTTTCCGAGAAGTTCGACCACTTGGGGATTGAGACGTGATTCAAGGTTGGACATAGTTGATGTCGATATCGATTAATTGGTCGATGAGGATGGATTGTCGGGAGCGAATGTCAACCAAACCTTCGGTAAATTTGGAGAAATACTGATCCGGAATCAAAGGAGAATCTTCTTCTTCCGGGATGGCAAAAGCGAGAAGATCACTGATTTTTTCGTTGATGGCCTCAACGGTGAGAGGTATTTCGTCGAGACGAGCTTTGAGAGGAATCGGCTGAGGTGAAGGAAGCTTGGGGTAAATAGTATTCAAGATGTTTTGGGCATCGATCTGAAATCTGATCAAATTACCGATCTTGGCGGCAACCTGACCGTAAGCAAAACTTCTGTCGTGGATCATGGTCTCCGTCTGGTAACTATTACTAAAGGCGGTAAGATCCGAAGGGGTAGTGATTTTCTGTGACTCTTGGGCTTTGGCGGAATAGAAGACGACGGCTTCCGAAAGCCTGGTCAGAATGGGTTGAAAGGCGGTGTAGCCGGTATTGTGGCCATTGACAAGATCGGCTAGGTATCTCGCAAACGATGCCTTGGCTTGGTCTCTGGCCGATAGTGCCTGTTTGGCGACGATAACTGACTTTTGCTGATTATCTAAAGTTGGATTTTGAAGATAGTCTCTTTTGAGCTGGGAAAATTCGGCGTAACTTTTTCTGTATTGAGATAGCTGAAATTCGTAGTCTTCTTTGGCTGTGGCTCTCACAAACGGAGCTGTCTTGAAAAAACAGGACAAAAGAAAAACAATGATGAGTAGTGATGAAATGATCTTTCTCATAGACTGGCTACTATAAGCATAAACCCTGAGCAATCAATATTTCAACCACGGTCTGCCAGGAAGAAAAATGTGTACCTATTTCTCTCTCGGTAAAGGTAGTTTTTAGACCACCGTATTGATGATACCGGTGCGGATTGACTTGGGTTTTGAGGAAATCCACGATAGAAGCTTTTGCCAGATCGGGTCTTTCTCCCAATTGATCGAAAACAAACGACATCAACTCGTAGGGCGTGGTGGTATCCGAGGAGGCATGGAAAATACCTCTGGCGTCCTGATTGATGATGCGAGTTAGAGTATTGGAGACCTCATCAATAAAGGAAATACTGATCTGCTGATCGGTAAACAAAGGGGGCAGATTTCCTTCTTTGTATTTTTTCAGAAATCCTCTAATGTAGTCTGCCTTGGGAGGAAAATTTGCCCTCACGGGGCAGATAATACGGAGGATTGAACCGCCGTGATTGAAGATGACTCTTTCTCCTTGATTTTTGGTATAGCCATACCAAGTTAGTTTGGTCTTGTCTTTTTGGGGCTGGTCATTTTCTGCGTATGGTCCTGGCCGAGACAGGTCGCCGGAAAAAACAAAGTCGGTACTGATCTGGATGATATTGTCCGAGAGAAAGGCGTTGGCTAGATTCTCGACTCCGGTGACATTTACTTTCCAAGCCAGTGACGTTTCGTCGTGAGGTTGGCTTTCCGCCGCGTTTACATCGGTAAAGGCGGCAAAATTGATGATCCAGTCCGGTTTGATCTCGTTTATGGTCTTGTAAACTTTGTCGATGTCGGTAAGATCAAAGTCCGGGAGATCCGGAGTAAAAGTTTGAAACTGATGAGAAAGCTCGACGAAACGAGAACCCACCAACCCGGAAGCGCCTGTGACTAGAATTTTCATGTAGGGACTATTATATCGCCGAAAGAGTAAATCCTATATCAGACCGACTACAAGAAGCGCGCCCATGATGGAGTAAAAAAGATACTCGAGGACAACTTCGGTATGGAGAGAACCTTCGTGCTTGTGATGTATGATTCCCCAGAAAAAATAGAAGACAGCAAGGGAGATTACCGATATTGAGACGATTTGCTTGTTCGCCGAGTAGACCAGGCTAATGACAATGCTGAGAATAGCGGCAATCAAGAGTACCAGATAATCGAGATGTTTTTTACCCAGTTTTGATTTCATAGTACTAAACCTTGACGAATGATAAGCAAAATGGCGGTAAGAGCGAGAAAGAAAGTCAGATGTGCCCAGGTCTTGCCCGAGATCCTGACGATATTGTTCTTCCAGATAATAAACCAATCAAGTGACAAGGCGATAATAATGAGAATCACAAAAGCAAGTGACCACGATCTTTTGGCATCAAACGGAGAAATACCGGACTCGGGGTAGATTTTGTTTGGCTCGGTGGCTGAGACTTGGCTGACCACATTGGCCGACGATACCTCCGACGCCCCTGACTGCTCGACACCAAACATCTGGACAACTAAAGTAGTTTCGACTCCGTTGATGTATCCGTCCATCACGGCAATGCCAATATCTTTGTAGCGGCTATCGAGAATATTCCGGCGATGTGTAGGAGAGGCCATCCAAGCCGTGACAATCTTTTGCGGTTCACTAAAGTCGCGGGCCAGATTTTCGCCGGCATGAAGATAGTTGTAGCCTGCCTTGGTAATAAATGACCATGGCTGAGTCCCTGTGGGTGAGACGTGAGCCCAGTAGTTGCTGTTGAACATGTCGATGGCTTTGGCAGTGGCGGCTTCGGAAAGTTCTTGGTTGTACTTGAGGGGAGGTAGAGAGTTTGATTGTCTTTCGGCGTTGGTATATTCAATGACTTTTTCCGGGGCAATTTGAGAGGCAAAGCCCAAAATTCCCGGCTCGACTCCGGCAAAAATATCGATCATTGCCCGTCCCATGACCAGCAAACCCATCAGGACAATCATCGATTGATGCCAAAGGAGCTTGGGCTTGTGATTGTTGTGGGGGTGAGGGGCGAAAAGAATATGTAACGGATGGACGGCCATGTATGATCCCATTATGGCACAGGTGAGAAATATTTAGAAGATCAGTGTTTCTTTTTGAACCGATAGTAGATGACGGCCAGGAGAAGTAGCAATAGCAGCCATTTCCAAGAAAAACCGTTTTGATTCTCGCTGTCACCCAACACTGAGGGTGTGGTGGTACTGCTCGGTGTGGCCATGATCGACTCATCGGTGGTGGCACCTTGAACATCGGGAGAGAAGCCTTCGGCCGGCTGATTTGGCTCGACTCCCTCTGCCCCTCCAATTTGACCGGTATTGACTTCGTTTGATTCCGCACTCTGGTTTTGAGCCGAGTCTACCGACTTAACAATAAAGTAGTAGGATCCCGCACCCAAGCCTCTAACCGTAAACGAAGTGACATCCCCTGTTCTGGCTCCATACAGTCTTTCTCCCGAACGGGTACCGTACCAGATAATGTAATCGGTAGCAGAGTCAGATTTTGTCCAAGACAAAGAAACTGAACCTTCGCCGGTACCGGTGAGAGAAAGAATCGGAGGCAGAGGAGCTGTCCGATCGACTACTAATGTTTGAGATACACCTTTGCGATTTCCTGCGCCATCGACAGCGTCGACTACCACTTCCCATCGTCCTTCGATGAGTCGGTCGATCCGGTATTCAAACGTGCTAGTACCGACTCCGGCAGAATATGAGAGCGATCCGCCGATAAGGGACCAGCGAATTTCGTAGCGATCAAGACCAACAGCGTCTTCTCCGGCTTCCCAGGTAACTTTTGCATCCGAGCCACTGGTTGGATTGGGATTGATGGACAGATTCTGAGGACCTTTGACCAGTTCTGTTTTGTCCCATTTGATATTTTTGACTCCGATGTCGGAGGAGTTGCCCGCTTTATCTAAAGCTCTGTAGTAAAGAGTGTGAGAGCCTTCGGAATCGAGTTTGAACGGGAATGAATAGGCTGTCCACGATCCTGTTTTACTATCCCATTGATATTCGATACGATCGAAGTTTGTATCGGTACCCGTAAGAGTGATTTCCGGTTGAGTTTTGTACCAGCCATTGCCTGAGTCAGGATCGGTAGGATTAACGGAGATGGTAACTTCAGGAATTGTTTTATCAAACACGATGGTGAGTTTGTAGGAATTCTCAAATCTGCCTGAGTTGTCTGTGGCGTGAGAAGTGATCAGGAAACTGCCTTCTTCCGGAGTAAATCCGGGGGTGTAGCTCCAATTGTCCCAATTTTCGACTACAGGACGCGCCTGAAGAAGATATTCTTCTCCCGGCTGCCAACCTTCTCCGTTCCAGTATTGTTCCTGATCATTCATGATCGACACCTTGATATCCGATACGCCACTTAGCACATCAGAGGAAGTACCTTCTATATACCCTGTCCAGCTGTTTGAATATACAGTGGATCCGGATTCTTCGTTTTCGGGAATTGTAATTACACTTTCCGGGTCGGTAAGATCGATATCGGCCGGATTTGAAGTTACCTCGTCGGTATTGCAGTTGCCTGCGTTGTCACAGACATTTGGAGTAGCCGAACAAGTTTGTTGAACGCCTTCTGTTTCGATGACACAACTGACATCATTGCCCGAGGCTATGCCGTTTTCGTCTTGATAATTAAAGAGAGAGGTCTGCGGCTGTGAATACCAGCCCTCGAAAGATGTTTGCGAAGACAGTTGAGGGGCCAGTGTGTCTACCGTGAAGATACGACTTTCTGAGGTACCGCTGTTTTGCGCAAGATCAGTGCACTCAACCGAGAAATTGATTTCTCCATCGGAAATATCGGTGACATCGACGTGGTAAGTACCGTCTTCGTCAAGAGTCATTTTGTATGAAGAGGTTATTCCCGAACTGATCAAGAAAGAGACAGGAGAAGTTGAACTCATGCCATTCATTGACGAAAGAAGATAATCGGTACCGTTTCCTGAGGAAATGCCGACCGTGGCAGTGTTCCCGGAAAGATTAACGTTGCCATAATGAAGTTCAATCTGGCCGTTTGATCTTAATACTGCCTCGTTGGTGAGATATCCTCCAGCCGCCCAACGGGAACCCTCCCAACGGAATCTAACACTATCTGTCTGGCTTCTGGCATAGACAGTAGTAACCAGATCATCCCAAAGCGGGGCAATCGCTATTCTGCCTATTAGGCCGGAAAGACTGTCGGAATAAGTGGCATCCGGACCGCTTCCAAAACGAAGAAGCGCGTTGGTGCTTACGGAAAGTCTGTTGTAACTATTGCCATAGAAGGGAAAACTGAAGGGAAGATCGTAGTAAGTAGCGCTATCGTCCGAGTGGCCGAGAATATGAGAGTAGCCCTCGTCTCGTGACGGGATACCGGACTCAATTTGACGCTCGACATAACTGCCGTTGAAATTAAGAGTACAGGAATCGGCCGGCTCGTCTACGGAGACTCTAAATGTTTGATCGTTGGCGTTTGTCAGAAGCCCGTTTTCGGGAGTTGGCTCCAGATATGAAACGGTCGGGGAGGTAATATCGTAGGTAATGTTGGAAATAATGGCCGAGTGTTCTACGTTGCCGGCAGAATCGGTACCATTGGCTTTGATACAGAAACTACCCTCAGATGAAGGTGTCCAGGAATAGCTCCAGGAATAAGAAGCAATTGGCTCTTCCGGAGTAAGAGTGGTGATGGGTGAGTATTCACCGCAAACTTCGCCAGAGAATGGAGCAAATGATAGGTCTACGAAGGAAACAATGTTTTTGTCTGTTGTTTCGCCTCTGATGTCGATAGATGAATTGAAACGCGATGATTCTTCAGGTGAGGTAATGGTGCTTTCCGGAGAAACCGTGTCGATGGTGAAATCAACCACACTACTCCAGTCGCTTGAGTTATCTGCGGCGTCGTAGGATTTGACTCTAATGAAATAATCTCCATCAGGAAGTGAAGATTGAGTGGTATGAGTGGAGTTGATTTCGTTGGATCGTACCAGTACCGAGAAATCGGAAACATTACTAATTTCATATCTATACGGATCCACTGCTCGAAGTCCTGAGCCGGAATCAGTGGAGGCTGACCACTTGAAAGTCTTGTTTGAGGTGATTTCCCCTGCTATTGGCTGAGTGACTTGGGGAGTTGTGGGTAAAATACTATCGACCAAGAGAGTCTGTGAGGAAACTGTGCCGCTTTCGTTGCCGGCTGAGTCTATTGATTTTATTTCCACACTATACTGGCCATCCGTAAGATTGGTAGTGGTACCAAGAACATTGCCCAGAGTGCTCCATGATGTGTAGGAATCCGCAATCAAGTCATGAATTCTTAGTGAATACCCGGCTATACCGGACAAATTATCGGTGGATGGAGTCCAGGTCCAGTCTTGGGAGGTGAGCTTGGTAATGTAAGGGTCTGTCACGGGCGCGCCCGGATTGGAGGGGTTGGTACTGTCGATGGTAATTACCCAAGGACCGGACCAAGCGGAACAATTACCCGCGCTGTCACAAGCCTGAACTTGCCAGTTGTAGACGCGATCGGCACTGCCTCTGGCATCTATGTACGAATTTGCACCGGTAGTGACAGGACCATATGAGCCACCCGTCCAGGAACTTTTGTATTTGTATGTTATCGGTGAGGCATCGGTGACATCTGTCCAGTCAAGAATAGCCGCGCTTCTGTTTATCGAAGAACCACTTGCCGGGGAAACCAGAGACGGGGTAAGAGGAGCAATGGAATCGTAGAAGTAATGACGCCATTCACTCCAAGCCCCTTCATTACCGGAGTTGTCGAATGCCTGAACTCTAAACTGGACTCCGCCTTGTTCACCAATTGAAGGTGAATGATTGCGAGAGGTGGTAGTTGAGGTTCTGTATGGCGCTCCGGAAAAAGTGTGGCCATCATCATAGCTGTATTCAATCCGATAATAGGCGATGCCGGATGGATCACTCACGCTACTCCACTGATTTAGGATAGGTGAAGTTTTGTGGTATGTCTCGGCTAGAGGAAGAGTAATAGAGGGGGCAGAGGGCGCAATCTTATCAATATTGGCGCCATTTGAGGTGACTGAGTCTGTGTTACAGTTTCCTGCCGTATCGCAGACATTGACTGCGGGAACAAAACAAGTTTGATTTTCTCCTTCCGTCGAAATAGTGCAGGCCACCGGTGTACCCGAGACGATTCCATTTGTATCTTCGTAAGTGAAAATAGAAACTTGGTCGGCGTTGTACCAGCCGGAAAATGTTGTTTGATTAATTAAATTTGGTTTGGTATTGTCTATGGTTACTTTCCAAAGAGGACTCCAGACACTTTGATTGCCGGCTGAGTCTACGGCTTTGACACGCCACCAGAAAGTGGTTTCGGCAACGTTGGTGGCTGTTTTGGATGTAGTTGGAGCATCGATTTCTTGATGCCAACGAAGAGATGTGGCGGTACCGTTGTGATAACTTTCATAAATATATTTGACGGCGTCATCGACAGTGGTCCAGGAATTTGTCAGAACACTGCCTTGGACGATGGCATTGTCTAGGGGTGAAACAAGGTCGGGGGCTGATGGCGCGGTAGTGTCTTGCTCGGCTCCGGCGACGATGGGAGTGAGATGGTCGGCGTTGGCCCAAACAAAATTATCATCGGTGTTTACTCCGGTATCGGAATATAACTGCCAGGAGGAACCGTCGAAATAATAGATGCCTTTTAGTTCGCTTTCGGTTACTCCCGACGGCAAGTTTGTGTCGTCGTATTTTATTTCGATTCGCAGAGGCCAGGTGACGACGCCATTTTCGGTAACAACATCGTAATACGGACTCACGGATGAGAACCCTGTTCCCAGACCACCGGAAGACGGGGTAGAGGGATATTGAGCCACATAGAGATTGGCTGTACCTTCTCCGGTAACGGTAAGATTACCGTCATCCGAGCTGTATGAATATCCCAGCTCACTAGCCTTACCGGTATCTTTTGAGGCAACCAGCCAAGGATTGATATCGATTGATGAAGAATCAGCGTCGGTATTTTCGATGGCGGGCGTAGGAAAGATGCCACTTCCCCAGTAGTTGAAAGAGAAAAGCGGTGAGGTGGTAAGACCGTTGAGAAGATGCAGGGTGTCTCCGGAAATAATGAAGTCGTTGTAACGGATGATGGTATCGGTAAAATCACCGGTGAGATTTAGAATCGACACTATCTGATCAGTAAAGACATTGTCGGTAATAACCGATGAATGCAGATCGGAAAGATTGACTCCGTCTGTCCCCTCTCTAATAACAAAACCTTGGATATTGATGTGTGAAAGTTCCGAACCATTAGAGATAGATCCGGTGAGGATGGTACCGGAGTCGCCTGTACCGGCTCCAGACAAAGTAATTCCATTAAGATCGGCAGGGATGGTGACTTCCTCGTTGTAGTTTCCGGCGGCGACATGAATCGTGCCGTCCGGGGCTATATTATCAATTGCATCTTGGATATTATCAAAGGCGTCGTAACCGAAGGTGTGACCATCGTTGTTGCCTGCATTGTAATCATCATCGACCCAGATTTCTGCCGGAGCGACCAATTCAAACTTGACGGCGTCGGCCGAGAGATTTCCATCGGTAACGCTTGAATCAACTTTTAATATAACTTTGTCACTTTCGTTTTTGAGAGAAAAGATGCCGGCATCGTACCAATCCGACCAGGTGCCATTTGAAGCAGGGTCTCCGTTGGCCAGGAGTTTCTGATTGACAGTAACGGTGGAATCGTCAGGCATTTCGTAGGTGGCGTTGGTGGCGTGATCACTCCAGACCGTCCAACTGAGATAGATTTTGTAGATACCTTCTGATCCGGAAAAAGTCCAGGTGGCTTTCTTGTTGTCTTTGTCTTTGGTGATCCAACGATGATCTCCCAAATAACCGGTACCATGTGTGCTCCAGGTGGGAGCGGAGAAATTGGCATCACCATCGTCGATAATGATGAATACGGTAAAGTGATTAAGACCTCTGATGGTGATTGATTCGGGTTTGATTTCTTTTGCCTGAGTTACCTCTACGGTTTCACCCAAGGTGTCGGGCGACTGAGCGTACTCAACATCGAGATTGCTTTCCGTTTCGGGCAGAGGCAATTGGAGATCATAAACAAAGGTATCATTTTCCATGTCCGAGGTGATTTCATAGGCTATATTTGAAGCGGCACCTATCGAGGCAACCTGCTCGGGAGTAAGGACAATTTCATTTATAAGGAGATGTTTTGAGGAATCGGGGAGCCGGGAGAAGATGATTTGGACTTTGTCGTTTTGGGGAGCGGAGTATACGGTATCAACGACAAGATCCGAAAAAGTCCATTGAGTTTCCAGGTTTGGGGTTGGAGTGGGGACGGGACCGGTTTCCGGAGTAGGAACGGCGGTAGGTGAGGCTTCCGGGGTTGGAATAATTTCGATTGTCGGGGTTGAGGTGATTTCGGCTGTAGGGGTAACTTCTGCCGTTGGAGTTGGAGTGATTTCCGGCGTTGGTGATGGAGTGGCCTCCGGAGTGGGAGTGACTTCGACAGTAGGAGTCGGGGTGGGAGTCAGATCGTCTGCAAGGGCAATCGTGGGATAGATACTTTGGAGCAAAAGATTAAGGGAAAGAAAAACAAAAAAAGATTTTTTGATTATTTTATTGAGCATTTTTCATGCAAATATATATCTGCTTGGACTATCCTCTATATCTTAATAAAAGTCAATAACTCTGTCCTGGTCACACACATTTGGCACTCTGAGGGTTAGTAATGTGTTGTTGCAATTGTAGCAGGCGGTACTGGGGTGTTTTCAAGCCTAGAGAGTGATGTGGTCGTTTGGTGTTGTAGTAGAT
>Ga0172379_10010408_pt1 | contig 11263 bp, 10 predicted proteins | sample GrowelOW334metaG_FD_119756 | JGI IMG/M metagenome (GOLD analysis project Ga0172379, IMG submission 119756) | Groundwater microbial communities from an aquifer near a municipal landfill in Southern Ontario, Canada - Groundwater well OW334 metaG | ecosystem: Environmental > Aquatic > Deep... | reverse complement strand
GTCGAGCCCCAGCTGTTCGATCAGCTGTTCCTCGGCCTGGTGGTGTTCGTGGGCGCATTCGCTGTCCGATGCCTTGCAGACGTATTTCCATTCTTTAAAATCTTTGTCGATGACGGCCAGGGCTTTGATCATCTCCTGCGCGCCTTTGCTCGTCACGTCGCCGCCCATGGTGAAGATCATCTTTTCATGAGGCTGGACGCCGAGCATCTGACGCAAGCGGACGATCCGCGGGTCGGATTTCTTTATCGGAAAAATTTCTTTCGGGTCGAAGCCGATATGCAGGACCTCGAAATTTTTCACGTCGACGCCGTCCCGTTCGTAGGTCGTCTTGACCCAGTTACTGCCGGCGAGCGCCAAGGGTAGCGCGGAGAGCTCTTTCTGGTAGTTGGCGACCCAGCCGTTAGCCATCAGCCAAGGCACGGGAATGATGTTCGACCTTTGCGGGGAAAAGATTATATCCGGCGCGTAGGTCCAGCAACCGATGCCGATCGCGATGTCCGGTTTGTAGCCGTCGAGTATCCACTGTTTCTGGAAACTCGGTGCGTAGTGACTCGGCATTACATCGACACCGAGTTCTTTCAGCCCGCGATAGAGAAGATCCCCCTGGATCGACAGTCCGTCCGGTTCGACCGGGTGGGCATAAAGAACCGCGATTTTTCCGCCGAAGGCGGATTTACTATTACTCATAGATTACTTTATTATTTTAAATGATTCGGGATTAGTACAAAAACCGGCATCTATTCCATCCGGGTCGAATCCGTAAATGTCAGCCATCAGACTGATCTTTTTCCTGAATTGAGCTCTATTCAATTTGAGCATAAGGTCGGAGTCGGCCTTGCCGGTGAGCTTATATTTGGAGATTTTTCTGTAATTGAAGGCAAAAGTTTTGCCCGTCTTTAATTTTCCGCTTCTGACCATTTTTATCACAGCTTGGTGTACGGTTTTATGCCGTGGATGGCCGTATTCGCCATTCGCGCCATGAGTAAAAATGTAATCCCAGCCAGAGGCTGGTCCGCCTTTGGCGGAAAACCGTTTTTTGCCGACATTTTGGCTTACCAGTTTCTCGATCCGCGGTTCGGCTTCTCGTTCATTGATTTTACCTTCATCGTCCAAGTCAGTTATGATTGCGCGAGCGCCCAGCGCGCGGCAGATACGCTTGAACTTTGGCGCGCGGTCCGGATCAGAGGCGCGGCAGAGCGAGAAGATCGTCCAGCGCAGCTCCGGGTGTTTTAAAATGAAACCGCCCATCCAGATCGTTTCATCATCCGGATGAGCGACGACGACGAGTGCATTCTCTTCGCGCTTGAATTGTGATCTCGAGCTCATCATCATCATTATATCAGGACGGCAGGATATTTCAATGCTTTTTTGGCTAAATTATGATAGAATGATTTTAGAAATTGTTATACTGAGATTTGTTGATAAATTGTAATTAGATAAAATGAAAATCGTAATCGCGAAAAATTATCGGAACATGTCGCGTCTGGCGGCCGATCAGGTGATCGAGCAAATCAAAACAAAACCGTCGTCGGTCCTCGGGCTGCCGACCGGCCACACGCCGGTCGAGCTTTATCATGATCTGGTACTGGCTTATCAGCAGGAGATCATCCGCTTCAAGAAGATCGTGACTTTCAATCTGGATGAATACGCCGGCCTGGAGAGCGACGATAAGCGGAGTTACCATACTTATATGAAGACCAATCTTTTCAATAAGATAGATATCCAATCTAAAAATATCCATATTTTGGACGGAGCGACTAAAAATATCAAAAGAGAATGCGTCAGGTTTGAGTCGGAAATCAGTCGCGCCGGCGGAATAGACCTCTTGATACTGGGCATCGGCATGGATGATCATATCGGTTTTAACGAGCCCGGATCCGATTTCAAATCGAGAACGAGACTGGTAAAATTGGCTGAGACCACTCGCGAAGCCAACTCGAAATATTTCGGCAGCTTGAAGCGTACACCGACCGCGGCGTTGACCGTCGGTATCGGTACGATCATGGGAGCGAAGAAGATAATCCTTTTGGCGGATGGCAAGAAAAAAGCGGAAGCGATCGCCCGCGCAGTCAATGGCAAGATAGACAAAGCGGTGCCGGCCTCGATCCTGCAGAAACATCCGGACTGCACTTTTATTCTTGATAAAGGCGCGGCGGCTAAACTGAAAAGCTAGCTCCATCATTCATGCAAATGAAAAACCGCTGCCCGGATCATTTGGCAACGGTTGGTTCGCTGGCGCACTGGTTTAACAGCATGCCAAGCTGGATGAAATGCTTCGAGATACGCTTGTTCGTGTCCGCGTAGAACTGCCTCGCTGTGAGGTTATCGAAAATCTTAGTGCCGGCGACAGCGACCTGATAGTAGAGGTCGCTTTTCGTTTTTGTTCCCCGCAGGGCGAAGAGGAAAAAGCACGCCTCCGCCAGGTCTTTCAGGAAGTCCGGATTGTTACGTTTGAATTCGCCGGGGTGCGCCCATAAATCTCTGGCCGTAGAATCCAACGTGACCAGAAGGGGGATTATACATAAACCGGCGTCATGAAAGTCGCCGCCCCTTCTTGACTCGTACATCCGGATTTCGAATTCGGTCCATAGCTCGGCCACATTCAGCTGAGCTACAGTCCGGGACAGGCCTGGCAGGAGCTTTTTTACAGCGCGATAGACCTGTTCCGGATCGTCGGACTCGAGCATCCGGCTCAGGTACATCGGTTGGATTTCTTCCCTGAATTGCACAAGACTCTGCACTTTACCGGTTGCGGCCTCGTTTGACATATAGGCTCCTTTGAAAGGACGTTTTTTTTATTTTTCAAATAAATATAACACAAATTAGATAATCAGTCAATGATTGCGGTCGGGGCTGAAATAAGATAAAATTAAAGCAATTTGAGATGAAATAATGATAAATTCTTAAATTACCCATTATGAGTAAAGTAATTACGGACAAAGACAGGATCGATGCGGTATTGACTAGGGGGGTGGAAAACATTTATCCCGACAAAGCGAGCGCCCAGAAAGTATTGGCCTCCGGCAATCGTCTGCGGATCTATTGCGGTTATGATCCGACCGCACCAAGCCTGCATATCGGCAACGCCATCACCATAAACAAATTATCGCAACTGCAGGATTTGGGACACGAAATAATTTTTTTGATCGGCGATTTTACGGCCACGATCGGCGATCCGACGGACAAACTGGCCGCCCGCAAGAAATTGACGAGAAAAGAAGTTTTGGCCAATGCCAAGAATTATCAGAAGCAGGCTTCGGCTTACCTCGAATTCAGCGGCACGAATCCGGCAAAAATTATGCATAATAGCCGGTGGCTGGATAAGATGACTTTCAAGGATCTGATCGAGACCGCGTCTAATTTTACCGTCGGCCAGATGATGGTTCGCGATATGTTTCAGGAACGGATCAAACAAGACAAGCCGATTTTTTTGCATGAGTTTTTATATCCGCTGGCGCAAGCGATCGACAGCGTCGCGATGGATGTTGATATGGAAGTCGGCGGTAATGACCAGACCTTCAATATGCTTTGCGGGCGCGATCTTCTCAAGGCGACAAAAAACAAAGAGAAATTCGTGTTGACCTTGAAGCTTTTGGTGGATGATGCCGGCAAGAAGATGGGCAAGACCGAAGGCAATATGGTCAATCTGGATGAGACGCCGGAAAACATGTATGGCAAAGTGATGTCCTGGCCGGACGGCGTGATCGTAGTCGGCTTGGAACTCTGCACCAAATTGCCGATGGCGGAAGTGGAGGCGGCCAGACAAGCACTTAAAGCCGGGATAAATCCGCGCGACTTGAAAATGAAATTAGCATTTGAAATCACAAAACTCGTTCACGGAAAAAAAGGGGGTGAGGCGGCACAGGAGCATTTCGTACGGACGATACAGAAGAAAGAAGCGCCAACAGAAGTACGAAGTATGAAGTACGAAGTACGAAGTTTGAGTATTGTAGAGTTGTTGGTAAATACCGGACTAGCAGCGAGTAAAAGCGAGGCACGGAGATTGGTTGAGCAGGGCGGCATCAGGATCGATGGCGCGGTAGTGAAAGACGCAAAGGCTGAAATCGACCTGACAAAAGAAAGATTATTACAGCGGGGCAAATTGCAGTTTGTTAAAGCAGTCTTTAATAGTTAGGACTTATTATGATATATATTGCGGGTGATAATAATAGCTATAATATTATCCAAAATTTAGAAAAATATTTTAAGCTTAAAAATTTAGATTATGTAAATCTTGGTGTTAAAGGATCTAACGAAGATATGAAACTAGAGGAATTTATTCCAGATGTAGTTACTGAAGTTTTGAAGAACGAAAATAACCTAGGCATTCTTTCGTGCGGCACGGGGGTAGGCGTTGAAGTTGGTGCTAATAAATTTAAAGGAATAAGAGCCTGTCTGGCAACCGATGAAAAAATCGCAGAGTGGTCGGTAGTCTATGACAAATGTAATGTATTATGCTTGGCCGGGTGGGGAGCGGAAGAAGACAAAGTTATTAAAATTGTCAAAACATGGCTAAATTCAGAATATGATGGAGATATCAATAGATTAAAAATGTTTGAGGTTTTTGATTCGTGGAAATAAAAGGTATGTTATTGGAAAAAATAAAACAGCAAATTGTTAAAGCGATAAATCAGGTTTTGGGCAAGGATTTAGTCAAAGAGTCTGATTTTGTCTCTCCGCCCGACGCGAAGATGGGTGATTTGTCGCTCGCTTGTTTCGGTCTGGCGAGGGAACAAAAAAAATCTCCAGCCGTAATTGCGCAAGATTTAGCCAAAAATACGAAACTTAGTTTCGTATTAAATATAAGGAATGTCGGGCCTTATCTGAACTTTGCTTTGGACAAAACCAAGTTGGCCGATGAATTATTCAAGGAGATTAAAAAAGAAAAAGGAAAGTACGGGCAAAATACATCTGGCAAGAAACAAAAAGTGATGATCGAGTATTCCAACGGCAATACGCATAAAGAACTGCATGTGGGGCATCTAAGGAACATCTGTTACGGCGACTCGGTCAATCGGATACTCTCAGCGAACGGTTTCACGGCGATTCCCGTTTCCTATATAAACGATTTCGGTATCCACGTCGCGAAAACTTTATGGGCGCTTCAAAAATTCTACAAAGGAAAAGCGACCGGAAAAAATAAAGGAACGTTTTTGGGAGAAGTATATGTAAAGGGAAGTCAGGAATCGGAAAACGATGAAGCGGCAAAGAAGGAGATTAATCAGCTGATGGAAAAAATTGAGAGCCGCAAAGGAGCGGAGTATAAGTCGTGGGAAATGACCCGTAAGTGGAGTATCGACCAGTTCGCACGGATCTATAAACAGTTGGGCGTCAAATTCAAAGATATTTTTTATGAAAGCGAGGTGATCGACGAGGGCAGGAAGTTGGTAAGACAACTGGTCAAAACAGGAGTTTTCAAGGAGAGCCAGGGGGCTATCATTGCCGATCTTGAAAATTTCAATCTGGGAGTCCTGGTTTTTTTGCGCTCGGACGGCACCGCGCTTTATCCGGTAGCGGACTTGCCGCTTTCTGTCAGGAAATTCAAAAAATATAAATTGAACAGATCGATCTACGTGGTTGACGTACGCCAGGGGCAGTATTTCAAACAGCTGTTCAAAGTCCTGGATTTGATGGGCTATAACCAGGAGATGGTTCATCTCGGCTATGAGTTTGTCAAACTCCCATCCGGCATGATGGCCTCGCGTACCGGCAAGGTGATAACTTTTGAGGCTTTTTGGGAGGAGGCGTACAAGCGAGCGACAGAGGAGACAAAGAAACGGCATAAAGATTGGCCGGCTAAAAAAATCGAAGCAGTCGCCAAGAAAATACTCATCGGCGCGATGAAGTTTGAGATGACAAAAGTTAGCCGCACGGCGGTAATTACTTTCGATATTGAGAAAGCTCTGCGTTTTGAGGGATTTACGGCGGCGTATATACAGTACACATACGCAAGGATGCGGAGCATTTTGCGAAAATCCGAAATCCGAAATCCGAAATCCGAAACAAATCCAAAATCCAAAATCCAAAATTTAAAATTGGATCACCCGAAAGAGCATGAGTTAATAATGAAACTGGCGAAATACCCTGAGGCGGTGAAAAGAGCCGGGGAAGAATATGAACCGTCGGAGATCGCTAAGTATCTGTTTGAGCTGTCGCAGGAGTTTAATGATTATTATCATGAGGTGCCGGTACTTAAAGCCGAGCCGGAGACCCGCGCGGCCCGACTCGTCCTGATCGGCGCGGTCAGCCAGGTACTTGCTAATGGTCTTAATCTTTTGGGGATTGAAACGATGGAGGAAATGTAACCATCAAAAAATATGGCCGAAATCATCGATTTGAATAAAATAAAAGCCGAGCGGGAGAAGCAGGATCCATCGACACGACCGAAAACAAGAGAATGGACCGACGAAACGTACGTTTGGCTAGCCAAGATCCATGCGGAAAAGATGGACGCGTTGATCAGGATGATGAGAAGCAACCAGGGCATATCGCAAACGACAGCCGCTGACAGCGACGAGCTGTTCAGCGGAATGGCTGAACAAGATATCATCAATTACATCAATGATGCTTCCGTTGTTGATATAAATAGAAAGCCGACATTGTTCACTACCGCCTTCGGAAAATTGGTAAAACCGAGGGAGGAAGAAGAGTGAGAAGAAGATATCTGGCGAATATTGTTTTTGACATTTTCATAAAAAAGGTTTATAGTTTAATAACTTCGGAGAGAGATTGGCGCCTCTCCACCCCGTTAGAAATTTTAATAGAGAATCAAACGGAAATTTACTAAGGTATAACTAGTAGCAGTCGACTGATTACGTGAAAGACATTTCTAACGGGGTCCATACAACCTAGAAAAGAGCTCCGTAATCCGCCGGCTGGCGGAGCGGGGAAAACGGGTGGAACCGCGGATTTGAAAAAATTCGTCCCGGATATTCAACAAGTAAATTTGAATATTCGAGACGAGTTTTTTTATAAATAAAAAATTTATAAGTAAAAAATCATATGGCAGATGAAAAGAACTTATCGATGGAAAAGATCGTGTCGCTCTGCAAACGGCGGGGCTTCATATTTCCCGGTTCGGAGATTTACGGCGGTCTGGCCGGTACCTGGGATTACGGGCCGATCGGCGTAGAACTGAAGAACAACGTCAGGAATGCCTGGTGGAAGATGTTTGTGCATGACCGTTCCGATATGTTCGGCCTGGACACCGCGATACTGATGAATCCGCGAGCCTGGGAGGCTTCCGGTCACGTCTCCGGTTTTACCGATCCGATGGTAGATTGTCGTAACTGTAAACTGCGCTTCCGGGCAGATCATTTGGACGAGGGCAAGTACGGCGAAGTGAAGATCATCGATGGCAAGAAAGCCTGCCCGAATTGCGGTTCGACCGAACTGACCGAACCGCGGATGTTCAATATGATGTTCAAGACCTTTATCGGTCCGGTCGAAGAGACCGCCAATCAGATCTATCTGCGTCCAGAAACCGCCGGTGGCATGTTCGTAAATTTCAAGAACGTCATGGATACGATGCGGCCCAAACTGCCGTTCGGCCTGGCACAATCCGGCCGGGTATTTCGGAACGAAATCACGCCGGGTGATTTCATCTTCCGGGTGCGCGAATTCGATCTGATGGAGTTCGAGTATTTCATCAATCCCAAGGATTGGGAAAAGTTGTTCGAATCATGGCTCGCTGAAATCGCGAAATGGCTCGATGTCCTGGGTCTGGATAAGAATAAGATCTATTATCATGAGATACCGGACGGCGAACGGGCGCATTATTCGAAGCGGACGATCGATATTGAGTATCAATTTCCGTTCGGCATGAAAGAACTTTGTGCTATCGCCTACCGGACGGATTTTGATCTAAGCCAACATCAGAAATTTTCAGGACAAGATCTCGCCTATACCGATCCTTATACCAACGAGAAATTCATACCGCACGTGCTTGAACCGACCTTCGGTCTGGATCGGGCGGTTTTGTCCGCAATCGTCCAGGCCTATACCGAAGAAACGATGGAAAACGGTGACACCCGCGCCGTATTGAAATTGCCGCGCGTACTGGCGCCGTTCAAAGCGGCAATCTTTCCGCTGGTATCCAACAAAGACAACGTGTTAGATAAAGCGAAAGAAGTGTTCAAGCTGCTCCAGCCGGTTTTCAATGTAACTTTTGATGACAATGGCAATGTCGGCAAGCGCTATCGCCGGCAGGATGAGATCGGTACGCCGTTCTGCATAACGGTCGACTTTAATACTCTCGAGGATGACACGGTGACCGTACGCGACCGCGACACCATGAAGCAGGAACGGGTAAAAATTGCCGAGCTGGCCGGACACCTCAAGACAAAGCTGGTCTGATTTGGCGTGACAGTCTTTTTTTGCTACAATGGTTTTATAATTTCCTTTAAATATTCGCATGTGCCGCATTCGTAGTGCGGCTTTTGCGAAGCAAAATAACATGATAAAAGTCGATCATGAGACTTGCATCGGTTGCGGCACTTGCGTCGCCCTCTGTCCCAATACTTTCAAATTGAACGACGAGGGAAAATCGGAAGTCACGAGCCAAGAAGATATCGCTTGCGCCAAGAATGCCGCGCAAAGTTGCCCCACCCAGTCTATAATCGTTGAATAAATATCGGATAGTTTCATAAGCCGCCAGGTCGCTTTAAAGCAACCTGGCGGCTTTACGTCAGGCGTTGTTTTTTAAATCGTCCGGTGTTAAGATATTTTTCATGAAGCTTGAACAGATAAAAAAGATGAATATTCCGAAATTACCCGGCTGTTACCGGTTTTTTGACGCTAATGGCAAGATAATCTATATCGGCAAGGCAGCCAGCTTGCGCGACCGGGTAACTTCTTATTGGCAAAAAAGCACGGATCATTCGCCGGCGAAATCTTCGATGATGAAACATATCCGCAAAGTAGACTGGCTGGAAACCGACAGTGAGATCGAGGCGTTGCTCTTGGAATCGAACCTGATAAAGAAGTTCCAGCCGGAATATAATGTGATGCTAAGAGACGATAAGCGCTTCGCCTATATCAAGGTGTCGCTCGAGGACGAGATTCCCGGCGTATTTATCACCCGTAAGATCGACCGGGCCGGAAAATATTTCGGGCCGTTTGTCTCCGCGACTGCCATGCGTGAGACGGTCAAAGCGATCAGAAAGATCTGGCCGTTCTGCACCGAACGGAATATAAAAGCTAAACCTTGTTTTTACGCGCAGATCGGACGCTGTCTCGGCGTCTGCGGCGGCTTGGTCACCAAGCGCGATTATATGGAGAAGGTGGTCAAACCGATCATCCTGTTTTTGGATGGAAAGAAGAAGAGGGTAATCAGTCGACAGAAAGAAGAAATTAACAAAAAAGAGAAAGAATTGAAGCGGGAGCCGGATGAAGACAAGAAAGACCGACTGATGAATGAATTGTCGTATCTTAAGTTTCAATTGGGAAATATGAAAAACGTGCTGGCGCACGCCAACATCTTGGGTCTGACCGACAAATACGCCGCCGACGTGGTCGAGCTGGCCAAACTGTTAGGCCTTACTAAAGCACCTACGCGCATAGAAGGTTATGATATTTCTAACATATTCGGTAAAGAAGCGGTCGGTTCGATGGTAGTTTTTGCGGACGGGGAGCCGGACAAGAATGAATATAGAAAGTTCAAGATTCGTGTTGGTCAGGGAATGGCAAACGATATTGGGATGTTAAAAGAGGTGCTGGAGCGGCGGCTTAGCCACTCGGCTGTAAACTATGAGCAAGTAGTCGTTAGAAAGGAAGAAAAAAAAGCTAAAAGCTTAAAGCTGAAAGCTGACAGCTTTGCTTGGCCTTTGCCCGATCTGGTAATAATCGATGGCGGAAAAGCGCAGGTGAATCTAGCTAAAAGGATATTAAAAAAACACGGATTGTCTATGCCGGTCATAGCGATTTCGAAAGGCGATGGTTTGCGATCGGCCGTGGCGCCGGACAAATTATTCTTTGCCGGAGAAAGAAAGTCGCTCCAGTTGCCGCTCGCCTCGCCGGCCATGCATATCATCAAGCGGGTGCGTGATGAGGCGCATCGCTTTGCTATCGGCTATCATCGAAAGTTGAGGTACAAAAAAATGTTTGGGAATTAAAAACAGCCCCGACGTAACGTCGGGGCTGTTTTTAATTCAGAAATTATTTCAACCCCATCTTTTTCAACCGTTTTTCCTCATTCTCGTCCAGGATCATCTTGCGGATGCGGACATTCTGCGGCGTCACTTCGACCAATTCATCATCGCCGATATATTCGAGGGCATCTTCCAGGTCCATCGGTTTAGGCGCGTTGAAATGATCGGCCGAACCATCGCCCTTGGAGCGCATGTTTGAGAGTTCTTTAGTCTTGCAGACATTGACCCGCAGGTCTTCTTTTCGTGAATTCTGCCCGACTACCTGGCCCTTGTATACTTCTATGCCCGGCCCGACGAACAAGACGCCGCGCCCCTGCACATTGAGCAAACCGTAAAGATTGGTTTGGCCGGATTCATGGGCGACGAGCGAACCTTGTTCGCGTTCGCGCCACTCGCGCTTATCTTCATCGAATTTTTCAAAAATGGTGTTCATAATGCCGAGGCCCCGGGTATCGATCAGAAATTCGCTGCGATAACCGAACAAGCCGCGAGTTGGGATGACGAATTCAAGGAAGGCGATGCCGCTCTCCACTTTCATCTCTTTCATCTCACCGTTGCGCGTACCTAATTTTTGGATCACCACGCCGGCATAAGCTTCCGGTACTTCCAGATACGCCCGTTCGAACGGCACCAAAGTTTTCTCACCGACAATCTTAGCGATGACTTGCGGCCGGGAAACCTGGAATTCGTAGCCTTCACGGCGCAAGCGTTCTATCAGGATAGCCAGATGCAACTCGCCGCGGCCGGAGACGATCCAGTCGGTATTCTGCCCGGGCTCGACTTTTAAGGCCATATCGGTTTCCAGCTCCTTCATGAGCCGCGCTTCGATCTGGCGCGAGGTAGAGAATTTGCCTTCTTTGCCGGCGAAAGGAGAGTCGTTTATGGTAAAAGTCATTTTGACCGTCGGCTCTTCTATCTTTAAAAGCGGTAAAGCGTGCGGGTCATTCGCGTCAGCGATCGTTTCGCCGATAGTCGCGTCCGGAATGCCGGCAATCGCGACGATATCGCCGGCCGATACCTCCGTCGAGTCTATACGTCCGAGGCCGACGAAAGTCATGAGCGAGGTCGGACGATATTTTTTCATCTCGCCTTGCCGGTTGATATGCATGATTTCT
>Ga0172379_10010407_pt1 | contig 11264 bp, 4 predicted proteins | sample GrowelOW334metaG_FD_119756 | JGI IMG/M metagenome (GOLD analysis project Ga0172379, IMG submission 119756) | Groundwater microbial communities from an aquifer near a municipal landfill in Southern Ontario, Canada - Groundwater well OW334 metaG | ecosystem: Environmental > Aquatic > Deep... | reverse complement strand
CCGGGCAGTTTTTCATAAATTTCCACGCTGAATTTAACGGCAATGTTTTCAACGTTTTCCGCCTTGATTTTGAGCAGGCTGTTTTCCATGTTAAGCGTTTTGCTTTCACCGTCGGCCAGAACCAGTACGCCGCTTTGTCTGGAACCCTGGTATGTTAATTCGTAAGCGCAGGAAAACAGGTTTTTTACTATATTTTGAGCCGCCAGGCGCACCGGCGCGAAGGCGAAAGGCAGCAGAAACAGCAATATTGCGCACGCATAGGCGCAGGCGAGCCGATTGGGCGGCGGATTGCGCGCGGTTATCCGTTGTTCCAGCGCGGGCCAGAGGTCCGGCGCTTTATGCGGCGGAATATTGGCGCAAATTCTGTTGAAATATGATTCTTCGTTTTGTTTTATGGTATTCATGATTGGTTCTCCTTGGTATTGGCGGTCATGCTTTCGCGGAGCATGGTACGGGCGCGGCTGAGACGGATATTCACGGCGTTCGGCGAAAGTCCCAGCTGGGAAGCTATGTCGCGCGCGCTGTTGTTGTGCAGATGGTAGAGAATGAAAACGCAGCGCAGTTTCTCCGGCAACCGCAGCAACTGGCGTTCCAGTTCGGCTCGCGCGATATTGTATTCAGCCCGGTTTTCGGTATCCGGAACTGTGTCGGGCGGAAGCGGCGCGGTTTCCCCATCGTCCGTTTCGCGGCATAGGAAATCAAGCGAGAAGAACCGTTTCAATTTTTTTCGCCGGATATGGTTTTTTGTCGTGTTGAGCGTTATGGAATACGCCCAGTTGGAGAAAGCGTAGGCCGGACGGTAAGCGCCGAGCGCGCGGTATATCTTTATAAAGGAGTCCTGCAGGATGTCTTCCGCGTCCTCTGCGTTGCCGGTCATTCGGAAGGCCAAATCGTACAACCTGTCCTGATGGGTTTCCACGATTTGGCGGAATGCGTGAATGTCGCCGGTTAAAACTCTTTGTATCGTTTCGTGTTCTGTTGTCATAGCACCTCTACCACTATATACACTTGCGGGGCGCGTAACCTTTCAAAAATAACACCAGGCTCCGGTTTTTCACCGAAGCCCGGTTTTACTTTTGAGTCATGTTTTGTAATTTCTAAACTGGTGGAGTTTACTGGACCGGTTTTTCCTTCTGTTCGGCGGGTAAGGGTTGTTCGTCCGGTTTTTCCGTTTTGGGAGTTTCCAGCTGTTCCGGCGGAACCGCCTGCGTGTCCGGTTCTTCGATGTTTTCAATTTCCGGAGGATTGGCGTCTTCGTCAGCCTGTTCCAAAACCGGTTCGCTGTCTTTGCGCGGGTCAATGTCAGTGTCTTCCGGTTCTTCGGTTTCCGCCGGTTCCGTTTGTTCTTTTCCGCCTGCGGTCTCATCCGGTTCTTCCAGTACGGGGGCTTCCAGTTCTTCTTTCGGAAAAGTTGGATTGTCTTTGTTTTTGCTGATGGTTTTTTCCGCGGCCGGCGATATAACCCGTTCGGTCGTTTCGGATGCCTGGGGCGGTATTGCGTCCTGCGTTGCGGAAACAGACGCTCCTGCTGTTGAAACGGAAACAGCGGCGCGGTCTTCCGCGTCAAGCGTGTTTTTCCCGGCAAAACCGGGGTTTGAACATAAAATTACCGGCAGAATAAAGGCAAGTAAATGCAGTTTCATTCACCGCTCCTATATATGCTATTCGAGGATCAGAACTTCCAGCTTACAAAAAATCGGTTCTGGTTCAAAATGCTGCTCAGGTTTCCGTCTCTTTGCGGGGTGGAGAAGGTTTCGCCTATGCCGTAAACCGAAAGGTAGCCGCCTTCAATGGAAAAATAAGGACGCACGGTTAAAGTGGATGAAAGCACCTGCAGATACTCTGGATCAACTTCGCGGGCGCAGACGGCGCCAGGGCACAGCGCGGAAAGAAGGAGCAGAAAAAATATTTTGTGGTATCGTGGCACTGTAAAATCGCGGCATTAGCCGTTCCAATAGCGGATATTGCCGACATCAACGTGAACAAAACCGTTTTTAGGGTAAAATCCGACGCCGCCTTTTTTGAGGCTTTTGGCGTAATCGGCCAGCGGCCGGGTCTTTATGCCGGCTATGGTTATGTCCGCCGCCCAGCCCAGCATGTGAAGGCTTTTCTTGGCGCCGCCTACCGAGCCATTTAAGCGGGGGCTGCGGTATCCGCTTAAGATATTCACGCCCTGCGCGGCGAAATGGTCTTCTATGTCATCAAGCACTTCGACAAGCGAGATGGGAACGGGGATCTCTTGGTTGGTGAGCCGGCAGCGCAAAATGTTGTTTATTTGGGCAAGGGCGGCCTTGTTATATTTGCCGTCTTCCGAGCGGTAGCGCACCGTTATTTTTTCCAGCGTGTTAGCCCGGATAAGGGTTAACGTGCCGTCGCCGCCCAGCCGGACCGGTTTCGGCGGCATCGCCGGGCCCCGTTTTTGAAACACTGAGGACGGGATTTCGGCTTCGTCGGCCATGATGTCGTCGGCTTCTTTTGCGGTTATTCCGAATTTTTGGGCGATTTGGCCGGCGCGGGTGTTTGCTGCCGCCGAGGGTAAACCATTGTTTACCCAGTCGAAATTTTCGGCCATGACCGGATACGCCGCTGTCAGTATAGCGGTTATCAGCAGTGGCAAAAGATGTTTCGAAGGCCTCATGTATATATATTATATGGAAAGGGCGGAATTGTCAAAATTATTGTTATCCCACGGTACTGTGACTAAAGTCACTTATTCGCCAAAATAATAATTTGCATTATTTTTTACCTTTTGCTAATGTAGGAGTGGGGAGAGTAACATATTATTATGCGGCGGCAGATTGTTTTTTGCTGCACGCCACTCCCGCCATAACGAGCATTAAAAAGGATTGATGATATGAAATCTATCGGTAGAATTATTTCCTTTATTATATTTGCCGCGATCTTTTCCGTTTCTCCGGTTCACGCGGCCCTAAAAACAACACCGATCAATTTCGGCATAAAACCCGATGCCAGTTACGTTCATACCGTGGACACAACCACTGCGTTGCAATGGAGCGTGCCGATTAGCACGGCCTACCAGAGTTTTCACTCCATGGATTTTTTAGACAACGGCACCACCGGCGTTTTGACGCTGCGCAATGACGCTCTTATGGAATACCGCAATGCGGCGGACGGTTCGGTTTTGTGGTCTTTCCAGGTTCCGCTCCCGAGCGGCTCCGGCTGGTCCTTGGATTTCGGAGACGACAGCGGCAGTTTCGCTAAAGTGAATATAGTACAGGAGAACGGCAGTTCTGTCCGCAAATTAAGAAACATTGACGCGTCAGGCGGGCGGGATTTCATAATTATTTTCGACAGGCAGTTGTCGGCTTCTCCGTACCGGTTTGAAGCGGTTGTCAGAATGTACCAGGTGGGCGATACCACAGCCAGCCTGGTTTGGGAAAAGAACTTCACTTCGTATTCGTATAACAGCAAGGCCCAATTCTTTCGCGGTTTTATGGTCGCCAACACGGCGGGCGATTCCAAGTATGAAATCCACTATACCACCCAAAGTTACATAATCAACGGGTTAGGCTCGTATACGAAAAGCGGCGTGGTGGTTTTGAATGCGGACGGCAGCGAACTCGCCACTTTCGATGGCAAGCAGGTTCCCGAAGGCGACAGCGAGTCGTTGGCGTCGCATATTGACACTACAAAGACTTACGGGGAACTTGTTCTTCTCGGCAACGAACAGTACAATTCCACCAGCGGGAATTTCCTGATTTTTTACCAGTGGAATGGAAGCGCTTATGCACGCAAATGGGCGCTTAAAATGAGTTCGCAGGAAGAATCCAACTCAGGTATTAATTACAGTTCTAGTTTTGACAATATATACCCCCGGTACGTAGTGTCGGATTTAGACGGAGACGGAAAAGAAGATTTTATTGTTCACTTGAGCTCGGTGCCCGCTTCTGGTTCGTGGTTTGGAGTAATCAAGTATTTTTCGGATATAACTTCCTTTACAGAATTGATTCAGAACCCCACCATAACATCCGAAAGGATTTACAACATGGGTGGTGTTCCTGAAAATTCGTGGGTTGACGGCGGGCTGTTGGTGTCTAAAGGGCGCGCCGGCGCAGGCTGGCAGCTGCTTTATTACACCACGGTTGACGCGGGCGGCGGACAGTACACCAAAGATTTCTACGCGATGGACATAAGCAGGAATATGGCGCTCCCCGCCAACCGCTGGACCGTTCTGTGGCACAATACCGTTACCGACAGCATAAATATGAGCGACAACAAAAACATCGCTTTCAAAACCGATTATGACGGCGACGGCTACAATGAAGTGCTATACCGCAACAGCTATATCTGGAACGGGGCCGACGGGTCTGAAAAGTTTGCCATGCATTATGTCGCTCCGGGGAATGATTCTAGCTACGCGGTGGTTGATTGGGACTCCCAGTCTATGGGCTATCTGCCCGTCGCCTCCGGTTTCCGCGCCGTAGATATGGACGGCGACGGCAAGGTCGACATGCCGCTGGCCTGGGGAAAGAGCGAAAATAATCTCTATAACATAAGAATGCAGTTGTATGATTTGGCGAAAGGGTCCCCGAAATGGGAACTGCCGTATTTAGGCGGCGGTATGGCTACCCAGCCGGCAATGGCGGATTTGGACAACAGCGGCGTTTTCAGCATAATTTTTGCAACCCACACCTCCAGTTCCGACTTGAACGGCGCGTTAAGCGACATGAAGTATCCCGCCTACAACGCGTTCACCCAGATTTCCAGCCCCACAAGTTTCGCCTGCACTGTGCTTAGCACGTCCAGTATCCAGTGGACCTGGGCTTACAGCGGGGCGACCATATCCACCTTTACGGTTTTTAACGGCGCCAGCGGGCTAGCTGTTTCGTCCGAAATAAATTCCGGAACGTTAACATGGACGGAAACCGGCCTCTCTACGGCGACGGCTTATGTGCGTTATGTTTCCGCCTATTCGTCTTCAATAGGCAACGGGCAGTGGGCCAATTCCAACGCGGCAACCTGTTACACCGCCGCGCCGAACACGCCGCAGGTTGGCGCGTATGGCGAAACTACGGCCAACGCGGTCGGCTGGGCCTGGGTTTCCACCGGCGCAGTCACCTTAAACATGCTTGACGAAAACGACACGGTTAAGCAGGCCAATCTGCCGAACCAGTCGCATTTGTGGTGGGAAAGCGGTTTGTCCCCTAACACTTCTTATTCGCGCAAAATACAGGCCGTAAACAATTTAGGCAGCACAACGTCGGTGCTTTTCTCTACTTACACCAGGGCGGCGCTTCCGTCTTTTGAATCCAATCCTGCCGTGTTTTACACCAGCGCGACGATGAACTGGTCGTCCGGCAATCCGAACGAAGGCTATAATCCCGACGGAACAAAATATAAGGTTTATTATTCCACCGTGGGGTTCGGGCAGGATGAACTGTCAACCTCCACGCAAACCGCGCGCACCGCCACGCTTACCGGCCTTTTCCATGGCGCAACTTATTATCTGCGTGTCATGGCTTATAACGGTGCTGGTTTCGGTACGAATTCTTCAACGATAAGTTTTGTTACTAATACTTCCGACCCCGTCGGTTCCGTAAGCGGTTTGGGCGGCACGGCTTTAAGTTCGACAACAATAAACTGGCACTGGGCTCCTGCGGCTAACGCTGTTTATTATGAGGTGTACGATTCTTCGGACAGTTCCGTGGTGGCTACGCTGGGCAATACTACCCAGTGGTCTGAAAACAACCTTTCCCCCAACGTTGAATACGGCAGATACGTTGCGGCGTTCAACTACGTCAGCAGCGCGACTTCCGTTGCGGTTTCGACGTATACTTTGCCGGCTCCTCCGAGTAACCTTCAGTTCTCTGAGGTAAGTTCGAACACTTTCACTTTCACCTGGGAGGCCAACGGCAACCCCTTGGGCACGGATTATGAAGGCACGCTTTCCACAAGCTCATTTTTTTCACCGGAAATTTCCACAACGGTGCGCGTGCAGGACCAGTTCACCTACACCCCGTCCGGTGTAAGCACCGCTACTCCTTATTACCTGCGTCTTACCGCGCTAAATAACGCTTCGCCCCAGCAGTACGCTTCGGACTTCGTGTCCGGGAGCACCGTCACGCTTGACGGCGATTTGGGCACTTTCACCCATTTTGCGGCCGTGGCGCTAAGCACGGGCATTATTAAATGGGAATGGAACGATGTTGCGAACGCGCGCAGCTATATCGTACATACCAGCACGGACGATTCCATTCTCGTCGAACTGCCGGAACACACCACATTCTGGGTGGAACAGGGTTTGAGTCCGAACACGAGTTATGAGCGGTATATATCGGCGTACACCAACCGGCAGAACACCATGAGCGCGCCGCTGGCGAGGGCCACGCTCGCGGAAATCCCGTCCGGTTTGTCCGTGCCGGTGGATATGGTTTACCGGAGCAGTTTCACCGCGTCCTGGGACGCGAACGGGAATCCTGCCGGAACGGGGTATGATTTGCAGTACGCCACCGCCGCGTTTGAATTCTCTCCTGTAATTGCACATGTGTATACCGTGGACCTGAGCACCAACGTTACTGGTCTGTCGCCGGAGACGCGGTATTATGTCCGCGTCGGCGCCAAAAACAGCGAAGATATTTATACCGCTGGCTATTCGAATGTCGAATCCAGGGAAACCGCTTCCAATCCGCCGGGCGATATCGCAACTTTCACCGCCACCGTGCTGAGTTCGGCAAGTGTACAGTTAGACTGGAGCGCCGCGGCGCGCGCGGGCGAGTACCGCATTTTCACCAATGATGACATTCTTCTTAAAACCGTGCCCGCGTCTTCCACCACCTGGACCGACACGGAACTGTCGCCGAACACGCTTTACGGCTGGTATGTGACGGCGGTCAACAGCCAGGGCATTTCGTCCCACACCGCCATCTCCACATATACTTTCTCGGCTTCGCCTTCCGGAAACGCGATCAGCAATGTTTACCGGAGCAGCTTCACAGCTTCGTGGAACATGAACGGCAACCCGCTGGACACGTTTTATGAAATAGAGTATTCCACGGACAGCGGTTTCGGAGTTTCCTTGTCCACAACTGTAACGCGCACGACTTATGCGGTGATAAACGGCCTGTCTTACAACACCACATATTACACGCGTGTTTTCTCGATCAACGCTTACGGGGTGAAGAACATGACCCCGTCGAATTCGACTCACACGTTCACTCTTGACGGTCCGCTTTTGCCTTTGGACGGATTTGCCGCCGTCACTCTTAACACTTCGTCCATAAGATGGGATTGGAACGATGCCGCCAACGAGCGCGGCTACCGCGTGCGCGTGAGCACGGGCGACGTTCTTGTTTCCCTGCCTTCCGGCACGACTACATGGACGGAAACCGGGCTGAGCCCCAACATCAGCTACAGCAGGTATGTGGAGGCGTATAATAATTCCGACTCCACTGCCAGCGTCAGCATAGCCAGATATACCGACGCCGCGGTTCCGGTCGGCTTGTCCATAAACGCACTGGAGCTTTACCTGAGCAGTTTCACCGTCCGCTGGACCGGGAACAGCAACCCGGACGGCACGGATTACGTAATAGAATACAGCACCGATAATTTCGCCGGCGTTATATCTTCGCAGAGCGTTACCGCCGCCTTATACGGCACGGTTACCGGCTTAACAGGCGAAACCCGGTATTATGTCCGGGTGCGCGGCGTTAACCACGACGGCGTCCAAAGCGCGGCCTCCTCGGCTATTTCCGCGGAAACAGCCTCCAATCCTCCCGGTGCCATCGCCACTTTTGTTCCCACCGTGCTGAGTTCGACCAGCGTCAAGCTCGACTGGAGCGCCGCGGCCCGCGCCGGGGAATACAGGATTTATTCAAGCACTGGCGGCAATCCTTTGTCTGTTCTGCCGGACTATGCGCTGGACTGGACGCATTCCTCACTGGTCCCCAACACGAACTATGGCTGGTCGGTCATGGCGGTAAATACGCAGGGTTATTCTTCGCACAGCGTGGTTAACGCGTACACCTTCGCGGCCTCTCCTGCTTCAATGGAAATCGGCGCGGAGATTTACCGCAGCAGCTTCACCGCTTTCTGGAACGCCAACGGCAATCCCGCCGGCACGGCTTACGATGTGGAGTATTCCACGGACAGCGGTTTTTATGTCGCCGTCACCACAACCGCCAGCGTTTCCACAACCACGGCTGTCATCTCCGGCCTGGCTTACAATACCACCTATTATGTGCGCGCTTTCGCTGTTAACAGCGACGGCGTGAAAAACGTCATTCCATCCAATTCCGTCCACGCAACTACTCTGGACGGTCCGCTTACGTCTGTAACAGGGTTCACGGCGGCAATGCTCAGTTCAGCGTCCATAAACTGGTCGTGGGATAATATCGGCAACGCGCGCGGTTATCGTGTTCATGCAAGCAGCGACAGCAGTCTGCTGGCGAGTCTTGCCGTGGGTACCACGCAATGGGCCGAAACGGGTTTAAGCCCCAATATCAGCTACAGCAGGTATGTGGAGGCGTATAATAATTCCGACTCCACTGCCAGCGCGAATCTCGCCCGCTATACCGGCGCGGCGGTTCCCGCCGATGTGGCGATCGCCCCGCTTGAGCTTTACCGGAGCAGCTTCACTGTCCGCTGGACGGCGAACGGCAATCCCGGCGCTACGAATTACAAAATTGAATACAGCACGGACAGTTTCGTCACCACCTCGTCTTGGAGCGTGACGGCGGCTCTGTTCGGCACGGTTACCGGCCTTACGGCTGAAACCACCTATTATGTCCGCGTGAGAGGAGTAAACAACTCGAGCGTGCAGACTTCTCCTTCCTCGGTTCTTACCGTGGAAACCGCTTCCAATCCGCCTGGCGGCATAACGGACTTCGCTCCCACCGTCCAGAGTTCGGGCAGTGTCAAGCTCGACTGGAGCGCCGCAACGCGCGCTGGCGAATATCGCATATATTCAAGCACGGGCGCTTTGCTGCAAACCGTGCCGTCGTCCAGCCTGACGTGGACAAACACCGGCCTTGCGCCCAACACGAATTACGGCTGGTCCGTAATGGCGGTAAACACTCAGGGCTATTCGTCGCATACCGTGGTGACGGCAAACACTTTCGCCGTCGTGCCCGCGGGCATTGTGATCGGCAACATCTACAGAAGCAGTTTCACCGCTTCCTGGAACGCAAGCGGCAATCCTTCCGGCACGGGTTATGACGTGGATGTTTCTACGGACAGCGGCTTCGCTTTGGTTCTGACCACCACTACCCGCGTTTCAACCACAACGTTGCTGGTGACCGGGCTTACCTATAATACAACCTATTATGTGCGGGCGTTCGGCGTTAACGCCGACAGTATAAAGAGTGCGGCTTCCGTCGTTTCTACCGCTACGACCGTTGACGGGCCCATGCCGGTGTTTGACAGTTTCGCCGGCACGGTTCTAAGCTCCGATTCCGTGCGCTGGACCTGGAATGCCGTTGCTAATGTGCAGTACTACGAGATCTACAGTTCGACGGATACCGGAACTCCTCTGGTTACGCTTGGTTCTGGCGCAACGCAGTGGGTGGAAACGGGTTTCGCTCCGAACACTTCCTATTCCCGTTACGCCATGGCGAAGAATAATTCTGATTCCAAAACTTCCAACACGGCCGCGAAATATACGTTCGCGGCGGTGCCCGGCACGCCGGCCCTGACGGTGTTAAGCAGAAAGAGCATGAGGGCCGCGTGGACCAGCGCGAATCCTTCCGGTACTTCCTATGAAGTGGAGTATTCCACGGACAGCGGTTTCGCCGTGGCGGTGACAACGCTGGCCTCGGCTGGAACTGCTCTGCTCTATACGATCACCGCGCTTGAGCCGGACACGACGTATTACGCGCGGGTTTACGCGCTTAACGGCGACAGCGTGTTAACCGCTCCGTCCGCTTCGTCTTCCGAACAAACCTGGGCTTTGCCTTCGGTTACTTCGCTTAGCGTGGATGTCGGAAGCAACACGATCTCAAGCGTTACGTTTACCGTGAACGGTTCTAACTTCTACGCCGGAGACAGGGTTTACATAACCACCACATCCGACGGAGGTGTCGCGCTCGCGGCTACGGCTTCGCGGCTTGTCAGCAGTGCGCGGCTTGATCCCACAATGTCACTTATCGGACTTAACCCGGGTATATGGCATATTGTGGTTAAAGACAGCGACGCTCTGGCGTCTTCCACTTTCGCGGCTACGGAGTTTGAAATTGTTTTCACTTCCGTCGCGGCTGGCGGCATAGCCGTTTCGTCTACGACCAGCAATACCCAGCTGAATATAACAGCCGCCAACAATTCGTTCGCGCTGGTTGTGCCAGCCGGAGTTACGCAATTGGCTAACTCGCTTATCTATAATTCGACTAATCCGCTGACTTCCCCTATTGATGTCAGCACCACGCAGATAAATAACGCCAACGGCAATGTGCAGGGCGGGTATGAGCAGGTTTCAGGAAGTATAAGGGAAGTGTCCGCGTATAAGGGCGCGCAGAAGATTACAGTTTCTTTCGCCGCTGTTGCGCTGTACATCTACTATTCGGACGTGAACGGCGACGGAATTGTTGACGGCACCAACATCCAGGCCATCAACCTGCGCATAGCGTGGATGAATCCGGCCACCGAAAGGTGGGAGGAGGTGTCCGGTTCTGTTGTGGATCTGGCGAATAAACGCGTCTCAGTGAATATAAACCATTTCTCGGCTTATTCTCTGCTGGGGCTTACGGTCATGAGCGATCTGGCCAGCGTCAAGGCTTATCCCAATCCGTGGCAGCCGGGTACCGGCGGTGCGCACGACAGGGCGAGCATGAAGTTTGATAACCTCGCGGCGGACACTTCGATAAGGATATACAACGTGGCGGGCGAACTGGTCCGCGACCTGCCATCCTCCAGCGTGGGTTTTGTTGAATGGGACGGCAAGAACGGGGACGGCAAGAGGGTGTCCAGCGGAGTATACTTCGCGCGTTTGAAATCCGGCGGGTTGGATAGGATTATCAAAATCGCGGTGGAACGGTGATTATTATGAAAAGACAAATATTCTTCTTAATCCTGATTCTCGTATGCGGGCTGGTTAACAGTTCTTTCGCCGCCACCGCGGGCACCTCCAGCGGACAGATTCTCAAACTCGGCGCCGGCGCGCGCAGCGCGGCTATGGGTGACGCTTTCGTGGCGGCAACCGGGGACGCTTCGGTGATCTTCTATAATCCGGCGGCGCTCGGCTGGCAGAAAGAGGGTTCGGCGATTTTCACCCACTCGGTGTGGTTCGAGTCGGTGAATTACGATATCGCGGCGGT
>Ga0172379_10010406_pt1 | contig 11264 bp, 10 predicted proteins | sample GrowelOW334metaG_FD_119756 | JGI IMG/M metagenome (GOLD analysis project Ga0172379, IMG submission 119756) | Groundwater microbial communities from an aquifer near a municipal landfill in Southern Ontario, Canada - Groundwater well OW334 metaG | ecosystem: Environmental > Aquatic > Deep... | reverse complement strand
CCTCACCAACCTATGTATTCAGCTGGCGGGTCTCCCGACTTCATCGGGAGGGGTTTCCCCATTCGGACATCTGCGGGTCAAAGGTTGCTTGCCACCTCACCGCAGCTTATCGCAGGCTGCTACGTCCTTCATCGTCTTTTTGAGTCAAGGCATCCACCATACACACTTACGTGATTTTCCCACGCTTTTATTTTGACTACTTATATTGCTATTTTTAATTCGCATGTGTCCTTCCTATTATCATTCGCATGTGCCCCTTTTGTAGTGGGGCTCGCGAAGCGATAACAGTAGTGGGGCTTTTTACGAAGTAAAAATAACGAATTACTTATATTTTTGTTCGTTGTATTCTTTTGTTAAAGTTCTAACCTTAACTGGTAAATTGGAGCTTCGCACGCGGAGCTATGATTTAACAGCTAAAAAAGATAAGTTGGGAACAAAAAAACCGCCCTAGGAGCGATTTCTGAACGCAGACAAGAAGCCTGCTAATCGCTCTTTCTCTTTTCGTAATGATTTGTTTGTCTACCCATAATATAGAAAGTAGAAATGTAATATGTATTATACATTATGATACAGGCTTGTCAAGCAAGGTATATTTACGATAATTTAGCCAATATTAAACAAAATATTCTTTTTGCTTTTTAGCTCAGGTTTAAAAGACTTGTTTTACTACTAAGTCTTGATTTTTTCCTACAAAATCAAAAAATTAATTCAATCTAATGACTACCACTAATCTTTAACACAACGAACAGTAAAACCATAAGATGCTTTGGTGTCTTTCTGTCGCCAAGTCGTATTTTGTGAATATGAAAAAATACGGCTCCAACTAACGGTGTCGGACACTTGTGATGATGACCAAATAGCTGCAACATAAGTTACGGCACCGGCAAAATCAGTAATATTTTCCGGGTCACTCTCATCATGTTCATGCCAACCGGCCAAGATTACATTTAGACCAGATGAGCCAGGAGTTTTCATTTTAGCGCCCACGCCAGTGGCATCAGTGGCGCCTCGCCAGGTCAAAGTCGTACCATTAGCGCCTATTTGATCAGCATAATAATCCCCGCCACTGCCAGTATCATCAGAAGCAAAAGTTGCTCCGGCGGTCGTGGCATTTTCTTGAATATATTTTTCCGATAACCATAATTCATAGTCGCTGGGAATATGCCAACCCTTGGGACAAATACCTTGACGTTTGGCTGTAGCGCCGGAGCCAGAAACGTAAGCCGACGGTAAACAATTACCCGTTGAAGAGCTATCACAAGCATTAGGCAAATACATGGCCATGTGCCAGTTATATAAAGCTCCATCAGCCGTACAACGAACCGGAGTGTCCATATAACACCATTTTTGAATACTACTGGAAGCGTTATTGGTCATATTAATCGATCCATTAATGCGCGTGCCTAAATCAATGGCCTTGTCTAGCCAACATTGCGTGCCGATTTTAACGGCCTGAAAAGTTTGTCCGGTACCGGAGACGCAAGAACCGTTAGCCGCGAAGTTGACTGCCCCGCAAACCAGACTGGAACAATCGCCACAAGTACCGGTGGCACATTCGTCCACGGCTAAACAAGTCGTGCCATCAGGCGACAGGTAGGGCGTGCCACCGGAACACGACAAACCGCCACCGCCTCCATCGCCACTCCCAGCCATGCCAATATTACCGGGCACAGCTATAGTATTACCTGCAGCAACACCTTGCACAGACTTACCTAAACAATAAGCAATATGATAAGAAGCACCGGAAGCGTCTTGAGTATAAGTATAAGAATCGTCAGCGCAAGATCCATCCGGATGATTTGGGGTAGCAGGAACCTTGTTCATGTAAATCACTCCATCTGGTCCAGCTAAAGTGTTGCCAACAGTAATGGCACTAGGGTAAATACCGTTGTCGTTCTTATACATTTCCAAAACGACTTGCAACTGATGGATATCGCCAGTCCTTTTAATATCCCGACTACTGATACGAATACCATTAAAGCCAACGATAGTTAAGCTCGCTATAACGGAAATAATGGCAATAACGACTAAAAGTTCGATAAGAGTAAACCCCCGTTTCACTCCTCGAGGAACTATAAAAGGTAAGCCCGTTAAATCGCAAATTACCACACAGGATTTTAACCAAGCAAAAGACCTTGCTCCTAATTGTAACGAGATATGACGCATAAAAATAAAAAAATGGGCCCAGAAAAATATTATTTTCATTATAACATTTGCTACTCTCAGATGTCTATAAAAATAAAAAAACCGTTCAATATTTATTGAAACGGTTTTAAAATTAGAAATAAGATTTTTAATCTTCGTCTGAAAATCCCTTAACCTGCTCGATTATAGCTATTTGATGCTCGGCTCTTAGCTCAATTTCAGCAAAAAAAGCTTTTTTGTCAGCAAAGATAGGGTCAACTTTATTACTAAAAATAGGGTTATTTTTATTAAGATGACAATCTACTCCCCATAAACCCAAAAAGTTACTTATTCCATCAAAAGAATCCTCACAGAAAGTAACCAAGCAAGGGCTAAAACCGTCAACAATCTCTTCGTCTTCTAGATCATCGAGATCAACTTCATCAACCCATTGACCTTTTAAATTAAGAATTAATTGAAAAGAATCGGGCCATTTGGACTCACTGTCATCCAAAAAAAGATTCATCTCTTCTTTAGTTTTTTCATCAAGCTCCTTGATAAGTTGTTTATCATCGGCTCTTAAGTCTAAAACTACAAAAACATAAGTAACTGGGCCATCTATGCTTTTCCAAGCATAATTTAGTTCTTCGGATCGTCCATGTGGCATTTTGCGATAATGGAGATTGAATTTGTCTTCTAGCCAGCTTGTTACTTGTAGCATATAATCTGGCATTTCTGACTTAGAGCAAAAAATAACAGCGTTTTGTTTGGTATTATCCATGAAAACTTTCCTTTTTTAAAATGAACAAACAATTGATTACTCTCTAATTAACATGTTTTTAAAAATTTGTCAACTACGTAAAGGTGGCACGTCACCCACGTGGCATGCCCAACAAAAAAACCCGGCTATTAAACCGGGTTTTAAAAAATAGGTTTGGATCCCAGATAAATTAAAATATCTATATATAGCTATTTTAATTTTCTGGGATAAAAGCTCACACGCTTAGATCCCGGTTCAAGATAAATTTCCTAACGGAAATTTATCTTGACGGGGATAAAAACTCACACGTTTTTAATTGGTAGCACAGTTGGCGGCTGGAGCGCTACCACTGGCAGCGGGGGCAGTTCCAAATCCAGGGGCAGGACTGGCAGAATCAAATTTACCATCGCACTCGGCTGGTTTTTTGCCATCAGAGAAAGCTCCGCAGATAGCTCCAGCTAAACTGGCAGAGTCGCGACCGGCGCTGATTTGTTCACCGTTAATAACCAAAGTTGGGGAACCTTGGACACCGTATTTTTCATTTTCCGCTTTATATATATCAAATGGAGGGAAGGTGGAACCCCAAGCACTTTCACCTTTAGCGAAAACTTCGCTAATCTTGAATTGTTTATCGGTAGCAGACACACAGGCTGACAATTTTTTAGTATCAACACTGGTCTCCTTAAGACAAGCACTAGAGTCACCCGCTTTTAAGAAACACTCTAAGTAAGAAATAAACTTACCGCCTTGTTCCTTATTAATACAATATTGAGTCATATTCTCATCCAACTCTTTTTTTCCGTGCATGGCATAGTTCACAAATTTGATTTTGATATCAGCTTTAGTTCCCAAAGCTTTCATCACTGGAATCAAACCTTTTTCAATTTGGGTACCATATGGGCAGTAGCTCATCACAAAAGCTTCTACGACCGGTTTGTCGGATTTAGGAGCATTCTTTACTGGTTCCTTGGCGGCAGTTTTATCAGAACCAGCAGTAGGAGTTCCTTCTTTGGCCTTGGTCATTTCAGCAATGTCCATAGCTTGTGGGAAAAACATTTTACCATCTTTAGACAAGTAAGCCTTAATTGGCTTAGTGCCACCATCAATAGTGACTTCAATTTCATAAAGACCGGCATTGTAAATCTTTGGTTCGCCCAAAGTAAACTTGGTATCAGGACTTAAAAGATAATCCTTAATAAAGTTTTCGGTTGTGGTTTTGGCCTCCGCAATACTAATAGTCTTATTCTTGCTTAAAAGATTTTTGTTGCTGGTTAAGACTAGACCAACAATAATCAAAACGATAACGACACCTAAGATAATTAAACTCCGGGTGTCCTTTTTCTTTTTTTCGGTCATATTGTTTTACCTTTATTAAACCCTCCTGTATGATTTTTAATTTAGGTATGTTAATAATTTATAATATTATAAAAGTTTAAGCTAAAATTGCTTGTCCGTCAAACTCATTCTAACAGCTATATCCAAGTTACTCCAGCTACCTGATCACCCTCGGCTTTAAAGCGCATTAAACGTACGCCCTGTGTATCGCGTCCTGATTCACTAACTGTTTTAAATGGTAAACGAATTACTTGACCCTGCTCTGAAATAATCACCAAATCCTTATCCATCATCCTTTCTTTATCCACCACAAAAGCATTAGTTAAAGCGCCGGTCTTATCAGTTACTTTAGCCGTCTTAATACCAGAGCCACCTCGTCCCTGAATTTTATATAAACTCAAATCAGTACGTTTACCAAAACCCTTAGACATCACTGACAAAACCTGTTTACCTTTAGTTTTGCTTTCAGCAATAACTCCCATGCCGACCATCTTATCGTCTTTTCTAAGCCTAATTCCAAATACTCCAGCCGCCCCACGACCCATATCTCTCACGTCACTTTCTTTAAAATGAATGGCTTGTCCTTGAGCTGTGACGATCTGAATAGAGTCAGAGCCACTGGTTGGTTTGGTCCAAATTAATTTATCGTCTTCTTTAATTTTAATAGCTACAAGTCCTGAGCGACGAACGTTGGCGAATTCTTCTAATTTAACTTTCTTTACCAAACCACGTTCAGTGGCAAAGAATAAATATTTAGCGCTACTAATTTTAGCTAAAGGTAAAATACTGGTAATCTTTTCTTGAGCTGGCAATTGTAAGAAGTTTACAATGGCCTGACCCTTAGCCGCACGTTGGGCTACTGGAATTTCATGTGCCTTTAATTGAAAAACACGACCACGAGTCGTAAAGAACAAAAGGTCGTCGTGAGTCATGGTAGTAAACATAAACTCCACACTGTCCTCTTCTTTAGTGGTTAAACCAACCACACCTTTACCACCACGTCCTTGAACGTGAAAAGTGTCCGGAGCCATACGCTTAATATAACCATCGCGGGTCATCATCACTACGGCTTCTTCGTTCGGTACCAAATCTTCCGTGCTAAATTCTTTAGCGCCACGCGTCACTACTTTGGTTCGGCGATCATCACCATGCTTATCGGAGACTTCTTTAAGTTCGTCTTTAATAATACCCAAAACTTTAGCGCGAGACGATAAAATACCTTCCAATTCTTTAATTAATTTATTTTTTTCTTTTAGTTCAGTTTCAATTTTTAATCTTTCCAAGTTAGCTAAAGATCCCAACTTCATTTCCACGATAGCCGTGGCTTGAATTTCGGATAATTTAAACTTCTTCATCAAATTCTCTTTAGCCGTATCGCGATCCTTGGAAGCTTTGATAATTTTAATAACTTCATCAATATGAGCTAAAGCTATCATTAAGCCTTCCAAAATATGGGCGCGAGCTTTAGCACGAGCTAATTCAAAAGCGGTACGACGACGCACCACATCTTCGCGATGCTTAATGTGCTCCTCTAAAATCGCCTTGAGATTTAAAACCTTAGGTTGCAAACCATCAATTAAGGCCAATAAATTAACGTGAAAAGTCTCTTGCAATTGAGTTCTTTTATACAAACTATTTAAAATCTTTTTAGGGTAAGCATCTTTTTTCAAATCCAAAACGACACGCACGCCGTCTTTATCAGACTCATCACGTAAATCACGGATCCCTTCCAATTTCTTTTCTTTAACTAAGTCGGCAATTTTTTCCACCAAAGTGGACTTATTAACTTGATAAGGTATTTCGGAAATGACAATCTGAAAATCTCCGGTTTTTCTTTCCACGATTTCGGCTTGACCACGCATTACAATACCAGCTTTGCCAGTAGTGTAGGCCTGTAAAATATCAGCTTGGTTATAAATAATACCACCGGTTGGAAAATCAGGACCTTTGATAAATTGCATTAAATCAGAAATGCTAGCCTCGGGATTATCAATTAAATGTTGTTCAGCTGCCACCACTTCGCGTAAATTATGAGGTGGAATACTGGTTGCCATACCAACGGCAATACCCATAGAACCATTCAATAATAAATTAGGCAACTTAGAAGGCATGACGCGTGGCTCTTCTAAAGAACCGTCGTAGTTAGGCACAAAGTCCACAGTCTTTTTTTCAATATCAGTAATCATTTCCTCGGAAATGGAGGCTAATTTGGCTTCGGTATAACGCATGGCGGCAGCGCCATCGCCGTCCATCGAACCAAAGTTTCCTTGTCCGCGAACGAGCATATAGCGAGTAGAAAAATCTTGCGCCATACGCACCATAGATTCATAAACTGCGCTATCACCGTGCGGATGATATTTACCTAAAACTTCACCGACGACAGTGGCTGATTTACGAAATTTAGCATTAGGCTTTAAACCTAAAGTCCACATGGCGTATAAAATCCTGCGATGAACCGGTTTAAGTCCATCACGCACATCAGGCAAAGCACGGGAAACAATCACGCTCATGGCATAATCCAAGTAACAGGTTTTCATTTCGGCAACAATCTGTTGAGGCACTACGGAACCTGATGAAAAATCAAGCTGAGCCTGATTTTTTATTTCCCGGGATTTATTTTCATCCGGTTTAGAGGTTTTTTTAATTAATCTTTTAGCCATACTTGGTTATCCGCCTAGGGCGGAGCCCCACTACCTGCCTGCGCAGGCGGGCGAATGGGGCACATGCGAATTAAATTTATTATGGTAAGCGGGAATTATTAATTTTTATCGGCGCTGAAGTTGTAGATTTAGCCGCCTCTTCATCTAATTGTTTAGATTGCGCTTTGATTTCATCAATACTCTTAACTACTTCTTGAACAGTTTTCTGTAAATTTTCTTGCGCTTCGGTTAAATCAAAATCTTTAGTGGCACCTGATTGCAGGGGCTTAGTAACCAAAACATTTAAACGAGAAGCCCAGAGAGCAAAAACAATCACCATCAAAATAGTTACGCCAATCCACATAATCAAACGACGATTTTTGGTTTCTTGACGATTCAGTTCTTTAAACAACTTACGGTCGCGATTTCTCGCTACCTCTCTAACTTCTTGTTTTAATTCTTCTTCTAAGCGCTCTTCTCGCTCAATTAGTTCTCGCAAGCGTGCAATTTCTTCATGATCGATTTGAGGCTCAGCAAAATTTTTCCTCCTCATACACTTTTAATTTAAATTTCATGTTTCCCAAAAGTAAGTAATGCGAATAACGCGAATTCACATGCGAATGCCTCAAATGAAATGCCAACGCTGTGTTTATATTCGAGGCATTCGCGCTTTAATTCGAGGATTAGCATTATATTGCCAATGGCCTTTATGAAACACTTAGAATGACTAGTTCCATGTCTTCTGCGGGCAATTCCTTCTTCGTAATCTTCAGCTTCTCCTCCGTGGTTGGTTTTAAACCCAATTCTTTAATAAATTTATCCAGACTATCCAAGTCTGATTTAGGACCACCTTCAATCTTATAATGCATTGGAATAACAATTCTCGGTTCAATTTGATTAATAACTTCTACGGCTTTTTTGGCATCCAAAGTATATTTACCACCCACTGGCACCAATAGAATATCAGTTCCTTCCAGTTTTTCCAATTGTTTGGTATCCAGGGTCGTCGCTAAGTCTCCCAAATGAGTAATAGAGATATCATCAACTTCAATGCGATAAATAATATTAGCCCCTCGTTCAGCACCCTCTTTAGTGTCGTGCCAAGAATCAATCCCTTCAATAAAAATCCCGCTAACCTCATATTCTCCGGCAGTTTTAACTATAAAAGGATTTTTTCTAATGGCTTTAATATTATTGTGATCTTTGTGGTCGTGGCTGACGGTAACGATATCAGCCTCAAAACTAGGCATTTTAATGCCCACCACTTCACTGTCATATGGATCAGTCACTACGGTTACGCCGTCAGGACCAATTTTGTCTTGCAGTTTAAAACAGGAATGTCCGAGATAAGATAAATACATATACAATTAGTTAAAAGTTGAAAGTCAAAAGTTTATAAAGTTAAATACAAAAATAAAAAGAAGAGTCTTTCTATTCTCTAAGAATATCGCAAAAAAAGGCCTTTGTCAAACCTATCTTCGGGAAAATAATCTTAAATTAAAGGCTTTTTTGGATTAAAAAACGGGCTTACTTTTAGCAAACCCGTCAAACTTTTGGATTAATTATTTTTTACAGCCTCTAGTAAGAAGCTCTCTAAGTTAAATGTATCAATGGCGTTGTTAAAACCATTTTTTAAACAAATCTCGCGCCAGTCTTTAGAACCAGAGACAGCTATCACCTTGACTTCCGGACGTTTAGTTTTGATTTGTTCCAACAAATCTTTATATAAGGGTTCGTCATTATTGCAATAACCCTCTAGGATGGCCAAATCAATTTCATCGCTCTTTTGTTCAAACAATTCCTTGCCATCAAGATAATCGCCAGCAAATAAAAAGACTATAGGCACAGCAGAAGCTGCTTGGGCACGTTCACAAATTTCTTTAAAATAAAGCTTACCGCCCTCATAAATAAAAAGAACCGTCATTATGAATCTCCTAAAAAATACAAAAAAATATTTTATTTGCCTATTTTTTAGCCCTTTTTTCTCAATTTGTCAAGATTAGAAAGATTAAAACTATTCAGGCCACAAATGGCAATGGCTAGGGCATCGGCCGCATCATCTGGCTTAGGGATTTCTTTTAACCCTAAAATCATCTGAACCATCTTTTGCACCTGCAATTTACTGGCTCCGCCATAAGTGGCCACCGCTTGTTTAACCTGCAGAGGGGTAAATTCAAAGATAGCCAGCCCGGCCTGCTGACAAGTAAGCATCGCCACGCCTCGCGCCTGACCGACAATCAATGCTGTCTTGGCATTATTACAAAAAAACAACTGCTCAATAGCTGCTGTTTGTGGTTGATAGTCTTTAATTATTTTTTGGAGTTGCTGATAAAGTTCAGCTAAACGCTGGGCCAAAGGCAATCCAGCTTTAGTTTTAATTGACCCAAAAGTTAAAACCTTTAACTGTCCTTTTGTGTCTTCAATTAAGCCAAAACCAGTATCGGCAATACCCGGATCTATTCCCAAAATAATCATAGAATTAAAAGTTATAAAGTTTAAAGTAAAAAGTCACAACAAAACTCCAACAAAACAAAAAAAAACATTCTTAATCGAAACTTTATAAACTTTATGGACTTTATGAACTTTCAACTCAAACTATGTTAGTATAATATTCCGCCACTTCGTCATTTTCTTCTATGGCATCAATAAATTTTTCAAACTTAGCCTTATCTTCGCCAGTCAGCTCTTTTTTCTCTTTAGCTACATATTCAATATCAGCCGATTCAGTAACGATGTTTTTCTTTTCTAAAAATTGCTTAACTTTTTGCAAATCACCGGAATGAGTATAAATAATTATACCTTCATCTTCTTTAATAAAATCATCAATCCCCAAATCAATTAACTCCATTTCTAAATCATCAGCATTAAATTTGGAATATTCAGTCTTAGGAATAGTAATAACTCCTTTAATGGAAAAGTTCCACATAACCGCACCCAAGGAACCGCCATACATGTCAAATAAATGACGAACTACCGCGGCGGTGCGATTTTTGCTATCAGTTAAACACTTAACGATAAACTGTGATTGAGCCGGACCAATAGCCTCATAAGTCAATTCTTCAATGGCGGCGCCACCTGCTTCACCGGTGCCTCGCTTAATCGCCCGTTCAATATTATCTTTGGGCATATTAACCGCGCGCGCCTTATCAATCGCCATGCGCAAAACAAAATTACTATTAGGGTCTCCGCCGGTTCTAGCCGCAATCGTAATGACATTGGCAAATTTAGTAAAAGCGGCGCTCCGCTTAGAGTCCACAATCGCCTTAGCTCGTTTAGTTGTCGCCCATTTAGAGTGTCCGGACATAAAAATTATTCATCTTTATCTTTACAACAGATTAAGCCAAAAATATTAAAAAAGCAAATTTGACTTAAATTACTTTTTTTTATTAATTTTGCGAAAAATAGCGATCTCCCAAAGCAAACAAAATACCATAATAATACCGCTAACAAATTGTGGCCAACGCAAGACACCAATCATAGGAGTCGGATCAATTTTTATTTCTTCCAACAAAAAACGAATGACTGAGTAAAAAATAAGATAACTCAAAGTAATGGCCTGGAGACTAGCGTTGAGGTTTTTTTCTTTGCGGGCCTTGTAATGCGTCAGTAATAAAAAACCGCCTAATAGCAAACAACCCAAAGATTCATAAATAAAAGTTGGGTGAAAATAACGACTTACATAATCAATAGTGTAAGCTGGTGGCAAATTAGTCACCTCAATAGGAATACCCCAAGGTAAGTTAGTCGGCATGCCAAAAAGCTCTTGATTAAAATAATTTCCCCAACGACCAATCGCCTGACCAAAGGCCAGGGCCGGTACCACAATTGAAGATAATAGCCAAAAATTCAAACCTCGACGCTTAGAAAAAATCACTAAAACAAGCAAACCACCAAAAATACCACCGTGGATTGCCAACCCACCTTGCCACACCTTAAAAACATCCCACAAATTAAGACTATAATAATCCCATTCCAAGCCCACATGATAAAGTCTAGCACCCACTAAACCACCAATTAAGAGCCAAAAGGACAAATCCAAAACAACCTCAGCCTTAATTTTGTAATACTTAGCTAAACGAGTAGCCACAAACATACTGACAATCATAGCTAAAACCAAAATAAACCCATACCAATAAATAGTTAGGGGTCCAAAAGCTAATAAAACCGGCTGAGGAGTAAAAGTGTGTAACCAATTAAACATATTTTTAAAATTTACCCCATTATAAAAATTTAATGGGGAATTGCTTACTTACAGTATATCACTTTTCTTTCAGAAGCGAAAAAGACAAATAAACTACCCCCAGCTAAAACGCTGGGGGTATTTAGTTTGCCGTCTACGACGGCTTGAATCATTTGGCGAAGAAGTTGAGTTTGGTCTGTTCTAAATCCACTTGGTGGTGGGTTTG
>Ga0172379_10010405_pt1 | contig 11265 bp, 3 predicted proteins | sample GrowelOW334metaG_FD_119756 | JGI IMG/M metagenome (GOLD analysis project Ga0172379, IMG submission 119756) | Groundwater microbial communities from an aquifer near a municipal landfill in Southern Ontario, Canada - Groundwater well OW334 metaG | ecosystem: Environmental > Aquatic > Deep... | reverse complement strand
CTTTATGCGCACGCAGGGAGAAAGTGTAATTGATTCTTTAATTGATGCCGGAAGAATGAGAATCCGCCCGATCTTTATGACAACCTTAACGATGATCTTTGGTATGATGCCGATAGCGCTTTCCAGCGCTCCCGGAGCAGAATGGAAATCCGGTTTGGCTTGGGCATTAATAGGAGGACTTACAAGCTCCCTCTTTTTAACGCTGTTAATCGTTCCAATTGTTTACACAAAGGTTGAGGAATATAGAGTAAAAGTTCCTGCATTATTTAAACGTGTTAGCGAGTTAGTGGGAATAAGAAAAAGTTCTGTGGGTGATTTAGTAGTTGAAGAATAGTGAAATATGAAAGAGAGCCTTGCCCTGGCAAGGCTCTCTTTTTTCAAATCAACAATGTGCCCAAGTTTATTGAGCCTCTTGAATAACAGCTAATTTGAAAACCTTCGTTCCAACTTCCGGTATTTCTACATAAGCGATGAACATTCCACTTCCCACCGGCAGGAAATCTTTATTCATTAAATCCCAATCATAATATTGAGAGTCATTCGATTTCTCATATCTTTTTATTAACACACCGGAAAGCGAAACAATAGTAATGGTAGCTTGTTTTGGCAATCCGATAAAACGGACAAATCTATGATACTTACTCTCTTGAAGTGCATGCCATCCAAAGTAAGGATTTGGGAAGACACTTATCTTATCAATATTATTTTTTGCATTAACTAAATTATTTGTGTTTGCTGAAGGAGCTGTAACTGTAAATTCATCTCCCTTCATCAGTGGTTTATACCCGGTGATCTTAATAACTGTGCCGGGCGCGGGTAATTCTCCACTAAATGAGATGCCGCCAATTTTATGATCGAGAATTTTTGAAGCTACTGGTTCTTTCTCAGGCAGGTTAGCATAATCCAGAGTCGCGGATTGAAAAGCATAAATTTGTTCCCATTCTCCGTTAGCTAAATGCGTCCATTTGCGATCCGGAATTGATTTTGTAGAATCCAGGATCGTTCCATTTCTATCTAACACTTTTAGAAAAAGTCTTCTTGCATCGGCGGGATTATCATACCTACCTAATGACCAAACAGTAAAAGGTAATTTTCCGGTTTTGCAAAGAGAATCTGTTTTTGTCATAATAGTTTTTTCACTTAAACCATTTTGTAAACCCGAAAGGAAATATGAACTGGAATCATCAAAACGTATCTCATAATTCTCATAACCCATACTTTCCTCGCTTTGCATAAATTGCCAATTAAAACGGGCAACACTACTGCGAGGATAAATTGTCCACGTCTTTGTTGAATTTAAATTTCCGTTGAAAACATCGACAGGGGTTTCTAAAACTTTTCCACCCGTTCCTTTAATTTCTTGAACACTCCTAACTCTATATTTCATTGTCTTTCCAGCAAGAATACTATCCAAGCCGGTGTTCCTTGCGACTATCGTAAATCCTTCGGTCACAAGTTTATTCGTTACACTGTCTTTTCCCAAGTCGGTTCGGTGGTTCAGCATTGTATCCACGGGTGTTTTGGATGTCTTTATTAAACTATAGGTTAAGCTTACAAGCGAATCCCTCGTGTTATCATAATTTCTAATTTTCAAGGAATCGTTATCAAAGACAATCTTATAAGTATCTCCGGTTAAAGCTAAAGGGTTAACTACAAATAAATTTACATCAGCGTCTGAAATTCCTTTAGTTTGTTTTGCCGGAATAAAATCACCATTATTATAATCAAACGTTACATCGATAGGTTGAGCGGCTGGCCGTACTTCAATTATCTGCGGTTCGCTTTCAAGATATTTGGGTTCACTTTCTTTGGAGTAAGCAAAAGCCGTTACTGCATAATAGTAAGGGCTTCCGTTGTCTAAACTAGTTTTTGTAATCCCATCCTTTCTTGTAGTAAAAAACCTTTTTATTCCCATGTTGGGTAAAGTAAAAACAGTTTGTTCAACCTTTACACCGTTTATCTCGTCCGGTTGAGTTACTTTAATTACATCATTTTTGAGATCGACCATGCCAAGTAACGTCTTATTTGAACCCTCTCTATCTGAGAACTGCCATATTCTATAACCCTCAAATGTATAGGTTGTATCGGTTTTTCCTTTTCCAAGTATTAGAGGATTTAAAACATCGTAACTTTCTGAGTTTGATTCCCAGTACAAAGTTATCTGACCGTCATCGCTGAAGGAACTAACTTTTGGCGGCTCCGGAGTCTGAGTTAAATTGAAATCATTATCATAAGCAATCTGAACTGTTTTTGTTTTTCGCTTTAACTCGGTAATACTATTTAAATTACTCGTCCCCCTACCGATTACTATAGCAATAACAACTTCCTGCGTATCTCCCGGAGCCATTGTGAATGGACCTGAACCGAGTAGCAATCTTCGATCACCAGGAGGAGTTGGACCAGTGTACGGGTACCATGGAACCGGCCCCTCATACCAACCTGTGGCCTCAACCGGATCACCAGATAACATGAGTGTAGTTACAGCTCCAGTAATTGGGTTAATTATGTCATCGCCATAACTATTTTTTCCGGATAGATAATTGTAAAATGAAACTGCTCCTGAAGATACTCCTTGATTAGGATCAAGAAAACCGGCTGCCCATTTTATAAAATCGATAAAAGATGTAAGTGAAAGGTTTTTATACCCACCTCTCCATGATTGACCCAACTTAGCACTATCCGAAGCTGCACTTTTTACAATAGGCCCTTGCAGAAAAACATAACCAACAGCAGGTGGAGCGGCACCATAATAAGATTCATCATTATTATCGCCGTTATACACATAGCCCAATTTTAATACTGAATCACATCCAACATAATCATCTCCAGCATCACCCAAATCGGGATCCGACCAATTGCCAAGATACATTTCATTGAGCGTTAATTCTCCTTTGTTTATGATTTTATATTTCTTGAATACAATATCTCCCCGGTCATCCAGGTTATCTAACCCAAACACCGTCATTTGCTGTTCTAATCCAATTGGCAAAGTTCCGTAGGTGTACATCGTTCGCGCTTCATCGAGATCATTGCTTACACACCAAAGAACTTCATCACCAACAAATTGCGGAATTTTGTTTCCGTTTTTATCTAAAGTATAAGGCGCTCCATCTTCTATCGGCCATTCTTTGTAATCTTTTTCGTACGCATCCCGTTCTGGTCCGGGAGGCAATGATTCCCATCCTTTACGAATTTTATAAACACGATATTTTTCTAAATTGGGATTATCCGCCTCACTGCTCGGCAAAATTTTTCCTGCTTGAAGTCCATGCCGATAAACCGAACCGTTTACACGAATTTGCGTATCAACTTTGGCTCCCCATATTAATCCATCTTCATAGATTGCCGGTATTGTTGCGTTCTCACCGCCGGGCCAATAAAACCCGGAACCATCTGTACGTGGATCATGAGAACCCATGCCATTGTTGCCAACCCACATAAATATCTGGTTTATAGCGATGTATTGATTGTGGTCGTTTGTATTTGTTTTGTTTAGCCGCTTGTTATTCTCATCGCCTTTATCTCCGGCTATTACGGCTGTACAATACGAAAATGTAACCACCAAAAAGAAATGTAAAAAACACGATCTCCTCATAGAGAACTCCCATTTATTATTATTCTTTGCTGCCATCGTAGTTCTGGATGGCAGCTCTAAAGTACGCTTCTTTATTTTAAAACAACCATCTTCTTTGTTGAAATAAAATTGCCTGAATTTAATGAGTAAAAATATATTCCCGAACTAAGTCTCGACGCATCAAAATTAACCGAATAACTTCCGCTGTTTTTATATTCGTTCACTAATAGTATAATCTCTTCTCCCAAAATATTAAAGATCTTTACCGTTACTAATCCCGGGTTGGCAATACTATAACTGATTGTTGTATTCGGATTGAACGGATTGGGATAGTTTTGATTTAATGAGTAAGATTTGGGTGAGTTCTTATCATTAGCATCTTCTTCAACATCACTCAATATTGCTTTGGGTGCGGTGACGGTAAACTCATCTCCCGGTACAAGCGGTTTATATCCCAATATTTTAATGACCGTTCCCGGTTCAGGTAATTCTCCGGTAAATGTTATCCCGCCAATTTTATGATCTGTAATTTTTGAGGCGACAAGCTCTTTTGCAGGAAGATTAGTTGGATCAAGCGTTGCTGAGGTAAACGCAAAAACTTGTTCCCAATTTCCGTTTGCTAAGTGGGTCCACTTTCTATCCGGAATTGATTTAGTAGAATCAAGCGTTCCGGCATTTTTATCTACCACTTTAAGTATTAATCTTTTATCATCATTAGGATCATTATCTTTACCGGTGTACCAAACTTCAAATGGTAACTTTCCGGTTTTACAAAGCGAATCGAGTTTCGTCATAAAATTTTTATCACTAAACCCGCCTGTTAATCCAGAAAGATAAAAGTTACTCGAATCATTGAAACGAATTTCATAATCGGCATATCCCATTCCTTCTTCTAGTTTAGCTGTTTGCCAATTAAATCTACCTGTCTGGCTTTTAGCAGAGACTGTCCACTTTCCGGTTGAATTTAATTTGCCATCCCAAACATTTTGTGGTGAAGAAAGAACAACACCGCCAGGACCTTTGATCTCTTCCACACCTTTAACTCTGTATTTTGAAACAACCTTTGAAATACTATCCAAGCCGGTGTTTCTTACAACTAAAGAAAAACCATCGGTAATTAATTTATCAGTACTATTATCTACCCCGAATTCAGTTCGAGATTTTAGGAGAGTATCGACAAGTGACTTTGAAACATTTAAGAGGTTGTAAGTAAAAACCACAGAGTCGGCTGTATTGGAAAAATTTCTGTAGTGTGTGGAATCGAACGTAACCTTATACATATCTCCCGTTAATGCCAACGGATCAACAACAAACAATTGAACGTCACCATCTTCGGTGCCAATATTTTGTTTTGCGGTTATGTAACTCCCATTGCGAAGCGTATATGAACTATCATAAGCAATCTTTTCCGGAACTACTTTAATTATTTGGAAGGGACTTTCGAGATACTTTGGATCGCTCGCCTTTGAATAACCAAATGCGGTTACGCCAAAGTAATAAGGTGTACCATTTACCAACGGAGTATTAGTTATTTTGTCCAAACTGGTAGTGAAATAGCGACTGATCCCCATGTTTGGTAATTGAAAAAGTGTCTGCTCAACTATTACACCGTCATAATCTACTGATTGAGTTACTTTGGTTACATCATTTAGAATATCACAAATCTTTAACAGTTTTGGATTTTTCCCATACTCATCTTCAAACTGCCAGATCCGATATCCTTCAAAGTTATAAGTAGTATCCGGTTTTCCTTTTCCTACGATCCACGGATCAATCTCGTTATAATATTCTGCATTTGGTTCCCAATACAAAGCAACTTGTTTATCATCAACTGTTGAAGTTACAATCGGGTTCTTGGGCAATGGTGTAGTAGTGAAATCTTTATTGTATGCTAATTGAACAAGCTTTGTTTTTCTTTTCAGTTCTGTTATACTATTTAAATTACTTGTTCCGCGCCCCATAAGAATTCCTACAACTACTTCTTGCGTATCTCCCGGAGCCATATTGAACGTACCTGAACTCATTACATGACGTCTATCACCAGGAGGAGCATAACTGTGCCACCCTGGCCAACCAACCGGACCTTCGTACCACCCTGTTCCTTCCGCAGGGTCGCCAGTGAGCATATAGGGGGTTGCTTGAAAAGTGTAAGGATTAATGACACTATCTCCATATCTATTTCTCCCCATCATATTATTGTAAAACTGAATAGCCCCAATGGCAGTTCCCAGTTGAGCATCTACATAAGGGAGACCTGGAGCTTTAACGTAACCATAGAATGCTGTCATCGGTAAATTTTTATATCCGCGTCGCCAATTATTTAAAAATTTTGCGCTGTCATTCTCTGTTGCTGAAACTGTAGGACCTTGTAAAAAAACATAACCAACTGCAGGAGGATTCGGACCATAATATTGGTCATCATTATTATCACCGTTATAACAATACCCCAAATTCAACAAAGTATCACATCCGACATAATCATCAGCTGCAAAACCCAGATCGGGGTCTGACCAATAAGCGAGGTTCATATCTTTTAAGGTTAAACTCCCTTTGTTGATGAGGGTATATTTTTTAAAAATAACATCTCCTAAGTCTCCCTGCCGGTTGAAACCGTACACAGTCATCTGCTGCTCTAATCCCATTGGTAAAGTCCCGTAGGTATAGAGCGAACGCGAACTGTCCATATCATTACTTACACACCAAAGGACTTCATCGCCGACAAAATCCGGTATTTTATTTCCGTATCCATCCAATACAAAAGGTGCACCGTCTTCTATGGGCCATTCTTTATAATCTTTTTCATAAGTATCTCTTGTTGGTCCAAAGGGAAGATTTTCCCAACCCTTGCGAATTTTATAAACACGATATTTTTCTAAATGGGGATTATCTGCTTCTCCATTCTGCAAAATTTTACCGGCTTGCAGTCCATGTCGATACGTTGAACCATTTACCCTAATTTGCGTATCAACTTTGGCTCCCCAAATTAATCCATCCTCAAAGATTGCTGATATAGTTGCATTTTCACCGCCGGGCCAATAAAATCCGGAACCATCCGTGCGCGGGTCGTGTGAGCCCATGCCATTGTTGCCAACCCACATAAAAATTTGGTTGACAGATATGTATCGATAGTGGTCGTTTGTGTTTGGTTTGGTTTGGTTTGGTTTGTTTATTTCTCTTTTGCCCTTATTAGAATTATCTCCTTGATCATAAGAGTAATTTATCTTATCCCCTTTAGTAGAGTAAAGAGAAAAAGACAATAGAAAAAAGAAAAGCAAAAGATACGATGTCCTCATAATAAACTCCCATTAAGTTTAAGTTTTGTGAACTAAATATAAGTATTTCACTTAAAACGATACCACCTTCACCAGATGGTATCGCTAAAATGCACATTCCTATTTTAAAACAACCATCTTCTTAGTTGAAATAAAACTTCCCGATGTCAACGAGTAAAAATAAATTCCCGAACTAAGTCTCGATGCATCGAAATTAACCGAATAACTTCCACTGTTTTTATATTCGTTCACTAACTGCAATATTTCTTCTCCCAAAATGTTAAAGATCTTTACCGTTACAAGTCCCGGATTTGCAATGCTGTAACTTATCGTGGTATTTGGATTGAACGGATTAGGATAGTTTTGATTTAATGAGTAAGACTTCGGTGAGTTCTTATCATTAGCTTCATCTTCAACATCACTTAATATTGCTTTGGGAGCGGTCACGGTAAACTCATCTCCCGGCACAAGCGGTTTGTATCCCGAAATTTTAATTACTGTTCCCGATTCAGGTATCTCGCCGGTAAATGTTATCCCACCAATTTTATGTTCTATAATTTTTGATGCGATAGTCTCTTTAACCGGTAGATTAGTTGGATCAAGTGTTGCTGATGTAAACGCATAGACTTGTTCCCAGTTACCGTTTGCTAAGTGGGTCCACTTTCTATCCGGAATTGACTTAGTAGGATCAAGTGTTCCAGCATTTTTATCTAACACTTTAAGTATTAATCTTTTATCATCATTAGGATCGTTATCTTTGCCGGTGTACCAAATTTCAAATGGTAATTTTTCGCTTAAACAAAGCGAATCAAGTTTTGTAAGAATACTTTTTTCACTTAAACCATTCTGTAAACCCGACAGAAAATATGAACTTGAATCATTGAATCGGATTTCATAATCGACATATCCCATACCTTCCTCAGAGGAAAACGATTGCCAATTAAATCTACCCATTTGGCTTTTCGCAGAAACTGTCCACTTTCCGGTTGAATTTAATTTACCGTTCCAAACGTCATTCGGAGAGGATATTACTACCCCACCCGGTCCCTTCGTCTCAAGTACACTTTTCACACCGTATTTTGTTCGAGCTGCTAATATATTATCCAGACCAGAATTTCTAACTACAAGTGAAAAACCATCCTGAATATATTTGTTTGTACTGTAATCAGTTCCAAATTCTACCCTTGATCTAAGAAGCGTATCGATGGGATTCATTGATATTTTCAAGAGATTATATGTCAAGGCGAGAGTGTCGGATGTGTTATCAAAATTCCTAATCAATGTTGAATCAAATGTAACTTTATATGTATTTCCCGTCAGTTTAAGAGGATTAACAACAAATAACTGAATGATCCCGTCTTCTGTTCCCGCGGTCTGTTTTGCGTCAATATAACTGCCATATCGATATGTGAACGAACTGTCAAATCCAATTTTTTCAGGAACCACTTTAATAATTTTAACTGGGTTTTCGAGATATTGCGGATCACTATCTTTTGAGTAACTAAATGATGTTACTCCAAAGTAATAGGGGGTTCCGTTTATCAACGGAGTATAAGTTATCTTATCTAAATTCGTGGAGAAGAAACGTGCGATTCCTTGATTAGGCATTTCGAAAACTGTCTGTTCAACTTTCACTCCATTAAAATCAAGTATCTGAGTAACTTTGGTAACATTATTTTTAATATCAAATATTTTTAGCAGTTTTGGATTCCTTCCCGACTCATCTTCAAATTGCCAAATACGATATCCCTCAAAAGTATAAGTAGTATCGGCTTTCCCTTTTCCCGTTATAAAAGGATCAACTACATTATACTCTTCTGTGTTGGGCTCCCAGTGTAATGTAACTTGTTTATCATCTACAACAGAAGTTACGATCGGGTCCAAAGGAGGCTGCACTGAATTGAAATCTTTGTCATAGGCAGTTTGAGCAATTTTTGTTTTTTTCTTTAATTCGGTAATACTATTTAAATTATTTGAACCTCTGGCAATTACAATACCAATAACAACTTCCTGAGTATCTCCAGGAGCCATTGTAAATGAACCGGAACTCATTACATGTCTTCTGTCACCTGGAGGAGGTGAAGTTGGACCCCAACCATCCGGTCCTTCATACCAACCGGTTCCGGCAACCGGATCACCTGCTAAAATCACATTCGTAGGATTTCCCGTTTGGGGATTAACAAATTGGACACCTGTCTTACTTTTTCCTGTCATGTAATTATAGAACTGAATCGAACCGGCAGCTACACCCTGATCAGGATCTAAAATAAGACCTGCGTCGGAGTTGATAAAAAAAGTGAATGCTGTCAGTGGTAAATTTTTATATCCATGTCGCCATTCCTTTAAGAATTTTGCACTGTCGGAAGTTACACCTTTAACTATTGGTCCCTGGAAGAAAACGTACCCTACAGCAGGGGGAGTAGTTCCATAAAATCCCACATCATTGTTATCGCCATTATATGTATAACCTAATTTAAGTGTAGTGTCACAACCTGTATAGTCGTCCTCGGCATCTCCTAAATCAGTGTCTGACCAATAAGCTAAAACCATGTCCTTAAGCGTTAGTGTTCCTTTGTTTATAAGAGTATATTTTTTAAATACCATATCACCAAGGTCACCAGATCTATTAAAACCGAAGACCGTCATCTGTTGTTCTAATCCCATCGGTAACGTGCCGTAGGTATAGGTTGAACGTGATTGATCCATATCGTTACTTACACACCAAAGAACTTCATCGCCGACAAAGTCAGGAACCTTATTGCCATCTTTGTCTAACACATATGGAGCTCCATCTTCAATAGGCCATTCGTGATAATCTTTTTCATAGGTGTCTCGTCTGGGTCCGGGAGGAAGTGATTCCCATCCTTTACGAATTTTATAAATACGATATTTTTCCAAGTTCGGGTCATCTGCTTCTCCATTAGGTAGGATTTTTCCGGCTTGAAGTCCATGCCGATAAACCGATCCGTTTACCCGAATTTGCGTATCAACTTTAGCTCCCCAAATCAAACCATCTTCAAAAATTGCTGATATAGTTGCGTTTTCGCCGCCGGGCCAATAAAATCCTGAAGCATCTGTTAGTGGATTGTGTGAACCCATACCATTGTTGCTCACCCACATAAAAATTTGGTTTATGGAAATGAAGTTGTTGAAGTCATTTGTGTTTGGTTTAGAGAGTTGTTTTTTACCTTTTTCACCGCCGTCATAGACTATTCCACCATCTGCAGAGGTTGTCCACTCAGGGTTATTCGCGTAAAGCGAAAGAGATAAAAGAAAAATGAACGATATTAGATGTGATCTTCCCATGATGAGCTCCCATTATTTAATTTAAGTTATATAAAACTTAGAACTCCAAATTGTTGCTATCAAGCTAATAATTTTTTTTAACTCATGCAAAATATTTTCCAGTGATCTATGGAGTCCAACCTTTCCCATCTCATATCTTTCAGTTAATTTTCACCTACAAAATTTTGCAAAAGGATTTCGATGAAACTTTCTTTCTTTTTTATAATTAGCATTTTTATTTCGACAATGTCATTCTCTCAAAATACTTTTTATCACTCTAAAGATTTTACTGTTACCAGCGAAAAAGTTGTCCAAGGAAGTTTTGAAACTAAAGCGGTTTCACCAACTCAGATCAATTCTTCTTATAAAAGTATTTACAAAAAAGCCGCACAAAATAAATTAGAGTTTAAGTTCAGTTTAAATGGATGGGATAACGAACGTGGTTTTGCACAGAATCATCAGCTTACCCTTCAACCCGTGAAGGGGAAAATGATCTCACCAATTTTTGTTTTCGGTCAAGCCGATACTTCAACCGCTAATGGACAAACGGAATATTTGAATGAAGATATTGAACTAACGCTCCGCGTTGATATGCGGCGTGTGTTAAAAGATTTCAAAGAGAAAAACTATTTTGAATTATTCAACAGCGAAAAGTTTTATAAAAAAGATTTTGCCGGAGTTTTCGTTGCCGGAAACATTGAACCTCTTTCTTGGGATTTTCAAACACTCGGAACAAAAAAACAATTTCAATTAACTGACGAAAACAATGACGGCATTTACGAAATAAAACTTCTCATTAAAAAAGATATTGTTGCTTCAGATGAGGATAAACTCACCACTCAATGGAAATTAACTAAAAATATTTCAGCTTATCCGCACTTACAATCTTCATCGGTTTTGCTCGACGCTCTTTATAATCAAGCTATGGAAGAAATGCTTTTAGACGTCCGCGATGACGGCGCTTTTATGGCTGGAGAAAAATGGCCCGGAGTCTGGACACGCGACATTAGCTATTCAATTCACCTCGCATTCGCAATCGTCAATCCCGATGCGGCTAAAACGAGTCTGCTTGCAAAAGTTAAAGACGGAAAGATCATTCAAGATACCGGAACCGGCGGCGCTTGGCCCGTTTCT
>Ga0172379_10010404_pt1 | contig 11265 bp, 8 predicted proteins | sample GrowelOW334metaG_FD_119756 | JGI IMG/M metagenome (GOLD analysis project Ga0172379, IMG submission 119756) | Groundwater microbial communities from an aquifer near a municipal landfill in Southern Ontario, Canada - Groundwater well OW334 metaG | ecosystem: Environmental > Aquatic > Deep... | reverse complement strand
TCCGCCTGGTAATATATACCCATACCTATGGTCTAGGTATAAATAAACCATTAATTTTAAAAATATGATCGCCAAAAAAGAAAACATCCTTATTAATTTTAAAAAGGCTCAAAGTTTATTGTTAAAAATCATCAAAATGATTGAAGCCAATGAATACTGCATTAATACTATGCAGCAAAACCTCGCAGTAATGGGCTTGTTAAAATCCGCCCATCAAATGTTGATGGGGAGGCATCTTAATACCTGCTTTAAAAGCGCAATGGAAACAAAAAATGAAAGAAAGAAGCAGGAAATGATAGATGAAATTTTAAAAGTTACAAAATTATCTAATAAATAGGACACAATAAAAAGCATGCTCAAAAAAATAAAAATTCAAATTGAAAGCATTCGTTCAGAAAACGATAAGGCATTGATTGAAACCGAAATAAATATCCTGGGGGGAGTTAAAAATGTTGATGTCGATGAAAAAAACGGAGAAGTTTTGATAGAGTTTGATGATGGTAAAATTTCCCAGAGCCAATTATTTGAGTCTGTTCAAAGTCTTGGATTCAGAGTGTTAGAGAAAACAAAAGAAGAAATTCATTTGCACGGGGAGCACACTTACTTTGTTAGGGGAATGCACTGCGCCTCCTGCGAAGTTTTAATAGAAAAAAAACTATCTGTTTTAAAGGAAGTAAAATCCGTTGAGGCTTCGGCCGACAAAGGGAAAGTTGCCGTTGTCTATGACGGACAAAGACCGAGCACTAGCAGATTAAATGAAATGTTTAAAAGGGAAAATTATATATTTTTTGATCAGCCGGTGGGAATTACAGAGAAAAATGGAGGGGATGGTTTTTTTGTAATTGCTGGCACGGCCTTATTTATTATTGCCGGTTTTTTAATTCTAAAAAATAGCGGCCTTGCCGGTTTGATAAATGTCAATTCGGCTTCATCTTTGCCGATGTTCTTCTTCTTTGGATTATTGGCGGGAGTTTCCAGCTGCGCGGCTTTAGTCGGCGGCTTGATTCTTTCCATGTCAAAACAATGGATGGAAATGTATTCCGAAAGAAATTCAACCCTGGAAAAACTCAGACCCCACTTTATGTTTAATGCGGGGAGAATTGCTTCCTACGCTGTTTTAGGAGGAGTTATCGGAATTCTCGGCAGCAAACTCCAGATCTCTTTAATTTTTAATTCGGTTTTAACTGTTATTGTTTCCGTAATAATGTTCTTTTTAGCATTACAAATGCTGGGAGTAAAAGCTTTTAGAAAATTTCAGTTTGTTATGCCTAGATTTATAACCAGGCGCATTGCCGATGAGACAAAATTTCAAGGGAAGCATATGCCATTTCTAATGGGAGCACTGACCTTTTTTCTACCTTGCGGTTTTACTATTACCGCTCAAGGCTTAGCTCTGCTTTCCGGCAACGCATTGCAGGGCGCTTTAATCATGCTTTTCTTTGCCCTGGGAACAACGCCGGCGCTTTTAGCGATAGGATTGTCAGCGGTTAAATTTTCTCAAAAACCGCATATGGCGGATAAGTTTTTAAAAGTTGCCGGAGTTTTGATTCTATTTTTTGCCTTATTTAATTTCAACGCCCAATTAAATATTTTGGGATTTTCCAGTTTAAGCGATATAAAATTAAATCCTGGCCAGCAGACCGTTAATAATAGCGAAGAGGGATTTCCGCCAATTGTCGACGGAAAGCAGATAATCAAAATGGACGCCTTAAGTTATGGATATGCGCCTAATTATTTTAAGGTTAAGGCGGGGATTCCCGTGAGATGGGAGATTGCCGACAAGGGAACGAGCGGCTGCACCAATGCCATTATTTCCAAAGGCTTATTTAATGATCAAATTTCACTTACTCCCGGCAAAACAAGTGTTAAGGAATTTACGCCGATAAAGCCGGGAAAATATAAGTTTTCCTGTTGGATGGGAATGGTGTCGGGTATTATAGAAGTAGTTGACAGTAAAATTGCGGCAAATGATAGTGTTGTTGTTCCTTCTGGCGCCAAAGGTTGCGGCTGCGGAGGAGGCGGGGGCGCAGTGAGCTGCGGCGCCAGATAAAATATTATGTCTAAAAAATCATTAAACATTCTAATCATTGCGATCTTGATAATTATTGGAGGATTTTTTGTTTTAAGAAAACCGGAAGAAAAAAATATCAGCCAAAGCCTATATCCTGTTCAGATCCAAAAAACATTTTTCGGCGAAAAAGGCGCAAAAGTGGTTTTGGAAAATGGAGAAATAAAATTGGATGCCGAGCAATTTGATGATAACAATGCTAAATTTTATAATACGCAAATGCCAGATGGCAAGATAATTTATTTCTTTGCAGTGAAAGACAAAAACGGGATTTATAGAGCTGCCGCCAATGCTTGCGCGGTCTGTTTTAAAACATATAAAGGATTTTACCAGGAAGGAAATGAAATAATCTGTAATAATTGCGGCAATCGTTATCCGATTGAAAAGATAGCTACTGAAAAAGGCGGTTGTAATCCCGGCCCCATCAGCCCGAATTTAGAAGTTAAAAATGGCGAAATTATCATCAAACAAGCCGATATCGAGCGAGTCGTCGATCTTTTTTAAATTTTTAAAACAAATTTATGGAAAAAACAATTTTAGAAATTTCAGGAATGCACTGTGCTTCCTGTTCGGCCATCATTGAGAATGCCCTTAAAAAAGAAGAGGGCATTAAATCTATTAATGTTAATTTCGCTACAGAAAAAGCTTACTTAGAGTTTGATTCGGTTGAGATAAGCGTTGCTCGGATCGAAAAAATAATTGAAAAATTGGGTTATAAAGCCAGAGAAGAAGATTCTGAAGAGGGAAAAATGAGCGGCCGTTACAAAGACGAAAAAGCGCAAGAGATCCGGAAATTAAAAAGGCGGTTTATTTTTGCTCTAATTTTCAGCTCTCCTATTATTTATATGGTGATGGGCGAGATGCTCGGTTTGCCAATGTTGATGATATTTGAAAATTACGGAACTATTATTCAGTTTGTTTTGGTATCGGCCGTCATCATTTCTTGTTTTAATATTTGGATTTCCGGATTTAAAAATTTATTGCGGCTAGCGCCAAACATGGATTCACTCATTTTTATCGGCACGGCGATTGCTTATTTTTATAGCCTGATCATATCAGTTTTGATGTTTTTAGGGACGAAAGTTGAAGCGAGTCTTTATTTTGAAAGCGCGGCTTTAATTTTAGTTTTTATTTCTTTAGGCAAATACCTCGAGGCGATGACCAAAGGGAAAACAAGCGAAGCTATAAAAAAATTGATCGGACTTCAGCCTAAAGAGGCAACGATCATAAAGGGCAATGAAGAGATAAAGATCCCTATTTCCGAAGTAATGGTCGGGGATATTATTTTGGTTAGGCCGGGGGAGAAAATTCCGGTAGATGGGATCGTTGTTGACGGCTATTCCGGCGTTGATGAAAAAGCAATTACCGGCGAAAGTATTCCGGTGGAAAAGAAAAAAGATGATGAAGTAATCGGCGCGACCATTAATAAAACCGGCGTTTTGAAATTTAAAGCGATGCGAGTGGGCAAAGACATGGTGTTGTCTCAAATTATAAAGATCGTTGAGGAGGCAATGGGTTCCAAGGCGCCGATCCAGCTATTGGCAGATAAAGTTTCTTTTTACTTTGTTCCATCCGTGATCGGTATTGCTATTTTGTCTTTTGCTATTTGGCTTTTGCTGGGGCAGCCCTTGTCCTTGGCTTTAACGGTTTTTGTGGCTATTTTGATCATTGCCTGTCCCTGCGCCTTAGGTTTGGCAACGCCGACGGCGGTAATGATGGGCGCCGGTTTGGCGGCAAAAAACGGCATTTTAATTAAAAGTGGCAAGGCGCTGGAAATTGCCCGCGATCTGGATATTGTTATTTTTGACAAAACCGGAACTTTAACCAGAGGCGAACCGAGCGTTACTGATGTAGTGAGGATCAAAAAAGATATTACTGATAACTTAGTTTTGCAAATCGCGGCATCGGTGGAAAAAAATTCCGAACATCCCTTAGCTCAAGCGATCGTTGATAAGGCGAAGGGGGAGGGGATCGATTTTTCCGAAGTAAAAAATTTTCAGGCCATACCCGGTTATGGTGTTATGGCTGATTTGGAAAATAAAAAAATACTTTTTGGAACGAGAAAACTGATGAATGACAATCAAATCGATCCAAACACAGTAGAAGAAAAGATGGTTATTTTGGAAGATCAGGGAAAAACAGTAATGATCTTAGCCGTGGAAAAAGATATTATTGGCATTATTGCGGTAGCTGACACGCTCAAGGATTATTCAAAAGAAGCGGTTGAGATGCTTCATAAAATGGGGAAGGGGGTTGCGATGATCACCGGAGATAATAAAAGGGTTGGACAGGCTATTGCGAAGCTTGTCGGTATAGACAGAGTTTTGGCCGAGGTATTGCCGCAGGGAAAATCAGCCGAGATTAAAAAATTACAGAGCGAAGGAAATATTGTCGCGATGGTGGGCGACGGCATTAATGACGCGCCGGCTCTGGCTCAGGCTGATCTGGGCATTGCTCTTGGTTCGGGCACCGATGTAGCAATGGAAACAGGGGAGATTGTTTTAATAAAAGACGATTTGCGAGACGTGGTAACCGCCATCGATCTGAGCAGATACACTTTAAATAAAATAAAGCAAAATCTTTTCTGGGCTTTCTTTTATAACGTTATCGGCATTCCTGTTGCGGCGGGCATTTTATATCCCTTTACAGGCTGGCTTTTAAATCCGGCAATTGCCGCTGCCGCCATGGCATTTTCGTCGGTTAGTGTTGTTTCAAATTCCCTCTTAATGAAAAGGTACAGATCAAGAATTGGTAAAGAATCATAATATCTATACCTGGGGTGGGGGTATTGACGCCAAAGAAGGTGCGGGTGTATGATTAAACTAAATGAAACAGATCTTGTTTAAAAAAATTCTTGTTACGTTTCTCTTCTTTGTAATAGTAGGGGCGTTTTTCTTTTGCGCTTTCGCCGTAACAATGCCTATGAATGGCGAGACTCACAACATGCCGTTGAATCAGGAAAAACTTGCGGCTCACTTTAGTTATGTTAAGGAGTTGACGCTGGCGACGATAGTTAAAGCCCTTATTGCTTCGATTGCCTTTGTTTTGTTGCTGTTTTTTATAGTAGCTGTAAGTCTGCACAAACTCGGTTATTTTTTGCATTTTACACCTACGAATTATTTGAAACAAAAACGTTCTGAGATATTTCATATTGCCAAGTTAATAATTAATTATTGGCTTTCATTTTTTGAGAGAAGTTCTGGTTTTTTGAATCCGGCATAGAAAAACTGGTTTTTTTATAATTTTTTCTATGTCGGCAAGCCCCTGTAGCTTATGAGGGCTTTTTTGTTTGCCTTTAAAATTAATAAAAACCCGTTGTTGTTAAGATCATAACGGGCAAAGTAAAAATAAAAAAGATAAATATGAAAGATAAATTAAAAAATATTATTCAAAAAGTTAAACTAGTGCGTCCGTTTTACCTCATAACAACTTTGGTTTTAGTTTCACTGCTTATCGTCAGTGGATTAGTTTTTGCTTTTTCAGACAATACAGAATCCGCTAAGGGGATAGTCCAAAGATCAGCCCAGCGTATTAACTTAGGAGATATTAATTCTGTTGTTGCTGTTGTTGGGGTAGATGAGGCCGTGTCTGAAGAAAATAATATATCAAATAATTCATGGCCGGGGGAAATTATTTCTCCAGAAATATCACAAATACAGCCGCAACGCGAGGGTGTAATTAAAAATTGGCGAGTTCGCATAGGCGATCGCGTTTCGTCTGGGCAGATCCTGGGGGAAATATCAGCCCCGCCGGCAACGCCAGAGCTCGTTGCGATGCTCGCTGAAAAGGCTGAGGGTTTGGCCAGAGCTAAGGCGCAAGCTCTTGTGGCCGATGAATTTGCGGCAAAAGAACAATTGCGCTTTAACGCACTGAATGATTCTATAGATGGCAAAACAACTCTAAACACAGACCTTTCCTTAACTGCGCTTGAGGGTATGCGTAAATTAGTGGAAGTTAAACGTGCCGCTACGCGTTCTTTTATTGAAAGGGCGCTATCAAGGCATATTGCCGTAATAAGCAATACCATTGATTGGCGATATTTTAGATCTACTAGTTATTTAGATTCGCAATATGGACTTTTAAATCCAAGCATACAGAATGCTTTTAGGATGGCGCTGTTTGATCTAGTTGAAAAATTAAATAGCTCCGATCAACTCCCTATTGAAAGCGCTCAAAATTATTTTACGCTTGTAACGCAACTTGCAAATAATTCTGTAGATATCGGCGATGCGGCTGTGGCTGACTTTAAAATGTTTGCCGCCGAAGATCAAAAAGATTTTTTGGAAATGCTTACTGATTATAGAGAAGCGCAAACAGAACTATCCGACAAAGAAACCGATTATAAGATCATGGTAAATGAGAGCAGTTCAATGGTTGAGAGGGATAGATCTATGGCTCACGCGGAAGTTGTTGCGATGGAAGCATCGTATAAAACAGTGGCAAATCAGATTACCGGTGGATTATATATAGTTGCTCCGCAGGCAGGCATTGTATCCGCGATCTATAAGAAGGTTGGCGATCTGGTTGATCCGGGAATGTCGATTGCGGTAATTGCCGGGCAGGGCAGGGGCGATCTTATTGTTCGTATAAATATTCCAAACAATGTTCAAAGGCCATTGATTGGAGAAATTCTTTCTGTGGTAAGACCCGGATTTCCTATGAATATACACAAAGTAAAAATAACCGGTATTGGCAGCTTGCTTGATGAGATGGGCTCTTATATGGCGGATGCTGTTTTTACGGATACTGTTGATTGGCCTGTTGGCTCGTCAGTTCGTGTTATTGCATCGGAAAATTCAAATAGTCCGGTTATCAGGCTTTCTGCCGTATGGTGGGCCGAAGACGGCGCTTCCAATATATGGGAAGTTTCAAGCGCGGGAAGAATTTTTGCAAGAAAAATAATTATCGGACGTACGCTTGGCACAGCGGCCGGAACATCGGTTGAAGTATATGAAGGCGTTAAAAATGGAGATCGTTATATTGTAAGTCCTACGTCGGACATACAAGAAGATATGCTTATTGATGAAATAGTGCAAAAAGAAGGCGGTGAAAATGGCTCTGCTGAGTCGGGCGAGCAAGATGGAATGGCGGGAATGGGAATGTACTAATTAATTAAATGTATGTTTAATAAAATAATTTCTTGGTCTTTAGGAAATAAGATCACAGTGCTTGTTTTGGCTGGATTAATGACTGTCGCGGGTGTGTGGAGCATTGTCACTATGAAGGTGGATATCCTTCCGGATATAAATAAACCAACTGTTACAGTATTTGCGGAAAGTCCGGGCATGGCGGCGGAAGACGTAGAAAGACTGATTCTTAATCCGCTTGAGTCGGCTATAGCCGGCGCTCCGGGTATTGAGAGAATAAGCGGCAACGCTTCATTTGCGCAGGCTACTATAAATATGGAATTTGCGTGGGGAAGCGATACGCTCAGAAACAGGCAGATAGTGCAGGAGCGTTTAGCGCAAGCAGTATTGCCCCGGGGAGTAAAGCCGACTCTCGGCCCGTCCACGTCTCTTTTGGGAGAAATTATGTGGGTTGGCATTACTTCTTCTGATCCGAAAATAACTCCAATGGATCTTAGGACATTGGCGGATTGGACTATTCGCCCGGTTTTGCTAAAAATTTCCGGAGTTGCCAATGTGCTTGTTATGGGCGGCGATGTTCGCGAGTGGCAGATAAATCTCAATGCTGAACGGATGCGACGTTATGAAATAATGATTGATGATATTCGCATGAGCGTAGAAAATGCTTTGACTAATAAAAGCGGAGGAGTAATTACCGAGGATAATAAAGAATATCCGATTCGTATTCTTGTTGCGCCAAACGAAGTTGCTGACCTGCAAAATATGGCTATCGGGCGAAATAAAATCGATGGAAGGCCCATTCGACTTGGCGACATCGCTTCTATTATTGAAGGTGCCAGCCCTGTTCGCGGAAGCGGCGCGATCAATGGCAATCCGGGGGTTATTTTAAGAGTGATTAGACAGCCCGATGCGCAGACTCTTGATGTGACCGATGCAATAGATAAAACTTTTAATTCGCTTAGATCCAGTCTTCCGGACGGAATTGTTTTGCATTCAAGTCTTTTCAGGCAAGAGAGCTTTATACGCGCCGGTCTAAAAAATGTTGAAGACGCGCTTCGCGACGGCACAATCCTTGTGATCGTAATTCTTATTATTTTTTTGATGAATGTAAGAACAACGGCGATCACTTTGACGGCCATACCATTATCCATTCTTGCGACTGCGATCGTTTTTAAATTTTTTGGATTATCGGTAAACGTAATGACGCTCGGGGGTATTGCCGTTGCTATAGGCGAGCTTGTAGATGATGCGATCGTTGATGTGGAAAATATTTTTCATCGGTTGCGCCTTTGGATGCTAGGCGGAAAGAAAGAACAGCGCGAAGATGTTGTTTTGACGGCATCAAAAGAAGTTAGAAACTCAATAGTTTACGCGACCATTCTTGTCGCCGTTGTATTTCTTCCGATTTTCTTTATGCCGGGCATTGAAGGAAAACTTCTTATAGCCCTTGGTACCGCATATTTAGTATCGCTTATCGCGTCAATGATCGTGTCTCTTACGGTGACGCCTGTTTTATCAGCCTTGCTGTTAAATGATAAGTCGTTGGTTGGACATGAGGAAGAAACCAAGATCGTGCAAAAAATAAAAGAGCGTATCACGCCGTGGATCTATTGGTGTATTTTCAATGTAAAAATCATAGGCAGCGTCACTATTACCGCTTTATTATTTACCGCCGGAATGTATTTTTTTGCGGGCAAAGAAGGAATTCCGCCGTTCAATGAGGGGTCTATGGTGGCTATGGTTTACTTGGCTCCGGGCACAGGTCTTTCTACGACAAATGAATATATGAACAGGCTTGAAAAAGCTCTGCTTAAGTTGGAGGGTGTGAAATTTGTAAGCAATATTGCCGGACGAGCCCCTGCGGATCCGCACGGAGGGAGCGCTAATACCAGTGAACTGCAGATAGCGCTTAAACCGGGCTTTGAGGATAAACGGGAATTAATTTTTAGCAATATCCAGGCAGTGTTAGATAGATTTGGCCATGCCGATTTTAGTTTGGGCCAGCCGATCACGCATAGAGTTGAAATGCTGATCTCGGGCGTGCGGGCGCCTATTGTAGTTAAAGTTTTCGGTGATGATCCGGTGAGCATGGATGGTGCAGCTAAGCAGGTAATAGCTGAATTAAAAAAACAGAAGGGTATTTCTAATCCTCGTATTCAGCAAAACACGGTTGTTCCGGAGATTCATATTTATATAGATCGGAATCGTCTTGCGGAGTATGGGCTGTCTTCGGGCGAAGTTGCCAATGATCTTGAGATGGGTCTTATGGGAGACAATCTCGGACAAGTTCGTCTTGGACCCGCGTCTGTGAATGTTGTCGCCCGTTTTGATTCGGAGTCAAAGGGCACGATGGCTTCCTTGCGCGATCTGGCCCTTCCATATATGGGAACGAAATCTTTGGGGAGCGTAGCGGATGTCCGGGTTGAGGGCGGACGCAATAGCCAGGATCACGAAGGAGGAAAGCGGGTGCTTGTAGTCTCGGCAAATTATCAGGGCTCTGATGTGGTTGGGGCCGTGGATGGAGCGAAATTAGCGATTGAAGCGCAGAAACTTCCTGTTGGCGTAACTCTTTCTTTCGAGGGAAATTATAAAAGCCAAAAAGAGAGTTCGCGGCGTTTATTATTGATGTTCATTGCAGGCATGGTGATGATCTTCGGGATATTGTATAGCGCATTTAGATCGGCGCCTATCGCGCTTTTGGTTATGACTAATATCCCGACGGTTTTGATCGGTGGAATAATTGGTATTTGGTTGACGGGCGGGTCGATAAACCTTGCCCATCTTGTAGGCTTTATCTCTTTGGCCGGTATTGTCTCTAGAAATGGAATTATGTTGATGGGTCGCAGCCTCACCCTTGTAAATAAGGAGGGTTTGCCATTCTCTCCGGAAACGATCGTTAAAGCAACGCTTGATCGCGTAACGCCGGTTCTAATGACGTCTTTGGTGGCAGCCCTTGCCCTTATCCCATTAATCATTTCAGGCGGCGAACCGGGCAAAGAAATGCTTAATCCGCTGGCAGTCGTGATATTCGGAGGACTCATTTCTTCCACGATCATTTCACTGTTTTTGACTCCGGCATTGTTCTATCGTTTCGGTAAAAAGGCGGCATTAAAAACAACAGAAAAAGAGTCGTCCGGATTTTAAATTAAAATTATGAAAAAAATTAATAATGGGCGCGAACCGCCCCGGGCAAATGGTCGATATAGGCAAATTAAAATAATTAAATAAAATAAAAATATGAAAACAGCAATTATTGGTATATTAGCAGCTCTTATTATTGGCGGCGGTGTCGGATATTCTTTCGGTAAAGGCATGAATGACAATGTTGTCGAAGCTAAGAAATTACAGGACGCAATTACCATGATGAAGGAACAATCTTCCAATATATTAAAGATGGGGGAGATGATGAAGTCTAGCGGGTTAGCCATACAAGAAATGGGAATGAAATATAAAGATGAAGATATGGCGGCCGCAGGAAAAGATCTGGAGGCGGTTGGTAAAAAATATATTGAAGAGAATGCCAAAGCAACAGAAAAAGATGTTACCATGAAAAAGAGCATGAACTAAGAGAGAAAATTAAAAACAGCCCCGCTTTGCGGGGCTGTTTTTAATTCCTGGCATTATTTATTAATATATTTCCATAAAGCCATAATGCCAAGCACTAGTAAAATAACTATCAACGTGTAAGTGATCCAAGAGAAAAACATCATACCGCTTCCGCCTCCGCCAAGCATATAGTTATAATCCATCATATTTTTTTAAGGTTTCAGTCTATTTAAGGCGACCTTTATTGATTTTTGTTTAATTCCGACTCTATTCTTTTTAATAGAACGGCATTTGTAGCAACAATAATAGAAGAAGCGGACATCAAGAGAGCTGAAATTTCCGGGCGCAAATATATGCCGAAAGCCGGATAAAATACCCCGGCCGCCACTGGAATTGCAAGAATGTTGTAGATCGCCGCCCAGAAAAGATTTTGTTTCATTTTTCTGACCGTTGCCTTGCTTAGTATGATCGCATTTACGATATCGTATGGCTCGGACTTCATAAGCACGATATTTCCTGTTTCTATCGCTACGTCTGTTCCCGCGCCAATGGCAATGCCGATAT
>Ga0172379_10010403_pt1 | contig 11266 bp, 9 predicted proteins | sample GrowelOW334metaG_FD_119756 | JGI IMG/M metagenome (GOLD analysis project Ga0172379, IMG submission 119756) | Groundwater microbial communities from an aquifer near a municipal landfill in Southern Ontario, Canada - Groundwater well OW334 metaG | ecosystem: Environmental > Aquatic > Deep... | reverse complement strand
CCGGAAGAAGCATTTGATATTGAGATGGATAAGTTAAAATTAAAAAAACCACAGCAATGTGGTATTATGACGAGAGAATTATTAGCTAACCTTAAGTGTTCTGCTTGAGGGCTCCGGGTGCATATAATGATTTTCCTTTATATTACCACTAGTTCAGCATCTCGTCAACATAATTATCCCGTAAGGAAAAAGAAATAATTGAAATGCTAATAAAGAAGGAATGTAAAAACCAGATAGCGCCTAAAGTACTACGTAGTGCTTTAGGCGCTATCTGGAATTCCTTTACATATTCTACATTTTTGATACAATTGATTTTATTAATATTTATTGCAGGCAAATTCATTATTGCTTGATATAAAGAGATGAACAAAAGTTCTAAGGCGGCAAAGAAACTCTGGAAAATTGGTTCTAAAGATTTTAACACTCAATATTTTGATTACAATAAAGAGGGCGATCTAATTATTAAAGAAGGTCACAATATATATAACGTTCGCTATTTGGCGGAAAAGTTCGGAACATCACTAGAGATACTGATGCCTTTTGTCATCGAGGAACGACTCGAAGATTTTTTGGACTTAACGGCTGCCTTATCAAAAAAGGTTGGATTTAAGGGTAAATTTTTTTACAACTATCCAATGAAGGTTAATCAGAGCAAAGAAATTGTCATGGCTGTTGTCGGTGAGGGTGCTCACCTTGAGACATCGTCCTACAATGAACTTTCGATGGTCAAGAAAATGCTAGAGCAAGAAGCCTTTAATCCAAACATTCGCATTCTTTGCTCTGGGCCAAAGACGGACAATTATATAAACCTGATTGACGATCTTCAGCACAAAGGAGTTAAAATTTTCCCACTTATCGAGGGGCCAAATGAACTTAAATTCTTGCAATATTCTAAATATGATGTAGGAATCCGCATCGATATCCCCGTCAAAGCGAGCTCACGATGGAATAAGCCAGTCGATCGTTTTGGTTTCTCAGCCAGAGAGATTTTAGATATGGGGTCATTCAAAAATTTGAAAATTTTGCACTATCACGTTGGTTCACAGATAGAAAAGCTTTCGGATGTTTTGATTCCAATAAAATATGCGCTCGATGTTTATTTCAAATTAAAAGAAAAAAATCCATCTCTTGATACTCTAGATATCGGAGGAGGAATGCCTATACCATATGAAAGAACCAAGGGATACCCAGTAGATAAATTAATGGAAAGAATACTTCATTTAGTTAAAACTGAATCCGAAAAGAAGGGATTTCCTCATCCAAATTTGATTTGCGAATGGGGGAGATACATGGTGGCCCCAGCCCAAATAACAGTCTATAAAGTCATAGATACAAAAAGAATAAAGAAAAAGATTAGTCCAGCGACAAAGTGGTATGTGATTGACGGTAGTTTTATGAATGATTTGCCAGATACTTGGGCTATCGATCAAAAGTGGGCAATCGCGCCTGTAAATAATAAGCGTGATGGTAATCTTAATGAAGTCTGGCTTGCTGGTTCTTCTTGTGATTCTGATGATATTTATAAAGGGATCAAAGAGGCTCTAACTCTTCCTTTTTTCGATACAAATGGAGAGAATGATGGTGCAGGCCCAATGTATATTGTTGTATTCGATACAGGTGCCTACCAGACATCGCTTGCTGCCCAACACTGTATGCTTTCTTCTCCACTAAAAATTGTTGTTGAGAATGGCCACGTAGTAGTCGCAAAGAAACGCGAATCAGCTGAAGACGTTGGTAAGACTTTTGGATGGTAATTGGTTGTGAAAGAGTGAATATCATTAATAATTTAATAAGCTTCGCAAATTATATTCCGAAAAAAGTCCTCGGACGAGGGAGGACGAGGGGCCAGACTAGTTTTTCGTAAAATAATTTGTTACGCTCTAAAACAATAATTATGAATACAAATTTAAAAACATTAGAATTTATTCTAAAAAATTATAAGAACTTCAATGCTCGCGCTACCAAAGACGCTCTTATCTCATATTGGCGTCATATTGAGAAAGGAGGCAAAATGTTTTGGGCTATGGGTGGGGCGATGTCTTCTGCTCAGCTAGGGATAACACTAGCTCCAGCAATTCGCAATGGTTTAATTTCTGGAATGTCTGTCACAGGAGCAAACCTCGAGGAATCACTTTTCCGACTTGTTGCTCACAATAGCTATAAAGATTTTCCTGATTATCGATATTTTACTAAAGAAGATGATACTAAAATTCTTGAGGACCGTATGCGCCGAGTCACAGATACAAGTATTCCGGAAGATGAAGCTTTTCGAGTTGTCGAGAAACAAATCGTTCCGACTTGGAAGAAGGCCACAGCAGACGGAACACGAAAATTTTGGCATGAATATTTCTACGAATTAATTCAAGCGATTGAAAAAGAAAAACATGAAGGGCCAGCCGAGGAATGTTGGCTTCTCGCTGCCGCAGAGAATAATATCCCAATCGTTGTTCCTGGATATGAGGACTCAACTTTTGGAAACATTTTTGCTTCATATGTAAAAACTGGTGAATGTAGTGCAAATATCGCAAAGTCAGGTGTGGAATACATGGGAGCATGGTATGACCAATATCAGGAACTTTCAAAGGGTCAAGGTGTCGGATTCTTCCAGATTGGTGGCGGTATTTCTGGAGATTTCCCAATCTGCGTTGTGCCTTCAATTAAATATGATCTACAAAAAGAAGTGAAGCCATGGGCCTACTTCTGTCAAATTTCTGATTCGACAACTTCATATGGCTCGTACTCAGGAGCAACACCAAATGAAAAAATCACTTGGGACAAACTTACAAAAGATACTCCAATGTTCGTCATCGAATCTGATGCCACAATCGTTGTGCCATTAATGCTTGAAGCCCTCATGGAGTGTAAAGCAAGCCCAGCCGAAGCGAATAAATTAATAGAGAAGTATACAGCTTAATTAAGCTACGCAAATTATATTCTAAAAAAAGTCCTCGGATGAGGGAGGACGAGGTGCCAGACTAGTTTTTTATAAAATAATTTGTTACGCTCTAAAAATCAAATGAAAAAGAAAATAGTCACAGTGGGATTAGTTCAGAGTAAGGTTAGCAATAACCTTGAAGCCAATTTGAATAAAACCCTAAAGATGGTGGAGAAAGCAGCTCAAAAAGGAGCCGAGATTATTTGCTTGCAAGAACTATATAAAACTCCCTACTTTCCAAACCAAAAAGATGTAAATATTGATAACTATTTTGAAACTATACCAGGTAATTCAACTCAGGCATTTCAGGGAATAGCAAAAAAATACAAATGCTCCATTATTTTACCTGTGTATGAAAAAACACAAAATGGTAAATTTTATAATACTGTCGTGGTTTTGAATGGCGAAGGAAAAATCTCTTCTTCTTACCGTAAAATCCATATACCACAAGATCCTGGATTTTATGAAAAAGATTATTTTGAAGAAGGGGATAATGGTTATGTTTTATTCAAACATAAAAATGTTACTTATGCAGTTTTAATTTGTTTTGATCAATGGTTTCCTGAGGCAGCAAGAACAGCTAAGCTTTCCGGTGCTGAAATTATTTTTTATCCAACAGCGATTGGAACTGTTAAAGGAGTAAAGATGATCGAAGGGAGCTGGCACGATGCTTGGGAAACTGTAATGCGAGGGCATGCTATCGCCAATAGTGTTCCAGTAGTGGCAGTCAACAGAACGGGCACGGAAGGAAAATCGAAATTCTGGGGGCAATCCTTTGTCTCGGATGCATTTGGGAAAATACTAAAGAGAGGAAGTGCCGCCAAAGACGAAGTTATAATTGCAAAAATTGACTTGATGATGAATGATTATATTTCAGAAAGTTGGGGTTTTATGCGTAATCGTCGACCGGACACATACAAAAAAATTTCCGAATAAACCCTTAGAAAATAAGCTATTTATGACTTTTTATGAACAAGGATATCGATTACCGGCAGAATGGGAAAAACATTCTGCTGTTTGGCTTGCTTGGCCCAATGACGAAACAGCCTTTCCTAATCGGATGGAAGAGGTTCAAAATACCTATTGTCAAATAATAAAGAATTTGATTCAAAGTGAAGAGGTTAATTTGATTGTTTTAAGTGAAGACATTAAAATTAAAATAGAAGAAAAATTCAAACAGTTTGAAATAAATTTAAACAAAATTAATTTTTTTCTACAAGATTACAATGATGTATGGGTACGTGATTATGCGCCCATCACTCTAATTAATAAAAATAAATTAATTTGGACTAAATGGAACTATAATGCGTACGGTAAATCCGATGATCCTTACTTTACTGAATTATTAAAAGATAATGAAGTTTTTTTGAATATTAATAAAACTCTTAATAATGAAATAATTGAAACCGCTATTGTATTAGAAGGAGGAGCAATTGATTCAAATGGTAATGGTGTTATTTTGACAACAGAACAATGTTTACTTAATCCAAATCGAAACTATAACTTAAATAAAGAGCAAACAGAGCAATATTTAAGAGAATATTTGAAAGTAGAGTCTATAATTTGGCTAAAAGAAGGGCTAATAAATGATCATACTGATGGTCATATTGATGAAATAGCCAGATTTGTGAGTCCAAATACCATAGTTTGTGCTTATGAAGATGATGTAAATGACTCAAATTTTTCAATTTTAGATAATAATTTTAAAGTTCTTGAAAATGCAACTGATAAAAATGGTAATAAATTTAAAATAATTAAATTACCGATGCCTCATATTGTCTATGATAGTGGAGAGAAAGCTCCAGTTTCTTATGCAAATTTTTATATAGGAAATTCTATTATATTAATGCCCTCGTTTAATGATCCTAATGACCAAAAAGCATCGGAAATAATACAGAACTTATTCCCAGATCATAAAATAATTCAGATTGACTGCTCAAATTTAATTTATGGTGGTGGTGGTCTTCACTGTATCACAATGCAACAACCAAAAATCTAGCACAATAATTGTGCTAGATTTTTTGATCTATATTATTTTTTAAATTTTTAATAATTTTGCAACATAATCAATATCTTTATCTCCTCGGCCAGAGAGATTTACTATTATGATTTTGTTTTTACTCAATGTTGGGGCGAATTTTATGGTGTAAGCTATCGCGTGGGCACTTTCAAGTGCTGGGATAATACCTTCAACCTGAGACAATTCCTGAAAGGCAGAAATCGTTTCCTTATCAGAAACTGAAATATATTTGACTCTTCCTATTTTTTTCAAGAAAGCATGTATCGGGCCAACTCCGGGGTAATCTAATCCAGAAGCAATAGAATGTACGCTATTTGGTTCACCTTTCTCGTTTTGTAAAACCATTGTTTTCATCCCATGGATTACTCCTTCTGTTCCATAAGTAATAGTTGCGGCATGTTCACCAACACCACTACCAAATCCTGCTGGCTCGACGCCTATCATATTTACATCATCGTCAAGGAATTCGTTGAATAATCCTATTGCATTTGATCCACCACCAACACAGCCGATTAAATAATCTGGGAGTTTTTTCTCTTGTTCAAGAATCTGCTCTTTGGCCTCTTTCCCGACAATGGATTGAAAATCTCTAACTATCATTGGATAAGGGTGCGGGCCGACAACTGATCCAATAGCGAAGAAGGTGGTCTTGTATTCAGTCATAAACGTAGTAAAAGCGCTATCTACAGCATCTTTTAGACATTTACCGCCAGTATTCACTTCCACAACCTTTGCTCCAAGTAATTTCATTCTAATTACATTTGGGTGTTCTTTCTCAATATCTATGGAACCCATATGTATTTCACATTCTAGCCCTAGCAAAGCTGCAGCTGTCGCCAAGGCAACTCCATGCTGACCAGCTCCAGTCTCAGCCAAAAGCTTTTTCTTGCCCATTCTTTTTGCAAGCAAGGCCTCGCCGATGCAATGATTGATCTTGTGAGCTCCGGTGTGGTTCAAATCTTCTCTTTTTAGATATATTTTTGCCCCACCTAGTTTTTCAGTTAGGTTTTTTGCAAAATATAATGGGGAAGGACGACCAACATAATTTTTTAAAAGGTCAGCATATTCTTTTTGAAAAGATGGATCCGCTTTTGCTTTTAAGTATTCTCTTTCTATTTCTTTTAATGGCTCTATTAATTGAGGAGGAATATAACTTCCGCCAAATTCCCCATAATAACCATTTTCATCTGGTAAATTTTTTAATGATTTTGTTTCTTTATTCATATAATTTATTTTTTAAAGTAATAATCTAAAAACCAACACAATATGGTTTGCGCCAGAATTCAGTACAATGATGTTTAAAAATAAATTTGTCCATGATTTTGATTAAATTAAAAAATAAAAAAGCCCACTTTTTGTGGGTATAGTTTGTCGTTATTTAGAGTTAAAATTATAAATACAACAAAAGACTACCCACTAATGTGAGTTGTCCACCAAGCTGTATTGATATAATTTACCTTTTTAACCATATTTTGATTATAAAATATAAATCACAAAATTGCAATGGGTGGGACAATATATACACCTTACCTAATCAGATTTGATTGATAAATTGTCGTTTTTATGATATATATTAATGATGAAAACAGTTATATTACAAGCAAAAAAAGCAAAAGAAGCATCCATAATTTTAAGAAATGTTACTAGTAAACAGAAAAATAACTTTCTATTATCTTTATCAAAATTAATAAATGTTAATAGTGATGCTATTCTTAAGGCAAATAAACGTGACTTGCTCGAAAATAATAAAATATCAAACGCAATGATCAAAAGATTGGAACTTTCGGGAATAAGTTTGAAAAATATTTCTAAAGAAGCACACAATCTTGTTAATTTTCCAGACCCCGTTGGGAAAGTAGTTAGTGTTTACAAGCGGTCAGATGGTTTAATAATTAAGAGAGTTAGAACACCAATAGGTGTGATATCTTGTATTTTTGAGTCAAGACCTAATGTTATTGTTGATGTAGCTCTTCTTTGTATAAAGAGTGGTAATGCTGTGATTGTTCGTGGTGGAAAAGAGGCGCTAAATTCAAATACAATATTGTTGAAATTAATACAAAAAGCTTTAAAGGAAAGTGGTTTACCTGTTGATTCTGTTCAACAACTGGAAGATCGTCGGTATGAAGCCATCAATGAACTTATTTCCCTAGATGATTATATTGATTTAGTGATACCACGAGGTAGAGAGGAATTAATAAAATCTGTAGTTATGCATTCTAAAGTGCCTGTAATAAAGCATGTTCGTGGTTTGTGTCATGCATACATTGATAAATATGCTAATATAAAAAAAGCTGTGGATATAATTATAAATGCCAAAACGTCAAATCCAGCAACATGTAATTCGATAGAAACAGTTTTAATACATAAAGATATAGCTAAAAAAGTTTTACCAAAATTACTCGAGGAACTTTTCGCAAAAAGTGTGGAGATACGCGGAGATAAAACAGTAATTAAGTATTCTCCGAAATGCATAAAGGCAAAAGGGTCTGATTGGTCAGAAGAATATTTATCCTTAGTTGTTTCTATAAAAATAGTTAATTCATATGATGATGCAGTAAAGCATATAAGAAAATATAGCTCAAGTTTAACTGATTCCATAATTACAGAAAATATAAAAATAGCAAAAAAATTTGAGCAGGACGTGGATAGTGCAGTTGTTCTTGTAAATGCTTCAAACCGTTTGTCCGATGGTGGAGAATTTGGTCTTGGTGGAGAAATAGGAATTAGTACTTCCAGAATTCATATGCGTGGCCCTATGGGGTTGGAAGATCTGACGGTAACAAAATATGTTGTAGCTGGAGATGGTCACATCCGTAAGTAATATTTATGGAAGAAAAAGAATTATATATTATTAAAATAGGGACAAATGCCTTGATAAAAGAAGACGGGTCTATTCGGGATTTTGTTTTATCAGAAATTTTTTTAGTAACTAAAAAATTAATTAATGCAGGGAATAATGTCGTCATTATTACTTCCGGAGCAGTTAGAATGGGTAGAAATTTCCTCAATAATGAAGATATTTCTAAACCAGTAGCTGCTGGTGTAGGACAGCCACTTTTATTTAATTTTTACAAAGAAGAAGCAAGTAAAAATAATTTAAAATTAGCAGAATTATTATTAACAAGATCATCAATTATAAAACGCGATAGTCTATTCTTGCTTCAAAAAGTTTTTCATGAGATTTATTCTTCTGATATTATTCCTATCGTAAATGAAAATGATGCTTTTTCTTATGGTACTGATTTGAGTTTTGGCGATAACGATGGGCTCGCTTCTGTTTTAGCGGTTATTCTGAAAGCTAAGAAATTAATCATTATTTCTAATATTGATGGGCTTTTTGATTCTGACCCATCAAAAAATAAGAATGCTAAATTAATAAAAGATGTTACAAATGTAAGTGATGAATTTTTGAAATTTTGCTCTAATAATGCATCTGCAAATGGAAGTGGTGGGATGTTTTCTAAATTAAAAGCTGCTAGAATTTGTAGCGCGGTTGGAATTGATACTTACGTAATAAACGGTTTAGTAAATAATAACCTAATTTCTTTGTTTGAAGAGAAGAATGTGGGCACACATATACACGGGAGGAATGTTCATTCAAAAATTTCAAATAAAGATCGTTGGATATTGGCTGCGAAAAGTTCTTCCGGTAGTATTCAAATAGATAGTGGTGCAGTGGCGGCTTTAATGAAGGGAAAGAGTTTGCTTGCTGTTGGTGTTAAAAAAGTTTATGGTGAATTTTCAAAAAATGAAGTAATCGAATTAATTAACGAGAAGAAAAGCAGTATTGCTTTTGGTATTGTAGATATTGCCAAGGATGATATAGAGTTAATTTTGAAAACTAGAAACACACACGACCAAAGAATCATTCATGCGAATAATTTATTTATTTTAAAATAGATATGTTGTATTTTGGGGTCGTACGTTGAGTTTGACAATTATTAAAAGATGGGCTATTATTAAAATAATATCGGTTCTTTGATAAAAGTAAGAAACCGAAAATTTCTTGGTAAAAATATAAAAATAATAATATGAAAAACTTAAATAGTGAAAAGGAATTAAAAAGCAATGAAATAAATTTTGAATTAATTACATTAACTAAGCCAGTTCATTCTGTGTATGATGTACAAATAGCTTGCAATTGCACTGCGTCAGAAGTCATAAAGACACTAGTTTTTATTGGAAGCCATCCTATTCTTGTGGTTCTGCCTGGAGATAAAATGGCAGATATAAATAAAATTAAAAATTTTACAGGAGAAAAGGAATTGCGCATGGCAAAACCAGCAGAGGTTTTAGAACTCACGGGTTATGGAGTGGGGGCTGTGTCTCCATTTGGTATTAATTCAAATTTTAAACAAATTGCGGATAAATCTATTTTTGATATACCGTTTCTTTTTTTAGGAAGTGGTGAATCCAACATTCTCATAAAAATGAGCAAGGATGAATTTCTTAAAGCATTTCGTGGTGATTTTATTTAAATTTAAATTTAAATTTTAAACTAAAAGGAGGTTAAAAATGAAAATTTTGTTTATAAATGCCGCGGATACTTCTAGGCATGTTTCTAGCGCAAATACTGCAATATATCCAAATTTAGGAATATTGACTTTAATGAGTTCTTTAAAGAGAGGGATTAATAATCCCGATACTGAGTTGGGGTATCTCGATGGAACAGTGTATGGTAATTTTTTCATACAAAGGTATATTGAAGAAAATTATCAAACTATTTCTGTAATTTGTTTTAGTGTTTTGACTTCAAATTATGGAGCGTCTATTTTATTTTCAAATTTAGCAAGATCGTTAAATCAAAAAATTATAACAATTTTTGGGAATGATCATTTTTCTGCTTTGTATGAAAATATAATGAAGAATCAGTTGGATGTTTCTTATGGATTTTATGGGAATGATGTTGTGGAGGGTTTTACAGACATGGTGTTAGATATCATGTCTAATACAGTCAGAGCACTCAATTCTTACCCCGGGTTAGTCTATAGAAATGAAGTTAACGAAATTAAGAGAAATTCTGAGAATCCAAATGAGTATAATCGTCTTCCGCTTGTGGATTATTCTTTATCTGATACGTTATTTCCTCATAATGAATATTATATGAAAGGTCAAGAAAAAACATATAATTTTATTAGAGAAAGAGGACTTAAAGGTCAGCTGATAGATATTGGTAGGGGATGTATCAAATTTGGTGGGCCGCGTGTAGGCGATATACCATTAAACGCTTGTGATTTTTGTGGAATTATTCCAGGAAGTAAGGGAATCATGTACAAGACCCCTGATCAAGCTTGGTTGATTCTTAAGAATGCTTATGAACATGGATATAACTATTTTTATGTTACAGCAGATGAATTACCTCTTACTTTTTGGCGACTACTTAATGGAATGGCGAACTCTATACCAGAATGGTATAAAAAAATACCATCTAAACAACGTCCTAAAATGTTTGGGTATGCAAGAGCAGAAGGACTTGTAACTCAAACAGAAAAAATTGATGTTATTATTGATGTACTTGGGTTTGACCATTTTTTTATTGGATTTGATGGTTTATCAAATATTTCTCTTGAGGTGATGAATAAACAACCGCTTCGCAATAGTGGTTATGATTTGATGAGATTAAACATGGAAGCACTCGAAAAAGTTGTAAAAAAGGGTTGTTTAATTACAGCGGGTCTTGTTGTAACTCACCTTGGCATAACACCAGAAATATTAGATGACAATTACCAAAATTTAGAAAAAATTGTATCTCGTTATCCTTCAACATTTGCAGCTCTTGATTTCGGACCACTATGTCCAATACCAGGTTCGATGACGTTTCGTTATCTTATTGATCCAGAATTTGCTAAAGCCAAAGCTGAAAAACATGGATTACTTGTTAATGTTTCTTATCTTGAATCTATACGACAGAAATATCTTTATCAAGATATCCTAGATATGGATGAACTAGTAGACGATTTTATTCTTGGTTGTTGCCCTAAAATTACTAGCAAACATGTTGATGATCATTTAGAGAGGATAAGAACACTTGCCCAAAAATACTCTATTGTTATTGGTGGTGGAGTTTAGTAAAAATTGTAAATAATGATTAAAATTAAGACCTGTGAAATTTCTCAGGTCTTTTCTTTTTATCTTTGCATCTGTTGACTAAAAATATATGTTGTGGTAATATAAAGAAAATTTGGAGTTTGCACCCGGAGCCCTCAAGCAGAACACTTAAGGTTAGCTAATAATTCTCTCGTCATAATACCACATTGCTGTGGTTTTTTTAATTTTAACTTATCCATCTCAATATCAAATGCTTCTTCCGG
>Ga0172379_10010402_pt1 | contig 11267 bp, 10 predicted proteins | sample GrowelOW334metaG_FD_119756 | JGI IMG/M metagenome (GOLD analysis project Ga0172379, IMG submission 119756) | Groundwater microbial communities from an aquifer near a municipal landfill in Southern Ontario, Canada - Groundwater well OW334 metaG | ecosystem: Environmental > Aquatic > Deep... | reverse complement strand
ACTTTTGGTTGCGAAGATTTTGAGGATTGGTTTGCATTCGGAGAGGCTTTCGATACCGGGGTATCGGAAGCCCTCGATGAATGCGAATCCAAACTCGAAAGATCGCAACCGCATAGCGGCGAGCATCTTGCGTTCGTATTTTTCCGTTCCTCCTTCGGACGATATTCATATCGCCCATCAGTCGGATCGAGAAAATCCAATCCGCAATCTGTCTCGCCAAAAGCTAAATTTTCACCCGCGTGGAGTATGTTTTCACTTCTCAACTTTATTTAAATCTTTTTCCATGTCATTCCTGAAATCCATGGCGCTGAATTCAGGGCTGTCGGGCAGTGCCAGGAAAATGTTTGTCGTCTTGTCGGTTTTAAGGAAGCCTTCCGTTATTTCAAAGTCCAGCACATGGCCGCCGTGTCTCCTGTCGTCGCTGATAAAATGCATGTGTATTCCGGGAACATTGACGCCTTTGAGGAAATACGGTGTGAAGAAGCCGGCAAGAGTGCCTTTCACATCCCTGAATTCAAATACGGGCTGGGTTTTGACAACTTCGGCAAGCAGGGGATAAGGTTTTGTCTGGGCGGGGACGCTCCTGGCTTTTATCATTTTGAATGTCCCCCCTATTTTTACGGCGTAGACGTAGTTCGGGAGAAAATACATCGGGGAATCTTTTGCGAATTTCGCGGAATTTGTTCCGCTTTCGAGGATAAACGTGTCTTTTGCATCGAAGAATGTGACGCATGCGAACGGAGTTTTAGTCCCGGGGGAAACCTCGTAGACCTTTCCGTCCGATTTTATCTGGTGGAATACTCCGTCGAGGAGCAGCATTTCACCGTCGAGGTTGTTGAAGGTGCCAATTCCGAAATCTCCGTGTGCCTTCAGGGATTCAACGTCCTTGTCCCCGTCATAAGACGCATTCAGCAGTGCGTCAATGGTGGAGACCTGGTAAAGCGTGTCCTTCTGCTGCGGGCAGTGGGCGCAGCCGCTAATGAAAACAAGGGATAGAAAACTTGTTATAAGAATATTTAAGGGAAGTTTTTTCATGTCAGTTTTCAGAGGGTCACTTTATAATTGTAGTTGGTAATGATGATTTCGGAGACGCAGCCCCTCTTTTCGGCTTTTGAATTTATGAATCTCGGTACGGGAACCCTGTGAATGTTGAATCCGGAATAAAGATCGTCGAAGAAATCATCGTGAGGATTCGAATTTTTCGGGTCGGAGTTGCTCAGCATCATGCTTATGCCTCTTTCATGGAGCTTGCAGAAAAGGGCCGAGAGCCTTATCTGTTCCTGATCATCAAACCTTGTGCTGCTGTATGCGGTGAAGTGGGAGGATTTGCTGATGGGCCGGTATGGCGGGTCAAAATAGACAAACGAATTGTGTTTTATCTCGTTTTCGAGATTGTCGAACGGTGCTTTTTTAATTTCCGCCCTAAGCAGTATTTTTGATACGTCCATCAGGTTGTGCGCGTCGCATATTTTAGGGTTGTCGTAATCTCCTGCGGCGGTATTGAAGTCCCCGCAGGAATTGACCCTGTACAGACCGTTGTAGCAGGTCTTGTTGAGGAAGATGATCTGGGCGGCGCGCCTTATCCATCTCTCGGAGTAGTTTTCGAAATCAATGTGTTTCCTCTGCGAGTTGAACTTCCACCTGAGTCCGTAATAATACGTGCTTCTCTCCCCGCGGTTCAGCTTGAGATAGGACTTTGCGTATTTTTCCAGCTCTGAAACAAGCTTGACCGGATCCCGTTGTACAACCTTATAGGCGAGGATCAGCTCCTCGTTGATATCGTAGAGGTATGAGTTTTCAATGTCATAGTTCTGGATGATGTCAAAGAAAACGGCGCCGCTTCCCAGGAAAGGCTCAAAATAATTTTTGATTTTGCGGTTTTTCAGGTCGGCCGGATACAAATCCTGGAATCTGGGGAGCAGACGCCTTTTTCCGCCCGCCCATTTCAGGAACGGCTTTATTTGGGCGGGAGAGTCCTGGGGCTGTCTTGTTTTTCTTACAGGTGCGTGCTGTCTTTGTTTCATGGTTCCATATTTCAAATGCATGTAAAACTCGAAATCCGAAGCACGAAACTCGAAACAAATTTAAAATATGAAAGTTGAAAAATTGCAAACATTCGAATTCATACTTTACAATTTCGGATTTCAATATTCGGATTTCGGATTTGAGTTTCGGGCGAAGCCCGCCTTAATTCAGTGACAGTCCGAAATACAGTTTGAGCCAGGATTCGAGTTCATCGAATTCGAGGGCTTTTCCGGTTGAAACCAGATATGATTTCATGTTTTCAGTGATGCCTTCCCCGCCGTATACGACGATCCCGTTAATCGGCCAGGCTTTGATGTCTTCAATCGTAGCAGGAAGTTTTTCCTCTATTGTGCCGGAAGTCTTCTGGTATTTGCACTCGACGCCGAGGACTTTTCTTGTGGTCGGATCGAGGAGGATGACATCAATGTTCCGGTTTGCGCCCCATATCCGTTTGGCTACATTGTACTCTTCCTTTGTCTCAAGTCCGAGTTTTTTTCCGAGCTCGACGATTTTACTTACAAGATCGTTCCCGTCCTTGATCACAACTTTTGCCGTTGCCATATGTTTCCCTTTCCTTTGTTATTTCTTTACGACTCCTGAGAGGGTTTTTAATTTAAACCCTTGCCCTGAAAGTTCCATCTTTTTTCGGCAAATATTTCTGATGTGCGAAAATATAACGCGCAGATTCATATGCGCGGACATATCAACTCTTGAAGTTCGCGACTCACACACTCTGCCACTTGGTCGCTGGTAACTCTCCTGAAACTTGCCTTAAAAGTATGTCGGGCTTAAGCCCGACAAGATGGCGGTCTAAAGAGGCGCCTTACTTATATGGCAAAAGTTTCCTATAGCATCCTTGAAGATTTTTTTTGAATGAAAAAATATAGTAGGAAAACTCAGATATTCAAAGGATTGGAATGATTCAAATTAACGGCATATTGTCAAATATGCGTTGATTTGATGGAATAACGGTGTGGATTAACGGTTCACTCGCAGCATCTTTCGAATTCAAGATGGGCGAAACGGTCGGTCATGCCCGCAATATAATCGGCGACTGCGCGGTGCAGTCCGTCCTTTTCGATCCTGGTTTTTGCGAATCTTCCCATCAGTGCGGGATTTTCCGTATAAGCGGTGAACAGTTTTTTCATTTTTTCAACCGCATCGTCATTCACGTTGGTCACATCGGGGTGAAAATAGACATTGTGGTACAGGAAATCCCTGAGTTTTAAAGTCATTTTTTCGAAATCCGGGTCGAATGAAACAATTTTATCAGGATGCTTCTGCGCATCTTCCGGAGCCGCGATTTCATTCTTTCCGAGAGATTTGTCGGTGTTGACTATCACATTGCCGACCATCATGTCAATAAGGCATCGCACCGTGAAGGCCATCTTCCTTTCCTTTCCGCCTTTGGATGAGCGTTCATGCGCCTTTTCGAGGGCGAGCCTCCAGATTTCGATTTCGTTCAGCATGTCTTCGCTTATCAGGCGGGAATCAAGTCCGTCGTCAACATCATGTCCGTAATAGGCGAGATCGTCTGCGACATCCGCAACCTGGGATTCAAGCGAGGCGTGGAGCGGAAGTTTCACGTCGTCAAGTTTTGTCAATCTGTTCCTGTGCTTTATCAGGCCGGTCCTGACTTCCCATGTGAGGTTCAACCCGTTGAATTCGGGATATTTCTGTTCGAGCAGATCGACGACCCTGAGCGCCTGGAGGTTGTGATCGAAGCCGTCGCGGTTCTTCATCATCTCGTTGAGTGCGCGTTCGCCGGAGTGGCCGAACGGCGTGTGTCCGAGATCATGGGCGAGGGCGATTGTCTCCGTGAGATCTTCGTTGAGGTAAAGGGCGCGTGCAATGGTTCTTGAGATTGCAGCCACCTCGATCGTATGTGTCAGCCGTGTCCTGAGGTGGTCGCCGGTGCCGTTGAGGAAAACCTGTGTCTTGTATTCGAGCCTCCGGAATGAGCGGCTGTGGAGAATGCGGTCGCGGTCGCGCTGGAAATCGGTTCTGAACGGATGGGGATCTTCCGGGAAAACGCGTCCGCGTGCCGCCATGTTGTGTATCGCATAGGGGGCAAGGTCGCTGTCTTCGTGACGGTACTGATCTGAGAGTTTTCGAATCATGATATTTTATCCGGATGTGATTGAAAAACAAATCTAGCACGTATATCATTCTTAGTAAATATGAATAACAGTGAAAAAGAAATTTATCTGATGAAGGTTTCAGCGGCGCTCACCGTGGCGTTCGCCATTGCAGGAGTCTTCATGGCGATGATAACCGATTCCATGTCCCTCCTTCTTGACGCCCTCTACGGGGTCGCCGACATGATCATATCTATTGCGGCTGTCTTTGCGGTAAGGAAAATACATGCCCCGGCTGACAGGAAGTATCACTACGGATATGCGAAGCTTGAGCCGTTCATGACCGGCATAAACGGTACGCTGATCCTTGCACTGTGCTGTTGTACGATCATAACAAGCATTCAGGACGTCCTGAATGCGGATCCCGTAAAATATCTTCATCTTATAATCGCTTACAGCTTTATCAGCATGGTTGTCTGCTGTTTCTTCGGCCTTTACATGCTGCGCCGGGGGCGTGAATGGGGTTCCGAGGTGGTTCTTGTTGACAGCCAGCTGTGGATGGTGGAGGCGATCATAAGCCTGGCGATCTGCATCGCTTTCGGCATCGGACTTGTGTTTGAAGAAATACCGGGATGGGGGCAGTACACGACTTATGTTGATCCTGTCACATGCATTGCGCTTTCCCTCTTCCTGATTTCACAGCCGGCAAAGATAATATGGGGCAGCTTCCGCGACCTCCTTGATGCGTGTCCTGCGGATGACATCAGCGGGAGGATTTCCGCGCTTGTTGACGACTGCCGCAACGAACACGGCCTTAAATCGGTTGAATGGCTGCGTCTCCGTAAAGCGGGGCGCCGCCTCTTCCTCACCGTATGTTTCAGCACTTCAGAAGATCATGACATAAAAGAAATGAACAGTATCCGCGAGGATATTTCAAGAAAGCTGAACCTTCTTGTTCCGGAACTTGACCTCTGCGTCCTTTTCAGCAGCAAGGATTGAGGAAGTGCGGCAGTTTGGACGGATGAAGCTGTTTGCAAAATTATCACAGACTCTAATAACAGGAGCATAAGATTTGTTGAAATGAACATGAGTAAAACGCCTGCCGTCAAATCAGATCTCGACACGCCTTGCCTGATTATTGATCTGGACATTCTCGAGGCCAATCTGCGGAAGATGCAGTCGATCGCCGACAAGGCCGGCAAATCCCTGCGTCCGCATGCCAAGACACACAAGTGTTCCGCCCTTGCAAAAAAGCAAATCGAAACAGGGGCCATAGGCGTTTGTGCGGCGAAGCTTTCGGAAGCCGAGGCTCTGACCGCTGCCGGGGTAGGGGGGGTGCTGATAACCGGCCCCGTGGCTACAAAAAGCAAGATTGATCGTGTTGTCTCCCTGCTTGCGAAGGCGCCTTCACTTATGATTGCCGTAGACAATCCGGGCACAGTTGAAATGCTTGGTGCGGCATTGCGGGAAAACGGACTGTCCATGGATGTGCTTGCCGATATTGACATAGGGCTGAAACGCACAGGAGTCATGCCCGGCTCCGCCGCCGCTTTCGCCGACCATGTCCTTTCACAGCGGAACCTCCGCCTTCGCGGCATACAGGCGTACGCGGGGCATGTCCAGCACATCAAATCATATGATGACAGAAAAACCGAATCCCTCAGATGCCTGGCTGAAGCCGTCGCCGTCTTCAGGAATTTGCGGCCGAAGCTGGGGCCGCATCCGATATTCAGCGCTTCCGGGACAGGAACCCATGACATCGACCTCTCCGTCTCCGAAATTACTGAACTCCAGGTTGGATCGTACGTCTGCATGGATGCGGAATACATGGCGGTTGGTTCGGCGGCGGACGAAAGCCGCTTTACCGCGTTTGCCCCGGCCCTGCGCCTCCTCACCGCCGTAGTCAGCGCCAACCAGAAGGGGTTCGTCACTGTGGATGCCGGATTGAAGTCGCTCTACAGGGACGGGGCCACGCCACAGGTGCGCGGATCGGGGGAGCGCCGCCTGCGCTATGACTGGTTCGGCGACGAATACGGGAAAATATCTTATGACGAAACAACCCGGCCTCCCGCCGTAGGTGAACTGTTTGAACTTGTGACATCACACTGCGACCCCACGATAAATCTCTTTGACCGGTTTTTCCTCGCAAGGGGTGAAGAGCTTGTCGGTTCATGGACAATAGACCTTAGGGGATGCAGTCAATAAGATTGGGATTATTGGATGAATGGGTGATTTATGTGCCTTTGTGGTTAATCTAACCAGGGATTGTTTTTATGAGATGTTTCTTCTGTGAGAATATAACCGATGCCGGCACACATGTTGTTCTTCCGGAAAGGGAGTCGCAGCATTTGTTCAAAACCCTCAGGGGCAGGTCTGGCGACGTTGTAATGCTGATTGACGGCAGGGGGACGGTTGCGACAGCCGGGGTGGGAGACGGGAAAAGACTTTCCGTCATGGAGAGAAACGCCGTGGCGGAACCTGAAGTTAAAATCCATCTTTTCATTTCTCCCCCCAAGCACAATAAAATGGATCAGCTTCTCACCCAGTGCTGTGAGACCGGCGTTTGGAGCATAACATTTGTAATTGCGGATCATTCGGTTGTACGACCGGAGGAAGGGGCTGTTCCGGAAAGATGGAATGTTCATCTTATTGAAGGGTGCAAGCAGTCGAAAAATCCTTTTCTGCCCGTGTTTGGCGAAGTCATATCCTTCTCCGGCATGATTGAAAAAATAAGGGAACGGAGAATCACCGCTTTTTACGGCTCCGTGGAAAAACAGGAATCAGGCTTCGGTAAGGCCGGCATATCGGATGCGGCATGGATCGTCGGGCCGGAAGGAGGCTTCAGTCCTGCCGAAGAGGAACGCATGAAGGCGTCGGGATTTATGCCGCTTAACATAGGGAGATGGGTCATGAGGGTTGAAACGGCGGCAATTGCAGGTTCTGTCATTTTAACGAATTGCGGGGCGAAATGCTGAATACAAAAATCACAGTGCATGGAATGAGGGGATTCACGAAATGGAAAATCGCGATATTGTTCTGTCTCCTTTTTGTTGCCGTCCCCCTTGCATACAGCCTTTATACCGGACACATATGGGAGGATTTTTTCATAACCTTCAAGTACAGCAGCAATTTCTGCGAAGGGAACGGACTTGTATATGAGATAGGGGAAAGGGTACACGGTTTCACATCTCCGGCCGGAACGCTGCTGCCTGCATTCTGTTATTTGGTGACCGGTGCCGACTCCTTTGAAAAGGCGATCTGGCTTTTCAGGATTGCTTTCTGTATCCCGGCATTTGCCGCCGCCGGTGTTTTCGTCCTGTCAGTCTTTCTGAGGGACAATACGATCCATAAGCTGACTCCTGCGGTATTCGCAGGTCTCCTGTTTGTCACCGAAGCGAAGTCGGTGGTCTTTTCGGTGAACGGAATGGAGACCGGGCTCATGCTTTTCTTCCTGTCCTGGTCCTTCTATCTGATGAGCAGGGAGAAAAGCGACTGGTTGCAGAACGGGGTTGCCTGGGGCGGACTGATGTGGACTCGGCCCGATTCCTGCATCTACATAGCAGCTCTCGCCGCCGCGTTTTTCATTTTCGGTTTTGAACGGCGGAAAAACTTCGTCATTTCAATTCTGAAGTCTTCAGCCGTAACCACAGTTGTTTATCTGCCGTGGTTTTTGTGGGCATGGCATTATTACGGTTCGCCGGTGCCGAATACCGTCATGGCCAAGGAGGGGCTGATTGATTCCGCCGGGGTTTTTGGGATGTTCAGGCATGTGTTTGCGCATCTGCCGTATACGACATCATGGATTTATGCCCCCGTGTATCCGCAGTTCGAGGGCTGGAATCCCCTGGTCTACGTATTCTCCGGCATCGTCGGTGTCTTTGCATTTATATATTGGATGATCCCCTATTCAGCCCGGGACAGGATCGGCAGGGCCGCGTCTTTTGTCTTTTTCCTTGTTTCAATATATTTTGCATGTATGCCGTTTCCGTTTCCATGGTATTTCCCGCCTGCGGCAATGATCGGGATAATTGTTGTTGTCAGAGGAGTTTTCACCCTTTCAGGATATATGAGGAAAGAGGAGAACCGGGTCGCCTTTCCGGTGCTTTGCCTTTTCGGGATGTTTGTTCTCATGTCCGTAAATCTTGCGCTGACGTCATATGAGATGATGCTGCAGCAGAAATACATTGAAAACGGTACGCGAAAGCGGATAGGCGAATGGCTGAAGCATAACACCGCCAAAACCGACAGGATTTATGTTGAAGCCCTTGGCTACATCGGATATTTCAGCGAGAGGAAAATGCTTGATTATCCCGGCCTTGTCACTCCCGAGGTGGTGAAGCTTGTTAAAAAAGACAAGCTTGATTACGCGTCTGTCATTGACAAGCTGCATCCTGAATGGGTGGTCGCCCGCACCGAGGATTATTACTGGAAGCTTTTGCCGAATTCCGCGTATTTCAGGGAAAATTACAGGGTTGTCATTGTTTTCGACGCCATTTACAACCTCGACTCCCTGGGCTACATCCCCGGCGAAGGATACCTCATGTATGACTCATATTATTATGTTTGCAAGAGGAAAGACAATGGTTTGCCGCCACGGCAGACGATGCATTAGCCGGGGAATTGCACAAAAGCGGTCGGAATCCAGGAGTCAGGATTCTTCAATCCGGCAAGTAGTGCAGGTTGGCGATGAAATACATCAGTGACGCCAGGAGGGCCGCGATAAGCGGAGTTGCGAGCCAGCCGATGCTCACCTGGGTCAGTTTCCTGAAGTTTATCGTCTGTCCGCCCTTGATTACCCCTATTCCCAGTATCGCGCCTATTATCGCCTGGGTTGTCGAAACCGGAACTCCGATAATCGCATAGATGTGGACAGTCAGCGCCTGTGAGAAAACGCATGTGAATGCTGAAAAAGCGTCAAGATTCACAATTGATTTTCCAACAGTCATCATGACAGGTTTCGCATAGGTCAGTACCCCGAATGCGATTGTAATCCCTCCGAAAACGGCGGCTTCTTTAACTGTCAGCATGTTGTGCCCGACAAATATGGCGCTGACATTCGCCACGTTGTTTGCCCCGAGGGCGTAGGCACCGTAGCATCCTGTGACAATCAGCAGCATGGACATTGCAGGGTCGTAAACAAAAACAGACATGTTCAGTTTTCTTATCACGGCCCTGAAAATGTAATAAAATACAAGAGTGAAAAGCATTCCCCCTACAGGTGTGCCAATCCAGCAGATTATGATTTTTGTCAGACTTCCGATATTGAGGGAATGCTGGAGAATGCCGACTCCCGCGATTGACCCGACGACTGCCTGCGAAGTTGAAATGGGAAGTTTCATTACCGTCAGTAAAATGACCGCCAGCGCCGCTGAAAAAGATACGACGATTGCCGTCCGTCTCGCCTTCCTGTCAGCTTTCTCCTGATCCTGCGCCCCCGGACCGGTGAAGGTCGTATCCTTTCGAAGTTCATGGCTCAAGGTGCTTATGCCACGTTCCCCGTCGCAGACAGCGCCTATCATGACAAATAACGCCGTAAGCCATATCGCCAGCCTGTAACTCACCATCCGCGAACTTACCGCAGTCCCGAAAACATTGGCTGAATCATTTGCGCCAAGCCCCCAGCCCATGAAAAGGCATCCGAGATACTGTACAAAATGGCTGAACATGCAATTATCTCCTGATTGTCAAGTCCTCCGCCTACTTCTCCATCTCATCAAACGGACTCTTCACGGAAAGCCCCGGCCTGTTCATGACATGCGTGTAGATCATTGTTGTTGCCACGTCTGCATGACCCAGCAGTTCCTGCACTGTCCTTATGTCGCTTCCGGACTCCAGCAGGTGCGTTGCAAAGGAGTGCCGCAGGGTGTGCGGTGTCACCCGCGAAAGCCCTGCCTTGAACGCCGCCTTTCGTATCTGCTCCTGGAACGCCCCCTCAAGAACGTGGTGGCGGTGCTTCAGCCCGGTTCGCGGATCAATTGACAACTGGCGCGACGGGAACATCCATTGCCAGCCCCATTCAAATCCGGCGCGGGGCATCTTATGCTCCACCGGCGGCGGAAGCCAGACACCTTCGACATTTTCAGCGCGGTCTTTCTCGTACAGGTAACGGATCCTGTCAAGATGTGCCGCGAGTTCCTTGCGAAGCCCATCCGGCAGAACCGTCGGACGATCCTTCCCCCCCTTTCCCTCACGCACAATGATTATTCCCCTGGCGAAATCCAAGTCCTGAACCCTCAACCGCAGGAGTTCCAGTATCCGGAGACCGGATCCGTACATCAGCCGTGCCATCAGCACCGCTGTCCCGTCCATCTCCGAAAAAAGCCTTTTGCATTCTTCCTTCGTCAGGACTGTCGGAAACTTCGCACCCCTCCTCGCAGGACTGTAACCATCCAGGTTCCCGGGTTCCTTGCCAAGCACCTTCCGGAAAAAGAAAACCAAAGCGTTCAAAGCCTGACGCTGGGTCGAGGCCGATGCCGACCTCTTCACCGCCAGCCAGCTCAGGAAGCGCTTCATGTCTTCCGTATCCGCAATCTGCGGATCCTTCCCGAGCCAGTCGCAGAAACGCCATATCCAGTCACGATATGTCTGTTCAGTCCTCCATTTGTACTGGCCGACCCGCAGGCGTTCGACAAGCTTTTTCTCCCACGCTGTCTTTCCCTCGTCCGCCTTTTCAGGTTCGATCCGTCCTGCCGGACGCTCAATATCCCGGGACTTTTCCGGCGGCGAAGCATTATTGTGGTGCTTCATGGCATTCGAAAAGAACCAGCGGAGGGCCATCCGTTCGACGGATGCTTCCGCTTCTGAGACTCCGAGTTTCGCCAGATATTCCTTTGCCGAATCAAAACACGCCTTCTGGGAGCTGTTCTTCAGATATGAAAGATATTTGATGATTGCGTTCTGGAATTTGAACTTCTCGCCATGCCCGAGCAACGGATCATCCTTCAGCTCCGAAGACCACTCAGGATACCAAAACACATGATTTTTACTTGATGTTTTCATGGCTTAAGCATATCGCCGATATTGGTCAAGTCAAGTCGCTTGTCCAGGATTCCCATCTTCCAGGATAATTCCCTGCCATTCTTGAATTCCGATGATTTCATACTATGCTACCACAAGCCGGGACGGTTGACAGGTCATTCCAGGCATCTAGCCACGACTTGATGT
>Ga0172379_10010401_pt1 | contig 11268 bp, 10 predicted proteins | sample GrowelOW334metaG_FD_119756 | JGI IMG/M metagenome (GOLD analysis project Ga0172379, IMG submission 119756) | Groundwater microbial communities from an aquifer near a municipal landfill in Southern Ontario, Canada - Groundwater well OW334 metaG | ecosystem: Environmental > Aquatic > Deep... | reverse complement strand
TAAATCAGCGCTGTAACCGATATACAGTTTTCTGTCTTTCTCGCTGAATAATACGTAAACATAATACATAGCTTTCTCCGCTCAGCCCCTCCGGGGTGAGCGGATCCGCTCGCTTTAGCCGAGTGGACAAGCACGCGCCATCGGCCACTAGGCGACCTCTCCATGGAATTGCCAATTTACAATTTACAATTGACAATTTTTTTCTTAACTGATTTTAACTGATTACTGATCAATGCCGCTTTTTAAATGCCTTTCTATAATGCTCTTTACCCCTTCCCTCGTCTTTCCGTCACTCCCTTTAAAATCTTCAAAAGGATAGGCGCCGGGATAAATCTCGCTGTTTACGAAAAATGTCGGCGTGCCTCGGGCTCCGGCCGGTTCGCCCGCTTTTGACTGATTTAAAATTTTATCTTTATACTTTTCCGAACTAAGGCACTGGTTAAACTGCTCCATGTTCAGCCCGATTTCTCCGGCGTCTTTTTTAAATTCTTCGGAGCTAAGATTATTTTCTCCAGAATCTTCAAACAGCTTGTCATGCATTTCCCAAAATTTATCCTGCTCGGCCGCGCACTCGGAAGCCGAAGCCGCCGGAAGGGCGGCGGAATGGAAAGGCAGAGGCCGGTGCCGGAAAGCGATTACGATTTTACCGCCGTAATCAGATTTCACCTGATCCATGGTCTTAGAAAATTTTGAACAAAACGGGCATTCAAAGTCGCTATATATTATCATCTTCACCGGATTTTGCAAATCGCCCCATACGTGATCGCCGGCATTTATTTCAGGCAGGTTTTTCGCACTTTTCACTTCTCCGCCCGCCTTATCGTTTCCGTCTTTTTCCACCCCGATATTATTCTCCTTGTAAATTTTCTTAATTTCACGGTTTTTGTCCGCGTCCGCCCTCTTTGCCGGATCAACGCTAATAAAGACCGTCAAAGCCGCGACAACGGCCAGGGCGCAGACTGCGGTTAAAATATAAATAGGTGATTTTATTTTAAACATGACTCATGGAACATGGAACAAATTTTGTTATGTGTTCCATGTTATTTGTTATGTTATATTTCCGCCTTCATTTTATGCCACTCGGTCGCCTGTTCGTACTGGTGCCCGATCCTAAGAATCGTCGCTTCATCCAGCCGCTTGCCGATTAACTGCAAACCGACGGGCATGGACGTTTTTCCATCGTCAGGCAAAGCAAAACCGCAAGGGACGGATACGGCCGGCAGTCCGGCGAGTGACGGGCCGGCCATAAAAATATCTTCCAAATACATTTTTAACGGATCATCAACCTGCTTCCCGACTTTAAAAGCCGGATGTGGCGCGGTCGGCGTTAAAAGGCAATCCACACCTTCCAAAGCGGCGTACATCTCCTCCCGGATTTTCGTTCTCACCTTTTGGGCTTGCAGATAATAAGCGTCATAATATCCGGCTGACAAAGCATAAGTGCCGAGCATGATCCGACGCTTTGCTTCCGGACCAAAACCTTTGCCCCTGCTCTTAGAATAAATTTCAAACAAATTTTTTGCCCCTTTCTGCTCTGAAAAACCATAGCGGATGCCATCAAAACGCGCTAAGTTAGAGCTGACTTCCGAAGGGGTAATGATATAATAAACCGGAATCGCGTACTTCGTATGCGGCAGGCTCACTTTTTTAAATTTCACTCCGAATTTTTTCAGGGTTTCAATGGCCGCGTCAACCGCCTTGACCACGCCTTCATGGATTCCTTCAATAAAATATTCGTCCGGCAGGCCGATGGTCATGCCCTTGATTGGCTTGTTCAAATTTTTTGTACAGTCAGGAACTTCAGCCGGAACCGTCGTCGCGTCATACTCGTCAACGCCCGCGATTTTATTTAAAACTATTGCCGCGTCTTCCACGGTTTTTCCCAGCACCCCGGGCACGTCGGTTGAGCTGGTCATGGCAATAAGACCGAATCTTGAAGCCCGTCCGTAGGTTGGTTTCAGCCCCACGATACCGGAAAATGCCGCCGGGTATCTTGTTGAACCTCCAGTGTCAGTCCCTAAGGCAAAAATTGACATGTCGGATGCCACGCCCGCGGCCGATCCGCCGGAAGAACCGCCGGGAACTCTTTCCAAATCCCAAGGATTCCTTGAGGCGCCGTATGCCGAATTATCGGTTGAAGCGCCGTGGGCGAATTCGTCAAGGTTAGTTTTAGCAAGAATTATAGCTCCGGCCTCTTTTAATCTTTTAATCACAGTCGCGTCATAAGGCGCGACATAGTCATCAAGAATTTTTGATGCCGCCGTAGTCCGAATGCCGGCCGTCATAATATTGTCTTTTAAAAGCATGGGGATGCCTAAGAGCTCCCCCTTTCTACCATTAGCCCGGCGCTCATCCGCCGCCTTAGCCATTTCCATGGCTTCAGCTTCGCACACGGTTAAACAGGCTTTTACTTTTTCATCCACATCTTTAATCCGCGCTAAGCAGGCCGCGGTTAATTCCACCGAAGATATTTCGCCTTTGGCTAATTTTTCCGAGGCCTCTTTTATTGTAAGCTGATTTAAACTCATAACTCATAACTCATAACTCATAACTCATTTCGCATTAGCGTTACGAGTTATGGAATATGAGTTTCAATAATTCACTCAAAAACCCTCTTAACTTTTATAAACCTGCCTTCCCTGTCCGGCGCGTCTTTTAACGCCGCTTCCCGCTCGGACTCGTCCCATTCCATAACACCATCATCCCGCAAAACATTCAAAAGCCCGGTTACCTGCGCCGTCGGCTCCACCCCAGCGGTATCCACCTCTTTCAGCATATCAATGTAACCTAAAATACCCGACAGCTGTCCGCCGTATTTTTCCAGCTCCGCGTCCGTCAAATCCAGCCGCGCGAGTTTCGCGATATGTTCAATTTCTTTTTTGGTTAATTGCATATGCTTCGCATGATATTTAATATAAAAGCGCACAAGTAAGATAAAGAGTGTTATGTGTTATGTGTTATGTGTTATGTGTTATGAGATTTAAAAACCCCCCCTCATTAATAACTTTTACCCCGAGCTTCTTAGCTTTATCATATTTACTGCCCGGCTCTGATCCGGCTATTACATAATCAGTATTTTTTGAAACCGACGAGGAAACGTCGCCGCCTAATTTTCTAATCCTAGCCTTTGCCTCGTCCCTTGTCAAACCATGGAGACTGCCGGTGAGGACAAACGTTTTCCCCGCTAAATCCCGCCGTCCGCTATCCGACGCTTGCGTTTTTAACTTAACACCATTTTTTTCCAGATTATGAAGCAATTCAATATTATGCTTATTATGAAACCACTCATAAATGCTCTCCGCCACTTTGGGTCCTACATCTTCCATCTCCTGCCACATCTCCACGCTCATGGATTGCATTGCTTTCAAGAAATCCGATATCTTTTGACTCTCTGACTTTTTAACTCTCTGACTTATCGCTACCGCCATTTCTTCCCCGACATGCCTAATGCCAAGGCCATATATCAACCGCGCCAAATCTATTTCCCGACGCGCATCTATCGCCTCAATAAGGTTCTCGGCCGATTTTTCCGCGAACCGCTCAAGCCCTTTTAAATCGCCGGCTGTCAAGGTGTAAAAATCGCTCACGTCTTTTATGAGCCCCTCTTTAACTAGCTGTTCAATAATTTTCGGCCCGAGGCCGTCAATGTCAACCGCGCCCCGCGACGCGAAATGGAACATTCCCCGAAGACGCGCGGCGTAGCATTTTTTATTCTTGCACCGGTAAGCCACCTCGCCCGCGACTTTTTCCACTTCGCCGGCGCACATCGGGCATTCTCGCGGAACTTTTATCTCTTTTTCCCGGCCATCGCGTAATCCGGTTAATACTTTAATCACTTTAGGAATTACGTCGCCTGCCCGTTCAATTATCACTGTATCGCCGATTTTTAACCCCAACCGGCTTATCTCATCCATATTATGCAGGGTCGCCCGGCTGATCGTCACTCCTCCCACCCGCGCCGGCTCCATCAAAGCCGCCGGCGTTAAGATCCCGGTCCGGCCGACCTGCCAGATCACGTCTTTTATTTTAGTCGTCGCCTGCTCGGCCGTAAACTTATAGGCCATCATGTACCGCGGCCCCTTGCCGACAATTCCGAGTTTCGGCCAAAGCGAGAGCTCGTTAACTTTGACCACCACCCCGTCGCATAAAAACGGCAGGCTGTCCCGGCGCTTTTCCCAATAATCGTGGAATTCTAAAACTTCCTTTAAATTTTTACAGAGTTTAACCTGATTTAAAACTTTCAGCCCCAAAAGCCGCGCCGTCACCAGCTCATCTTCATGCTTTTTTAAATTAAGGCCATTGGCGGTCGCGTAAACGTAAAAATCAAGCTTTCTTTCAGCCGCCACTTTCGGATCAAGCTGGCGGATTGAACCGGCCGCCGCGTTGCGCGGGTTGGCGAGCAAAGCTTTGCCTTCTTTTTTATATTTCTCATTCAGCTTACTTAAAACCTTTTTCGCCATAATCGCCTCGCCCCGGAATTCCAGCCACCCGCTCAAAGCCGCCTTTAAAATATCCTTCGGTAAACCGGCTTTTTTTATTTCCATTTCCGGCGGAACACGCAGTTTTAAAGGAATAGAGTTAATGGTTCTTAAATTCTGAGTTACATCCTCGCCGACCTGCCCGTCGCCCCTGGTCGCCCCGAGCGCGAATTCCCCATTTTCATAAACCAAAGCCGCGGCCAGCCCGTCCAGCTTTAATTCGCAAAAATATTCTAACCTCACCCGCCTTCGCTCACGCTCCGGCACCCTCTCCTTAGTAAGGAGAGGGTCGCGAGCGAAGCGAGCGGGGTGAGGTTTATTACTAAGGAAAGGGAATGGATGTGAGGTATCCAATATCTTCACTAATCTTTTTTCCCACTCAATCATATCTTCGCGGGTAAACGCGTCAAATAGCGACATCATCGGCGAACTGTGCCGGACTTTCCGAAACTTATCTAAAGGCTGGCCTCCCACCCGCTGAGTCGGCGAATCCGGCGTTATGAACTCCGGATTTTCTTCTTCCAGTTTTTGAAGCTCATTTTTTAAACTGTCCAGCGCCGCGTCGGAAATTTCAATCTTATCAAGGACATGGTAAAGATAGCGGTGATGTTCAACTTCCTTCCGCAATTTTTCTATCCTTTTTTTTATTTCGTTTTTATTTTTACGCATAATCATTATATCGGTTCATTAATAACAACATAGAGCAACTTGACTGGTAAAAGAAAAACCTGAACAGGCTCCCCAATAACGATAAGTTATATTGCTAGCTCCCGCGCCAGTATATTCTACTCCGACAAATTTACATGTCGCCCCGACATTCTGGCAAGTCTCGGTTCCGCTTAATTCACTCGTACCGTTCCCGCTCAGCCAAAAACATCCGGTACCTAATTCATGCATAGCGACAGAGGCATTCCAGTTGGCTTCTGTCAAACTTCCACCCGAAGATTGCGCGTCACCCCAGGTCGCGTAAACCGCGACTGCCGAAGCTAAAAATACGCCGAGAGCAAGAAAAAAAAACCGGGAAGAAATAATTTTTGCGATTTGCATGATAATGCTTTTCATATAATTTTTCGTAAACGGCGGAGCAATCGCCCCTGCCGCCTGTTCGCTTTATTATTAAAAGTAATTTAATATAGAATCCGATTAATAAAACTAATCTAATGTTCCAGGCCAGCCACACGGAAAACTGAACGGAAACTGGTCAAAACAGCCGCCGGACGGCGTTCCTGAAACGCAGATTCCATCAGAACAAACATAGCCGGTATCGCAGGTCCCGCAGGTTCCTCCGCATCCGTCGCCGCCGCATTCTTTATCGGTACAATCAGTCAAGCAAATTCCGTAGCTCGCTTCAACTCTTCTTTTAGTTTCCGCGTAACTGCCCGTTGAAGTCAAAACAATTTCCAAATCCCTTAGATTATAGTTAATGGCGTATTCGGCGCCGTTTGAGAGGGTGGTTACCGCCGACTCAGCCGAACAGGCCGGAGCAGGATTGAAACTGATATAGTCTCCGTCATTACAGGCTAAAAGGTTAAAATTTTCAATCCGGCTTTCCCATAAAATCCTCTCCATTCCGGCTTCAGCCGCGAAATAAGCGATTGTTGACCATTTTTGGGTCCGATGCAGGAGTATTCCCTGATAAACCAGTGCTCCCGCCCCCAAAGATATGGTTAAAATGGAAGTAAGTATAAGCAGGGTAACCAATAACACGTCCCCTTTCTGGTTTAGAATTTTTTTTTGGTATTTTTCCGGTTTCATGTTGGTAAATCAACTGTTTTCTCAATTTCAAAATTCTTAATACGAACTCGCTACCTATTTGTAATACCGCGACGATACAGTCGTTTCTATTCTCATCTCATCCCTATCCTGATCTTTGCCCGGGATGCTTCCCGAAATTATCATCGTCACCCTTGGCTGGCTGGACGCGTCAACCGTGAAATTCAGGCTGCTAATTAAAATCTTCTGCGGAGTCAAATAATTAATTTCCCCGTCCCTGCTCGCTTCTATCCGGCCGTCTTCCAGAAAATACACCACGCATTCGCCGTCTTTACTCTTAAAAGCCAGCCCTTCCCCGCCGTTCACTGCCGAATAAACTTCGTTGTCTTCAGCGTATTCGCAAACCCCGTCGTCTTGTTGCGCGTCCCTCAACTCCTTGCTCATAACTTCAAAAACATACCTTAAGCTTTCCTGAATATTCTGGGCTCCGACCGCGCTTCTTTGCCCGTTAACAACGAGCTGAAAAATTCCTGACGCGGCCAGGATGGTAACCGAAAACAGCCCCACGGCAACCACCATTTCCAGAAGGGAAAAACCTTTTTGGTTATTTATCGTTTTTATTAATTTTTTATAAATCATCTTCATAACCCATCAAATTTTATTGGCTGCTTGTTCCTAAAAAATTGCTTAATAGCGCCATAAAAACGATTTATCAATTATAAATCCCGCAACTTCCGCCCGGACACATTGTTCCGTTGATTTGTTCACAAGCTCCATTTACGTTAATTTTGTTATCACAAAGATAATTAGGATCCGCCCCCGGAACAAGCGAGCATTGGTAAAGCATGATATGGGAACAAGGCTGAATGCCAATACTCGTCCCGCAACTCGGGGTAATACTATTGCCGATTATACAATTCGCCAAAGAGGAGTATGTACAATATGTTGTACCATCCCAAAACGCGTCAAGCTCCCCACCGTCAACCGAAAGCGTATTTCCGGTACAGCTAATTCCGCCGGTTTCCGATTGATAAAGGATCCTGTCGTAGGTTCGCCTGTAAGCGTTGCAAACGCCACATTCATCCAACATGACATTGCAATCATTATCCCAACCGTCCTGCGCAGCAACTCCCGCTCCGGCTGAACATGAATTCGTAAACGATGCCGAAGGAGCTCCGCTAATATCGGTACTTCCCGCCGCTACCACATAGGCGATTTTTACCTGATTATCATAGAATGAAGGATAACTCGTACATTTGTTAACATACTTGCGGCAGTAGCCTCCCGAACAATCCGTCGCTCCGTTGACCGACATCAGTAAAGACGTGTTTGTTCTTACGTCATAATTCGCGGCGCCTCCGTTTGGGTCACTGAAATACACTTTCCAGTAACACGACTGGCCATTATGGTTTATCGCATCATCGGCGGCATCAGCGTCAAAATCATTCGCGTAAAAGCTATTAACTCTGAAAAATACAAAACTGGCGGGGGATTGGTAAGATTCCGCGACGCAAACACCGGTATTGCATGTAAAGCCAGTATCGCAACTCCCGCAAGTTCCTCCGCATCCATCGTCGCCGCATTCTTTACCGGCACAATCGGGCGAACAGGAGGGCGAGCCGCCACCCATCCAGTCATAAAGCTGGGTTGAAGCGATGTAGTCGTGGTTATTACCCCCCTTTGAATAACGCACGAGGCACAAGACATCTAGATAATTTCCCTGATCAGTTACTGTTATTATTCTTGAATAAGGGGTTAAAGAACCAACGGTATGGGCGTAAAATCCGTTGGAATCAAGATAAAGCCGGGTGGCCGCGTCGTCTATGCCGACCACTTCTTTAATATAATCTTTTCCATAAAAATCAATTATAAAAATTCTGACACCGCCGCTGCTTATGCCATCGTCATATTCCGTTCCTTCGGTTAAAAAATTGGAATCCCGCGTATTTCTTATGAGTTCCAGCCCTTCTTGGGCGAGCATGGAAGCGATTATATTATTTTTATTTTCATACTTGACATTATAGCTGAAGGACATTAAAGAAAGGATTCCAACTAAACCCATGCTGATAATATAAACAGCCGCCATTACCTCAAGAATTGAGAAACCTTTTTGGCTGTTTGCGGCTCTTCGCGCGATTTGCATAAATTGAAACATTCGCTTTTTAGTAAGTTGACTCAACAAGGCCTTCGGAATTTACGTAAACATATGCGATCGTTCCCGCCCTGGAATAATGCAGTGTAATCGTAATATTTTCCGGCCGACCGCCATTGATAAAAGTATCCGGATCCGGAGGCATAAAGACAATTACCGCCTGGTCGCCTTTAGTAGTCGCCGAAAACAAAACTCCGTCTGGCAGAACGAATTCTTTTTCCTCTTCTCCGCTGTCATAAAGCCGGTTCGCATTTTTATCAGCGAAAATTTTATAGACTCCCGCCGATTCGGCGATATTTAAATAAACGCCCCAGCCCCCCGAAGGAACATCCGGCGGGTCTATTCCGGCCAGATGCTTCCTTGAACCCAGGGTATAATTCTCGGCCAGCCTTATATCACTAGCAAACTTGTCGGCCGCATTTTTTAATTTTGAGTTCTCGTCTGAACTGCGGTAATTGGCTAAAAATATGCCGGAGATCATGGCGATAATAAAAATTCCGACGAGCAGCTCAATCATCGTAAAACCGGATTGGTTCTTTTTTGGTAACAATTTTCTTTTTGTCATCAATAATATTTTACCATAATTGCGGTGATAAAAGAAACTGCCAAACTAATCTTCTTTCGGCTGGCGGCATAAATACCCGTCTCGCAAACAAAAAACAGCCCAAAGCGTTTGGCGCTGTTTTTGGCTTAAATTCGGCGCTCATCTCGGTTTCACTTCTTTCCACAAAGGCATATCGGGACAGGGATTAACCGGACCGAGAATATTGGAGTCAATATTGCCGTATTGGACATTAACCTTATAGTAATATCTTTCTCCGGAAATAATATCAGTATCACTAAAAACGGCGGTCGGCGGCGTTGTGCTGGCAATTGCCTCGTCCCATGGGTCATTACCAGTGAGATTCCTGTAAATATCGTAATGATGAACATCTTCTCCGTCGTAAGTCCAGCTTAAATCAACTTTTTCGCAATTAAAACTTTCGAGCATAAGTTCGGGCGGACAATGACCGACGGCGTAAGTCTGTCCGCTGTCGTCGGGCGACCAGGCGGAATCGTTTCCTCCGGTTCCCAAAGCTTTAACCCGAAAATAATATTCCGCTCCTGGATCGGCTATGCCGGAGCATGACCGGCTCACTCCGCTTTCGGATGATCTCGCGTCGCTCAGGTCATAACTCAGATAGCAGAAAGCCGGGTCAGCCGGAGCCGGCCAGTTTATTCCGTCATCGCTTTTTTCCACCCTGAATCCGATTTCATTGGAAGAGTTATCGGTCCAATTGACAGTTATCGTCTTACTGCCGCCGACGCAATCAGAATCTTCGGTTATTACCCCCATTGCCGGGGCAAGGGGACCTTCTCCGACCAAAATTACTTTATAGTCCGACGAACCGCAACTGCTAGTGTTAGCGCAGTTAAAACTGATCCAGCCGGCCTGTTCGCCGAAAGCCCAGCCCTCAAACTCATTAGTGATAAAATTGATTTTAACGTAGTTATTAACGTCAGGCGCGAAATTAATCCAGCCGACGGTTTCCCCAAAAGCGTAACCGCTTAACTTTCCCGTTGCCTGATCCAATAAAACTCCACCCCCGGCCGGATTCATCTGAATCCAGCCGGCCTGTTCGCCGAAAGCCCAGCCCTCTAGGTGATCACTATATACGGTAGTGCTGGCAATGCCAACGTTAAAATCAATCCAGCCGGCCTGTTCGCCGAAAGCAAAATCCCTTGCCCCGCCGATTAAAACAGGAGACTCGGTAGGCTCAAACGACCCGTAGCTAACCCCTGAAAAATCCAGCCAGCCTATGCCCGTATCCACGATACCGTCGCTGTTAGCATCGCTGCCGTTCCAGGCCCAGCCAAACAATTCTCCGTTGATCGGACTGATTGATACCCCGTAATCCGCTCCCGTATCGGCGCTGAATTTTCTTAATTTTAACCAGCCCTCACCGCCCAAGCCCAAAATTTTCGCCCAGCCTTCAATCTGATTATTTCCTCCGTTATAGTGGGCTATAATGGTTCCGTTAAGATAAGGCTGACCCGGAGGCGATCCGGCGTCGCTCCGGTTAAAACTTATCCAGCCGATATTTTCCGACCAGGCATAACCGGAAAGATCGCCGGTTGCCGCGTCTATGTTGACTCCGTAATCAGGAATGGCCATCCCGGCCAAAGGACAACCGACAGGACTCCCATCCGACAAGCCGTCATCATCCGCGTCGCAATCCCTTGAATTAAAACTTACCCAGCCGATATTTTCCGACCAGGCAAAACCGTAGATATTATGTCCGGCTCCGGCTAGGGCGGTTAAACGGCGAATCTCCGGCCGTTCTCCTCGCAGAAAAAAAATCAGGGCAACGAGAAAAATAATCGCTGACAAATTTATTACGCGCGGCTTTTCCATTTTTAAAAAATTATCTGCCTATAAATACTTTGCCGTTGCTTAGCAGGACGCCGATTTCTTCTCCGTCAAGGGTTTTAACGATTTTCCCGTCAATCGCCGCTTGTTCCCGGTTGAAATCCAATTGCCCCAGCAAGCCCACTAAGATATGGGTCTTAGCCATCTCTTCGTCGGTCTCATTAAGCCTGTTTCCGACATACGCCGGATCGGCTGAGTGGATGCCTATAAACCTGTCTCCCGGCCGATAGACCCTTGCTTTGCCGGTTTCAAGGTTAATGCCGATAATATCGCCTGGCCCGGAATTTTCTTCCTTTTCAAACCATTCGGCGTAATCGGCGTTTGTTGTTTGCCATCCGCCTGACGCGTACGCCCGGCCCCTCACATCCAATTTATCCGTTCCCGGATCCGTTGTCCCAATGCCGACGTTGCCGCCGCTGTTTATTCTTACCCTTTCACTGCTTCCCGCATAAAATCCAAGATAACTTCCTCCGCTTGCGTCAAAACCGACTATTTTTGTCTCATCGCTAATATCC
>Ga0172379_10010400_pt1 | contig 11268 bp, 12 predicted proteins | sample GrowelOW334metaG_FD_119756 | JGI IMG/M metagenome (GOLD analysis project Ga0172379, IMG submission 119756) | Groundwater microbial communities from an aquifer near a municipal landfill in Southern Ontario, Canada - Groundwater well OW334 metaG | ecosystem: Environmental > Aquatic > Deep... | reverse complement strand
GGTTTAATATTTTTGTAATTTGTCACCATGGCATATGTAAAACGATGAACAATCAAAACTTTTGGCGGCAAATTATTTGCCACAACCAATTTTGCTAAATAATTTGCTGCATAATTTATATCATACGCATCCATTGTGCCAATAACAGTCCCTGGTCGTGCACCAGTTTTCATATAAAATTCCGGATCAAGAGCAAGGTGCACTTGTGGCATTTTCAAATATTTTTCAAGCTCGGGAAGTTCTGAAGCCAAATCACTTAGCCCAGCTTGTATCTCCAAAATAACAATTCCATTTACTTGCGATGCCAAATCTATCGCGTGATCTATTTCTTTATCGGGCATTCTCAGTCGATATTTACCGGCAGGACCAGCACTACTCTGCGCAGTCACCGCGATATAATCAATAGCAGGCATAACTGGCGTTGTCGGATCCGCTTCCTCCCATTTTTTTACTTCAGCTCGTAACTTCGCGAGCATTTCATCGGCAGGATATTCACCGAGTACACCCATTTTAGTAGAAAGAAAATTCCCATAATACGCAACTATACGTTTAAAAGGTAGAATAGCGCCCACATTTGGATAAACTGCTTTTGCTGGCCAGATAGAAACTTTTTTGGGAGTCGTTGTGCCAGTACTTGTACCAACATTAGTCGCGGTACTGCTTGCCATCTGTTCTTTAAATACAATCGTGCTGCTAGCAGTAGCTAGCACAAGCATTCTTTGGTCATAATCATCAAAATCCAAAACTTTTTTTGGTTCTATTTTTTTATGTATTCCGTCAACAACAGAATCATATGTAGTTGAAAATAAATTTGTGTAATTGAGTAGATAAATCGCCAAAATTAAAATAGCAAAAAAAACAAGCCAGATGATAACCGGTAAATGACGTCGAGTATTAACTCTTTTTACAGACATCTTCTTAGTCTACCACAAAATCCATTGCACGTCAGATAAATTTTATTTATAACGTACTAGTTATCAAGTTTGGAGCCGAGTTAACATTTTCAACTTCAAATTTTATGCGACCAATGAGTTGTCCTTGCAAAGTCTCAACATTCACACGCCAAAGACCAACAAGATTGGTTATCCTTGTTGAATAAGTACGAAAACCACCATCTCGCCCCCCAACAATAGAGAGTTTTGTCTGATTTATTGTAAGCCACTTTTTTGCCATTTCATCATAATGTTGCCACTCATGCATTATCTGAGTATTTAGGTTTGTCGGAGAAAAAATTGATGAGTAAACATAAATAGGTTGACCAGCAACTTCGTGAAATAGTTCGTAAGACTTAAAGAAATTCCAAAAACTTTGCGGTTCGCCTATCACATTATAATTACCACCTGAGTTACGAATAACGGAATGATAAACTCCGGCATCTTTGAGCGAAAGTGGAATTGGTGGAATCAGATTAGTGAAATACAAAATATTTATAAGCGCAGTAATGCCAACAATGACTGAAAAAAGTAATTTTTTGCTTTCTCTAAATTTCTCACGAGAAAGATACCTGAGACAAAGTACAAAAAACATCAACACAATGAGACTGATAACTCCGCTTAAAATAAACGTGCCTGGACCAATTTGATGTACGATAACTGGCACAATAAAAATCGCAAAAGAATAAATCGAGATGAATAAAACACTGGTTTGAAAAATAAGTCGTGTATAGTGGTACTTCAATAATTCATTAAAAATAAATACAATAGCAAGTACAAAAAGGAACGGCCAACTGGTTGAAAAAGTACCACTTCTGAAATAGAAAACTAAGAAAGTACTGAGCAGTCCTCCGAAAGCAAATTGAATGATAATAATAAGCCAGAAGTGAATAATACCGTAAGCTTTTGCGGAAAGTTTATCTTTCCTGTTTTCGTTTAGATTTATAAGAATTATGCCTAGCGCCGCTATACCAAGGTGCGCTCCAACCCATAAATTTTCCCAAAATAAATCAATGCGTTTTAGAGCAAATATATCAAAAATAAACCCACCAATAAGCGAGAGTGAGGAGATCCACCTCTCGTTACGCAAATACCAACTTGTTAGAACTTTAATTCGCATTCATAAATATGATAACACAAAAAAACAGAAAGATATTTAAAACACCTTTCTGTTTTTTGTTTTACGTTTTACCTAATTATGAAAGATGCTTTGAAACCAACTTGGTCATTTCAAACATATCAACAGTTCCCTTCCCACCAAAAACTTTCTTGAGATCTGCATCAGCAATAATGTTTCGTTTTGCCTTTGGATCTTGAAGATTTTTACCTTTGATATAAACCCAGAGCTTCTTTACAACCTCAGATCGAGGCATTGGACCTTTACCAACGATAACAGCTAGATCTGAACTAATATTCAACGGCTTCATAAACGCAGAATTGGCTTTTGGCATATTGTTATAATTATTTATAATGACTCTGTAATCATACCACTATAACAAATTCTTGGGAATAGCTTGTGGGTTACTCATACCTCAACGCGTCAATAGGGTTTTTCTTGCCAGCTTTGCGTGCCGGATAAATCCCAAACACAAGTCCGGCGAAACCAGACACGGTAAGTCCTAAAATTACAGATGAAATAGGAAAAGTGAAGACCCAACCAATAGAAAAGAACGTGGAAATGACAAAATAAACAAGACCAACAAGGGCCGCGCCCATTGCAATACCAATCGCACCGCCTATCAGGGTAAGCATGATTGATTCAATAAGAAATTGCTGCAATATATCATTGTTTGTTGCACCTACAGCCTTACGGAGGCCAATTTCACGGGTTCTTTCTGTAACAGCCACAAGCATGATATTCATAATTCCAATACCGCCGACAACAAGAGAAATAGACGCTATGGCCGCCAAGAAAAGTGTCAAAGTAGAAGTGATAGTACCAAGAATAGATAGGATGTCGGCTTGAGTCATTATATTAAAGTCGTCTTTATTTGGATCAGTTATGCCGTGATTTTGACGTAGAGTAAACTTTACACGAGATTCTGCAAAACTGATATCGTAATTTGAATTTGCTTGGACTAAGACAGTGCTGAAATACGAAATTCCAAGCAACTGCTTTTGAGCGATGGACATAGGAATGATAACGGCATTACCCTGATCGACTCCCATCATGCCTGTACCACCCTTTTCAAGTACACCAACAACTCGAAATGATACGTCCTTCAAACGAATTATTTTATCAATAGGGTTAAGCGACGAACCAAAAAGAGTTTTAGCGAGATCAGGTCCAATAACGGCAACGTGATTTGCAGAGTCCACATCACTCTTGGAAAAAGCAAATCCTTTACCAATAGTAAGGTTGCGTACAGGAAACATGTTTGCCGTCACCCCTTGATAACTTACCGTTTTGTTATTGTTGCCATAAACAACTTCGGCTTGTCCACTAACAAGCGGTGCTGCCTCATCAACAGAAGGTTCGCGCTCTAAAGCATCAATGTCTCTTTGTTGCAAACTCGTGATTACAATTCCTTGTTCAGAAGCAGTGGAAGTAAATTTACCATTACTTGGTGCACCAGGAATAACAATAATCAAATTAGAACCAACGCTTTTTACTTGATTCAATATTAAATCTTGAGCCGATTGCCCGATAGACATAAGAACAATAACCGAAGATATACCGATAACAATACCGAGCATCGTCAAAGCTGAACGCATTTTGCCGTGCGTGAGACTGCGAGTAGCTGTTTTAAATGCATCTCTGAAAAGCATGTTATTTAAGGTTACCGCGTGGAGCGCGACTTGAAGTAATTAACTTGTCGCTTTCAACCACTCCGTCTTTTATTCTAATAACACGATCGGCAAATTCTGCAGTTTGAGTTTCGTGGGTCACCAATATCACAGTGCGACCTTTATGATTTAAAGCTTCAAGTATTTCCATGACTTGCAAACCAGATTGTGAATCAAGGTTGCCGGTCGGCTCGTCTGCAAAGATAACGTTTGGGTCGGTCACAAGTGCTCGTGCAATAGCCACGCGCTGTTTCTGTCCACCAGAGAGCCGACCGGCCTCAGAATGAAGCTTATCCTCAAGACCAACTGCTTTTACTGCATCTTCAATACACTGTTTACGTTTTGCCGGAGAAATATCTGAATACAAAAGAGGAATTTCAACATTACTATAAACCGATAATCTGGAAAGTAAATTGAAAGATTGGAAAACGAAACCCATATCCCTGTTACGCACACGAGCAAGTTCCAAATCTGTCATCTCATCAATACCCTTGCCTTGAAATTTATACGACCCGCTTGATGGTCGATCAAGAAAACTCAATATATGAAGAAGGGTTGATTTGCCAGAACCAGAAGGCCCCATAATAGAAACGAACTCGCCTTTTTGAATCGAGAAAGTTACTCCACGCAAAGCATGAGTTGAAGTTTCTTCTTCTACATAAGATTTTTTTAAGTTATTTATTTCAATCATTATTGCTTAAGTCCAATGTTTAGAACTTGCTCACTTTCCGTCACACCAGAGACAATTTCAACATTACCTTTTTGATCCTGAATTCCAAGTACTACAGGATTTTGTTTAACAACACCATTTTCAAGAGTCTCAACAAATACACCAATATCATTTTGCAAAATAGCGTACTGCGGCAAAATCAAAACGTTATCCTTGCTTCTAGTTTCTATATTTGCGTTTGTGGTAAATCCACTTTTAATACGAGGATCTGGTTTATCAAATGAAATTTTTATTTTATAAGTAATCACACCTTGTATATTTGTCTGAGCGGGAGCAATGTAAAATACTGATCCGGTAAATATTTCATTAGAAAAAGAGTCAAGTGTCATCGTAACTTTATTACCAAGTGCAATTTTACCAACATCGATTTCCGAAGCACCAGCATCCACCTCATAGCCAGTATCTGACATTACTGAAACAAGTGATGTGCCAGGAGACGCAAGTTGTCCAACTTTTGCGTCAAACTGAGTAACAATACCGCTTATAGGTGCAATTATTTGAGCATTAACGATTTTGGCAACTGCACTATCCACACTCGCCTGTGCCGACTTAACTGCGGCTATTTGAGCATTTATGTCTTCTGGTTTTGAACCGGATTGTTGCGATATAAGAGTCTGAGATGCTGATGTCCACGCCGCATAAGCAATTTGTTCAGCAGAAGCACCAGAACCCACCGTCTGTGCCGCAGTGTTAACACTTACTCGGTAAGCATCAATATCTGTCTGTGATAAATTAGAATTATTTGGATTGAGATTTCCAACTATGGTACCCAAGCGATTGAGAAAACTTGAAGCAAAAACAATAACGTTTCTTCCCATCAACCGAACATCATTTATCGCCTTATCATCTGATAAAGGAGTTAAAGCTAACAAATCCGTTTTCCATTTTTTCAATTTTTCACCAACAATGAGACGGTCCATTTCTATGGATTGTGATTCCTCTCGACTTTGAGTACTAATTTTGATGGCGGGATTAACTGTGGTGCCGTTAGTAAAAAGGGTGTCGGCATAACGGAGCACCGCACTTTCTGTCTGTAAGTAAGCATTATTCATGGCAATAACGAGCGCTGATGAAGCATCGGCATACTTTTGTTTATACAAAACAATATCCTCTGGTCGTGCACCACTTTGAAGCCCTTCTAGCTTTGCCTGCTGCGCGGCGACACTAGCTTGTGCCTGATGAAGCTGAGCAACAAGGTCACTCATATTAAGTTCTGCCAACACTTGTCCTTCACGTACCTGTTTACCAAGATCAGAATATACACTTGAGATAATACCACTGCTGCCAAACGACAAAGAGACACTTTGCTCAGGTGTAGTGTTGCCTGTAAGAGAAACTAATTCCGTAATAGTCCCACGTTGAACAGTTACAAATTTATACGTTGGGCCGTGACGAAAAAATAGAAAATACACACCAACAACCACAACAAGTGCGATCGCAATACCTATAAAAATCTTTGATTTAATTAAATTTTTGAAAGTTCTTTTGTTCATAATCTACATTTTACCATAATATTTTAAAATTGCTTTAATACCGGCCAGATTTCTTTCCCATTCAATAGTATCGTGAGTTTTAAGCTCCACTGTAATCGCCGGAATATTTATTGAAGCAAGCCACCCTTCAGCATCTCCTGTAACAACATAAGCGCTAAAAGTATTAACTGCAGGATACAAAGATGTCTTTGAATAAACATTCATGATATTTAGGGTCTCTGGAAGAATCCCATTCTCACACTCTGAGGCATATACAGCGTTAGACATACTATGCCAAAAAATGACCGCGACTGGCTTACTTTCTGAAACAAGATTTTTAAGAGTCACGGTTTCTGGTTCAGAAAAAGCTGCAGACCCCGCACTTGTTGTCTTGGTTTGCCAAGTGCTTTTCGGTTGCCACTTGCAATCAAAATTACGATTCAGATCAACATTATTTGCATTAAAACGTCCTGATGCAAGAATTTTTGTGCTAGTTGATATATCAGCAATAGTAAAACGCCCTTCTTTGCCAGTTACAACAAAAACTCCATCCGGGTTGATCGAAGGCACCACCGTAACAGTCACATCACTTGGAACAGCATCGTGATTATTATTTAAATAATCCATAAATTGATACGCGAGAAGAACACTGTTCCATTCATAACCGCCATGCATGCCACCAACAAACAAGATGTGTTTCTCCCCGCTTCCATAGGTATAGCTTTCTATTTTCCGCCCCTGTACTGATGCACCAATTACCTTATGACTTGCAAAAGTTGGAGTTTCAATCGGTTTTGTTGGTGATATTGTTGGAGATTTCTTGTATGAGTTAAAAAAAGTAAAAATGCCAATTACCGCAACAAGAACAACCGCTATGACAATCGGCTTCCTAAAGAGAGACGGCATTATTTGGAATAAAATTTAAGTAGAGCTTCAATTCCAGATTGATTTTTTGACCATTCGGTATCTTTGTGATTGGTAAGTAGAACACTGATTGCGGGAATGTTATTTTTTGCCAACCAATTTACCATATCACCGGTTGTTGCGTAGAAATCAAAACTTTCGTAGGCAGGATAACCTGATGCATCTGCAAAAACTTTTGTAATTGCGCTAGTCTCCTTAGAAACACCATTGTGACAACTTGACGAATAGACTCCGCCAGCCGCGCTATACCAAACAACAACTGCCGTTGGTTTGTTTTTTTCTATATAGTTTTTTATTGCCTGACTCTCCGGCTCAGAAAATGCTGCGTCTCCGCCGCTAACTGTTTTATTCTGCCATTTGCCTACAGATTGCCAATCACAATCAAAATTACGATTCAGATCAACATTATTTGCATTAAAACGTCCTACTACAGTATCACTTTGTGATAATGGCACGTCCGATTGAGAAAAAATGCCTGTTGATGTTCCAATAATTTTACTCAAACCATCAGGATTAAGTACCGGAATAATCGTTACCTTTAGATTACTAGGAACAACATTTGGATTAGCTTCTAAATAATCCATCGTCTGATAAGCAATAAGAGCTGTGTTCCACTCATACCCACCGTGAATACCGCCAACAAATAAAACCTCGCTAGTGCTTGTACCATAATGATACGCTACGATATCACGACCTTCGACTGACTGGCCGAGAACAGTTTTACTATTATCAATTTGCACTACTGGTTTATTTTGAGAACTAGTTGCATTGGTTGTCGTATCTTGATTTTGATTTACAGCCACATCCTGTGAAGAATTTTTAGCCCAAAAATATATACCTACACCAATAAGAACAATGACCACAAAAATGATTGTTTTTTTCATATACTTTATTATACCACCTTTTAACACATTAACAGATTGTGTATAATGCACAGTATGGAATACATAAACCTCGCATTGGATATAGTGATTGTTTTGTTGGCATTGTGGGTACTTGGAATGTTGATTGGATACGGCGGATTTATAGGCAAAGCATTGAGACTTATCGGCATCGGGACTATTATTATCGGTGTAGCACAACTCATTGAAACTGCGACAATCTATTGGTTGGGTGTTAATACAGCGACATTTGAACTCATCCATCGACTACTCATCCTCGCAGGTTTTATTTTTATAACCTGGTCATATCACAAATTAATGAAAAAAGATTTGGCTCAATAAATTAAGCCGTATTTCTTGACACATTTCGGACAACTTGAAACTTCCTTCGTAAACTTTACTCAAAAATTTACCACTTAAATTAAGTTATGGCTTCCAAAATTTTTTCGTTGACCTGACTGATTTTTAAAGGATCATGCCGATAACCATGCTCAAAACCTTTCATCAAGATAAGTTTCTTTGGTTCATGTGCCAAATCAAAAATCTCCTTTACATGTTCAGGTAGAACAATTGTATCCAACTCACCAGCAACAAGAACAATTGGAACGTGCAAATTTTTAACTTCCTCAAAAACATTAAATTTCATTCGATCTATAACATGAGTATAAGGGACGCGATATTCCCTTTTTTCTGTTGTATTGGGTATATCTCTAGTTGAAATAGCAAACCTTTTTGTTTCCCAATCATCATATCTCTTCCCTTGTATTGTCTTTGGAGAAGACGGCATGATAGATACAACTTCAGAAATTCTTGAATCTCTAGAAGCATACAAAATTGAAATCATCCCACCTCGACTATGACCAGTAAGAAGAACGTGGCTGTATTTTGCTACTTTCAGCATATATTCAAGTGTACTTTTTACATCTTCAAGATATTGTGAAGTTAAATATTCTGATATATCCCCTTCACTTTCTCCCGTCCCAGTTGGGTCGAATCTGACAGAAACATAACCATGTTCAGTAAGAGCTTCCGCAAGTTTAACAAGATGATTGTAATCTTTTGAATCCAAATACCCTGGACAAATGATTGCTAATTGTTCGGTTTTTATTTCAGGATAATGAATAACTGCCGCGATATTTTTTCCTTTGTTATTTGGTATTTTAATTTTCTCAACTTTCATTTTGTTGTGATCTCACAATTACTCATCAATTGTATACTTTTTGTAAAGTTTGATTGGCAAACCAACAGTTTCAGCTTTTGTGATAGTGTCACTTGTTCCAGTGCTGTTATTTACTTTGAATGCAAATACCTCATCAGAAAATGTCACCTCCTCATTATGTCGAAGGGCATAATCATTTTGTGAAATATCCCCACTGTCTTTTCTTACCTCAAAAAGAGCGCTCGGATTTCTTGATTTAATCAACTTAAGCAAGTAACTGAGATTATCTATATCCAAATCGTTGATCGGTGAGTGTTTCCAATTTTTTCTATAATCTTCTATATAGTGATCAAGTCTTGCTGGAATAAAAATTCGCATGCGAGTACAATCTGGATTTAATTTTAAAAATTCATCCATTGCAAAATAATCGACACCTGTGGCGCCACCTGTAACTAAACCATCGTTTTCTTCAAAAATCTTTCGTACAGCACAACGCACGTCATTTTCTACCTCCTTATTTGTTAGACGCCACGTTCCTGTGACAATTACCCATTTCATATCAAATTAGAATATCACAAATATACGATAAGTCAACAGATAGGCATGTGGTGCGACATTGATCTACGTTAGCCAATCATAGGTTTCTTTGAACAACATCTCTTCATCTTTAAATTTGTTGAAACTGTGATCAGAATTTTTTATATTTATAAGTTTTTTCGGACCATTTGCTTTATTGTAATACTTTTTAACTGCTTTTATATTGCCCTTACTTGCCCCAATAAATAAAACGGGTTTATGTATATTTTTTATCAACTTACCACAGTTAGGAAAATTTTTGAGTTCCTCTATAAATTCCTTGCCAACAACAATCTTTATACCCCAATCAAGTATGTAAGCATTTAGATTTTCGTTATATTTCAAATTCTCTGTGCCATTCTTAGAATTTATATATGACGAATCCCAAAATATAAATCTATCAACCACAGATTGATCAACAAACAACAAGGATGTCCCCCCATAACTATGACCAACAACGTAAATATTTTTGTATTTTTCCCTAAAATACTTTATTACGGTCGTTATATCTTTCCCATGCAGACTGATTTTAGTATCTTGGAAATGTCTAGCATTCGTCTTTTCCCCAGCATAAAGATTAAACCTAAACGTATCAAACCCTTTCTCTGTGAAAAATTTAGCGCCATTAAAAAATATATGCTCGTTTTGATGTCCAGTAAAGCCATGTACAAAAACAATCAACTTATCTGACTTTTTTCCAGCACCCGCAAAAGTTCCGTAAATAATTTTCTTGTCAGATGTTTTTATTTTTATTTCTTTTTCCATAATTTAATTATATCTAGACTATAAAACATCAGATTTTACTCGCCAATTTATTTCAAAAGAAATAGAGTATTTGTTTTTAATTTTCCATTTAGAAAATCTAAAAAATAAAAATTGGAATTTATTTTCCGAAATCTTACCAAATCCGAATCTATTTAAGGTCAATTCTATATCTATAACCATATATTTAATATATCACGTCTTAAGATAAAAATTTGGCTGGCCGTGTGGTATGATGTTGAAACCTCTTTAAAAAAATAATGATATTATTGATAATTAAGATTTATCGTTTAGATACTTACTGGCAACACTCAATGCAAATGATGGTAGGATAACAAAAACAGTCGCGAATAGGAGCCTTATTAATATTTCACTTATATTTGAATCTGGCGCATCTGGTCCAGAACCAGTTATGACAACCAAAATAGCGACAATCCCAAAAATCATAGATGAATAAATGAAAATTCGTGTTGCTATTTTTTGCATGATTTTATTATACCATCTTTTAAAATACTAACTGGAGGCGTTGGACGATATTAGTACTATTGTTTCTCAAGAATCTTTCTAAGCTGATCGATAACTGCTTTTCCCTAATATCAAGCCTACATATTTAAAAAAGTGACAGTAAGCTGAAGAACCGTTGCAAAACAGACCCATAATAGGTATGGAATATTAACAAAAGTCACCCATTTTGCATAAGGATAGACAACAACAAGTGCCCAAATCAGCGTGGTAAGAACCAAAATAATATCTGTTGCTGCAAGAAAATTGTTACGCAAACCAAACTGAATTGGAGTAAAAATTAAATTGAAAATAATATTTAAGATAAATGGTAACAAAACAATAAAAGGAATCCTCTTTGCAAAATACAAATAAACTACGTACCCGTACGAAGCCGCAATGAATACATATAAGACTGTCCAGACTGGACCAAAGAGCCATGCTGGTGGTGCCCAACTTGGTTTTATTAATGTTTTGTACCAATCGTAAGTTTTCATATTTACAATTGTACTCTTAATTAAAATAAAGAAAAATGGTTGGCTGG
>Ga0172379_10010399_pt1 | contig 11269 bp, 7 predicted proteins | sample GrowelOW334metaG_FD_119756 | JGI IMG/M metagenome (GOLD analysis project Ga0172379, IMG submission 119756) | Groundwater microbial communities from an aquifer near a municipal landfill in Southern Ontario, Canada - Groundwater well OW334 metaG | ecosystem: Environmental > Aquatic > Deep... | reverse complement strand
TTGTTCGTACCGCCCTACAGAGCGCGCCCCATAATTCATGGATGTCGGCAGCGGGCGGGATTCAGGAGGCAGCGCATGAACATCGGGATACCCTATCTGGACCGCCTGCTTCCGCTGGAAGTCTCCGATGCCGACCTGCTGGCCGTGGCTGAACCCAACGAGATACACACTACGGGAACCCCGGCTGACATAGTGGCCGCCGCTCTGGCCACCCCGTTCGGATCCGCCGCCAATACCCGGCTTGCCGATCAGTCCCAGACCGGCACCAAAGGTATTACAGCAAGCGGTGCCGGAGCGGGTCAAAGTCTGGACACGTTCCTGGCCGGAGCGCGTTCGGTGCTGGTGATAGTCAACGACGCGACGCGGCCGACACCCACCGAAGTCATGCTGGATGCGCTGATACCGGCTTTCGCACGTTCCGGCATCTCGACGGAGATGGTCACCATCATCGTGGCCACAGGTGCTCACCGGGCACCCACGGAGGCTGAATACCGGCAGATCCTGGGCCACCGTTTTGATGAATTGCGGCCGCGCTGCGTCGCCCACGAGGCGCGGAACGATGCCGATATGGTGGACCTTGGCAAGACCCGGAACGGGACACCCATCGTGCTCAACAAACGTCTCTTTGAATCGGAACGCATCATCGCTACCGGTAGCGTGGAACCCCATTACTTTGCGGGCTTCACCGGAGGGCGCAAGGCTTTCCTTCCAGGGATAGCCGCGTTCAGGACGATAGAGGCGAACCACAAACTGGCGTTGTCCGCCGAGGCCCGCTCGCTGGCGCTGGACGGCAATCCTGTCCACGAGGACATGATGGACGCCCTGCCGTTGATCAAGGCACCGGTTTTTTCCCTTATGACGGTGCTGGACAAGGACCAAAAGGTGGCTGCGGCAACGGCAGGGGATCTTATGGCCTCCTTCTATGCGGCAGTGGAGACCGCCCGGCGCATCTTCTGTGTGGCGATCCCCGCCAAGGCTGACGTGGTCGTGTCGGTAGCGAAGTTCCCTATGGATATTGACCTGTACCAGTCCCAGAAGGCCATCGATAACGGGGCTCTGGCTCTAAGGGATGGCGGTACCCTGGTGCTGGTGTCCTCCTGCCGTGACGGTATCGGGGACGAGGCCTATGCGAACCTGTTGGCTTCCGCCCCCACACCTGCCCTCGCCATCGCCAAAATAGCCGTAGCCTACAAGCTGGGCTACCACAAGGCTGCCAAGATGGCTGCCGTCTCCGAACGGGCAAACGTTGTGGCCAAGACAGTGCTGGACGAAGGGCGCTTGCGGAGCATGTTCATAGAACCCATCGAATCCGTGCAGGCCGCAGTGGACGCCGCACTTGCACGGGCTAGGGCAAGCGGGATCGCGAATCCCAAGGTGCTCGTGCTGAGCGATGGATGCGTGACGGTGCCGGAGATAAACCAGCCTTAGATTCAGAAATTCCTGCCTGCTGAACATGCATCGTCATCCAATACGGAAGGCAACCATGCGCTCGTACTCTTTCCTGATATGTGCCAAAAGTTCCATGGCGCGTTCGGTGCCTGCCGGTATGGCTTGCCCGGGGCCGACCTGCATGGCATAGTTCTCGAGTTCGTTGGAAGCCTGCCTCAAACCATCGGCAAAAACGTTCAGGGCTCCGCCTTTGAGCGAGTGGGCTTCCCTGCTCACCGTCTCACCGTCCCCGTTCCGTATGGCCTTTTCCATAGCCTCCAGCTGGGTTGGTATCTGATGCATGAAACCCCTGATGATGGTTTCCGCAATATCCTTGTTGCCCCCCATCCGCTCCACGTAGGCGTCGAGGTCGATGGGGATAGCTTGTGCACATTTGCCTGATGGTTCCGGATGAGTGGGTTCACCTTTTAGGGAAAGGCAACGGGAGATGGTGGCAAAAAATTGTCCCAGTTCCAGGGGCTTGGGGATGAAGTCGTCCATGCCCGCGTCAAGGCACGCTTGCATGTCCTTTTCGAAGACATTGGCGGTCATGCCAATGATGGGGATTCCCGCACCGGCGGGCAGTTTCCTGATTTCCCTCGTCGCTTCGTAGCCGTCCATGACGGGCATTTGCACGTCCATCAGGATAAGATCGAATTTGTCCGCAGCGCACATTTCCAGCGCGATCTTTCCGTTTCCTGCTATGGAGACGACACCGTCAATGCTCTCAATGAGGTACCTCGCCACTTCCTGATTTGTCGGATAATCCTCCACCAGAAGCACCCTGGCACCGTGGAGCGAATTGGCTGGCACATCCTTTTCCTCAACGGGATACCTGGTGGTATCGAAGGTTCCCTTCCGGAACGAGAGCGTGAACCAGAACGTGGATCCCCTGCCGACCTCGCTTTCCACACCAATCTCGCCACCCATAAGCCCGACCAGCTGTTTGCTGATGGCCGTACCCAGACCGGTACCTCCATACTTGCGGGTGGTGGTACTGTCGGCTTGGGTAAAGCTATCGAAAATGGTATCCAGCTTTTCCCCCGGTATGCCGATCCCCGTGTCGCTGATGCTGAATTTGTAGCTTACCTTTTGCGCATTGTCTTCTTTGGTATTGGCGCCGAGATTGCTGATGGCAACCGAAACCGTACCCTCATCGGTGAATTTGATGGCGTTCCCAATGAGGTTGATCAGGATCTGGCGCAGGCGCATCTCATCCCCGATCAGGGCATTGTGTACGTCGTCGGCGATGGAAACAGAGAAGGCGATTTTCTTTTCGCCAGCCCGCGCGTTGAAGGCAGAGGTGATGTCGCCCAGAAGTTCCCGCAACGAAAAATTCCTGGCTTCCAGCTCCATTTTGCCGGCCTCGATTTTGGCAAGGTCCAGAAGCTTGTTGATAAGCTCCAGTAGGTTTCCGCATTCCGCCCGTATTTGCCCGGCCTGTTTCCTTTCCCGCTGGCCGACATTTTTGGAGACCGCTATTATCTGCGAAAAGCCCATTATGCCGTTAAGGGGTGTCCGGATTTCATGGCTCATGTTGGCCAGGAACTCACTTTTCGCCTTGCTGGCCTTCTCAGCCAGTTCCCGCGCTGCCCGCAACTCGGCGGTACGTTCTACGACTTGGGTCTCCAGCTCATCGTAGGCCTTTCTGACTTTTTCTTCCGCGCGCTTCTGTGCCACATTATTGGAGACGATGGTTACCATCTCCTTGGCTATTTCGATCATCTCTGCGGTCATGGTGGGTTTTTCTTTCTGGCTCTTGCAGATGTCGAAGGAAAACCAGCCTTGGGGTTTCCCGTCAAGCTTGTAGGCGAGCAGGGATGTCGATTCCAGATCCTCGATCATGGCGAGGGCGGAAATGATAGGCTTGGCGATGGGTCTCAACTGTCCGGGGATGGTTTCCAGCGCACTTTGGGGAGTTATACTGATCCAATCCTGAGCGATGAAGTATTTCGCCAGTAAGCCGGGTTCCTTATTGCCCTTGGTAGGTTTTATGCCTGTGTTGCACCATTCTATGTCGCACAATAAATCGCTGGCATCGTCGTCGCCATTTTGTATCCTGAGGAAACAAGCCCGGCTGACCCCAAATACCGGCCCGATTTCATTGAGCATCCGCTGTATGAGCGTATCCTCATCTATGGTTTTTTGTGCGGCAAGCTTCCAGATTTCCGCCCTAAGATGGTTGAACCTGTTCTGTTTCGCGATAATGCATTCAGCCTTGTCCTTTTCCCTCAGAATGGCATCGAAATCCTGTTTGATCAGCGAGACTGCCTCGAAAAGGGGTTCGAACGAACCAGATACGGGAATCTCCTTGTCCGGCGAGTCCGTCCCCTCCATACCCCAGTTTATTTCGCCCATGAACCTCAGGAGCCGGTTGATGGATTTCTGTTCATCCCCCGCGCGCAAGGCAGCTGTTCGTTCCCCTCTTCGGACCCAAAAACCCACCTTCCTCAACCGTTGTTTTTCGAGTATTTGGGAGGCTTCGGCATAATTTTTTACGACTACCAGTCTGACGGAGATGAATTGCCCCATCAGGGCTACGACGGATCGTAAGATAGTACTGAGACCGAAAACGACATAGAGGCGGCATGGAAATTTCCGGCAGGACTGCTCGAATCTCTGGATGAAAAATTTCCTCGCCCGCAGGCTGCCCTGGTTCAGTTTCCCCCAATCCGCCATCACGTAGTAATAGCCCCGGGCAGCCAGACCTGACTCCTGGATCATCCTTTCGTGGAACTCAAAAAGCGGCTCCACATGATGTTCCTGCAGGTCCCCCTCAGCGGTGTAAAAAAGGCAGTCAGCGCCGACCAGTCTATAGGCGCATGATATGCCGTCTAATTCAATCTTCATCCTTTCTGGTGGAGTCGGCATGGTCCCTTCGATGTTCATGAGCGCTTTCATCCTGATTCCACGCACTTTGGGGAATGATTTGCCGGTGCCGAGATTTCCCTTAATCGTACTTACCGCGGTTTGAACGGCTTCTTCGTAGCTGCCCACGATATACAGGGGAAAGGTTGGCTTGTTCAGCTTGGTACCGACATTGACAGCCCACTTCACCATATGGGATGCCTGATAGCCATAGAAGCCCTGAAGCTTGCCAACCTCGCTCTCCCTGAGCATGCCTTGCGTGAACTGGATGCGCGCTTCCTTGGTCAGGGCGCCGATTATTTTTCCGTAATCCTTGATCTCGACATAGTCCCTTTCCGCCAGTCCCATCATTTCAAGGAACTGCCTGCGTTTTTCCAGCAGGTTTTTCATGCCGGATTTACCGGAATTCCCGGCTGGGATGGTATGCAGTATCCTGTCGCCTATCAACTGGAAGGAAACGGAATAGCCTTCACCCAGATCGATCCCGGACCATTCGTCGGGGGTGATAACGGGGAATCCGGTGATGGGGCACATTTTTTGAGGCTTTGGCTCGAGCGTCATGCGGGCATCCATGGCTTGCTGCCCTGCCCTATTCCAGGAGCTTGTGTTCCCTCAGCTTTTCGACCAAGGTGCTTTTATCGATGGGCTTGCTCAGGTAATCGTCGCATAATTCATAATAGGCATCGGCGACGTGTTCCATATTGTTCATGGCGGTAGTCATGAATATCCGTGCCGGATTGCCGGGAAGGTTTTTCGTCTTCTCTTCGATGGACCGGATGTCGTTAAGGACCTGATGTCCATCGCGCCCGGGCATTTTGATATCCAGGCAAACCAGGTCGTAGGGCTTTTTCTCCCCCAAAGCCAGTTTGTACGCTTGGACCGCTTCCAGGCCGTTCACCGCGATGTCGCAGGGGCCGTATTCATCCAAAAAATATTTAAGCTGCATCCTGCTGGTAAATTCATCTTCAACGATCAGGCTTCTCATATAGCCCCCTTAATCCAGATTGGTTATACATTTTCTGATGAGGGCATGCGTTGACGGAACGACCTCTTAAGGATTATGTACACCATTCCAGAAAAAGCAATCTCAGGTGGGTGTTATGAATATTTAGAGTATAACGAAATAAATGTTTATTATGTAATGATATAGTACAGTAAATTTTTGATTTCTCGATATCTGGCTAGCCTATTATTTATTATATAATAGAGATATTTTGCGCCTTACCCCAGGCTTCGTGAAGCTAGGCCTTCCATTCTTTCCCCCAGCCCGATGACGGCTTCGATGTCGCCCATGGGTGGCAGTATGTCTCCCACGTTCACGACCACCCGGCCGTCGAAGGCACGGGAAATACGCTCGCCGAAGTCGGCTATTTTTTCGCGGGGGTAGCCGAAGGTAAAGAGACCGGAGGGCACGCCGCACCAAGCGCTCATTTTCCTGCCGGGTCCGCAGGCGGCGGGGCCGTGGAGGGCGGCGGCGAGTTCTTCCGGCTCGTAGTTGAACATGGGGGCGGGGGTACAGCCGTCCAGCAGGTCGAAGCCGGTCTCGCGGATGAAGCCGAGGAAGCCCCTGAAGTTGCCGTCCAGGTGGGTGGATACGTATTTTCCGGCGGCGTGGAGCCTGTCGCAGGCCTTCTTGTAGTAGGGCATGCAGTATTTTTTGTACCAAGGCGGCGATATCAGGTTTTCGTCCGCGTGGTCCGAGATGATGACGACGGGCCCGGGCATGGAGGCTGCCATATCGATAAGTTCCAGATCGTAATGCTCCTGGAAGGCCATGAAGCCTAGGACTGCCTGCTCGTCGTCCTCCAGCGCATACACGATGTTCTCAAAGCCCATATACTCGTGGACCAGCTTGCCGAAGGGCGAGCGGAAGATTACCAGGTCGCACACACCGAAGCCCTCGGTCTCCCGCAGGAAACGTTCCACCCGTTGGGGGCGGGGCTGCCGTTGGGTGCGTTCGACAAGGCTGCGCACCAGGTCCAATTTGTCCAGGCTGCCCGCCATGTGGCCGTCCTCGCTCCAGGTGCCCTCGGCATCCAGCTTATATCTGCGTTTCAGCTCGCCATGGGGTAGGCGGAAGGTGACGGTCCGTTCCCGTCCCCTTGTTTCAACGATCTTTTCGGCACCAGCCTTGTAGCTCTCGTCGTACCAGTCGTATACGTGCGCGGGCAGGCCCCAGCCAAATTCCTTGTAAAAATCGATGAAGCTGAATTTTTCCAGTTGCCGGGGCAGGTTTCCGGTCTGGGCGTGTATGGGCTCGCCATCGGGTATGTACTGGCCGGGCCAATAGGGTTGTTCGGTACCCAAGCCCAGACGGGCGGCCTGGTACCAAGTGGTGATGTCGGGGAAAAAGGGCGCCCGGTCGGGGGTTTCGCCGCGAAGGACGGCGTAAAATCTCTCGGCTTGGGTCATCCCTTTCTCCTCTCCTTCAGATCAACTTACTTGAGATGTACCGCTTGGCCCGAGGTGTAGGATTCCACCGCGGCGAAGCAGATTTTAAGGCTGTTGACCGCGTCGGCGACGTGGTCGGTAAGGTCGATGTTTTCCGTTATGGCCTTGTACAGGTACGCCTGTTCGCGCTTGCACAACTCATTGTGGTCCGGCTCGTCGTCCAGTTTGATCACTTGGTCGGGTTTCGCCCGAGCGCCCATGGCATCCTGCTCGCTCGAATGCAGGATGAGGGAATCGACGGAGGTGTGCTTGGAAACGTCCGATGGATCGATCTGGGCGGTACCCTTGTCGATGCTGACGCAACCCTTGGGCCCTATCACGTCCTTCACAAAGTAGGCCGACTGGGACATCATGGGACCCCAGCCCACCTCGTACCAGCCCACGGAGCCGTCGTCGAAAACAACCTGCAGATGGCCGTAATTGTGCGTGCCCGGGGGCGTCTCGTCGGAGAGCCTGGCAGCCATGCCCTGCACGATCACCGGTTTGGCCCGGGTCATCTGGCACATGACGTCCACATAATGCACGCCGCAGTCCACCAGCGGGGGCATCTTGCTGATGAAGGTCTTGTGGAGTTCCCATTCCCTGCCAAAACTTTGCTGGTTCAGGTTCATCCGCATCACCAGGGGTTTCCCCAGCGTCCGGGCGACCTCGATGAATTTGATCCAAGCGGGGTGCTGGCGGAGTATGTACCCGATGACGAGCTTGCGGCCCGTCTCGGTGGCAACCTTCTGGACCGCCTCCGCTTCGGCGACAGTCTGGGAAATGGGCTTCTCCATGAAAATATGGCAACCCTGACGCATCGCGAAGATGGAATACTCGGCGTGGGTATCCGAATAGGTATTGATGGAGACCACATCGGGCTTGGTCGCTTTCATACCCTCGTAGAAGTCGGTATAGATGGGTGCCTTTACACCGAGATCGGCCATGAGCTTTTTGGCCCGGTCCACATTTTTGGCCACTACGAAACCGGCTATTTCGAACCCCGGTAATTCGGCGTATCCCCGGGCGTGGGCGCCGCCCATGTCGCCTATTCCCACCACCAGAACGCGAAGTTTGGTATTCATGCTGCCTCCTTATTATACGAGCTGACCGAGGACGTCGAGGGGGACCCTGTCCATCGCGGCGTCGTTGGGGTTGAACAGGCCGTTCCCGTCCAGGATGAGCCCCACTCCCGCGCCTTCCCGTACTGCCGCGTGCAGGTTCCGGACCTTCACCGAGTCGCCTACATTGATGACGCGCACACCCGCGGCCTTGAGCTTTTCCAGCAGTGTGGTTTCGGGGCGGGTCCAGCAGCTGACGACGTTGTCGCAGGGAATGACAGTTTTCTTGAAGTCCTTGTCCACCAGGACTACCTCGCCCTCGCGGATTTCATCTATGGTGCTGCTTTCGATAACCTTCACCGGGTATTTGTAGGGTTTGGAGTTAAGGCCCTCCGCGTCTCCCTGCCTGAAGCGCTTGCGCATGACGTACATGTGGATTACTTCCACAGCCGCCGCGAATTCCTTCCTGTCCGTCACGATGGTCACGTCCTTCCCGATGGACGCGAGGAAACTGACGGTGTCCACCGCCGCATAGTGGTCTCCCCAGACGACGACGCGGTCGCCCGAAAGCTTGCGGGTGTTACGGTCCTTGGGATGGTACTCGCAGTTGATTTTGGGGCAGGCGATGGCTTCCTCGAAGGGCACCACCAGATCGGCACGGCCGTGGACCTCGGGCACGAAGGAATGGGCGCCCGTGGCGTTCACCACCACGTCGAAGCCCTTGAGGTCCTGGACGCCGGGGGACGTGCGCAGGCGGACCTCGATGTCCAATGCCGCTACCTGTACCCGTATCCAGTCGGCGTACCACTTCATCTTTTCCTTGCCGGGGACCATGCAGCAACCCAGTATGGCCCCGCCCAGCTCACCGGCCTTTTCAAAAATGGTAACCTTGTGTCCCCGTACCGTAGCCACCCGGGCGGCTTCCATGCCCGCCGGTCCACCGCCAACAACGGCGATTTTCAGGCTCTTCTCCGCTTTCTTCATTTCATCGAAAGCGGCATTGCCGCAGGCCGGATTAATGGCGCAGGCGATTTCCTTCTTGGCCATCATGGATTCCTGCCAGCAGCCGGTAAGGCAGGATATGCAGCGGCGGATTTCCTTGACCTTGCCGTACTTGGCCTTTACCGGCCAGTAGGGGTCTGCCAGAATCTGGCGTGAAAGGCCCACCATGTCGGTCTTGCCCTCCGCGAGAATTTGCTCGCAGTATTCGGGGTTGCGCAGGGAATGGCTGGTTATGACGGGGATGGAGACGGCTTTCTTTATCTCCTCCGCGGTGTATGTGACCCAGCCTTCTGGGTAGTACATGGGGTCAAAGCCGGCACCGGGTGATTCCTGCACGCACTGGCTGATGTCAAGGGCGGCGACGCCTGCCCGCTCGAAAGCCTTGGCGACTTCCAGGGATTCAGGCAGTCCGCGCCCGCCGGGCACCCATTCGTCTGCCGAAAAGCGCACGAGCACCGGGAAGTCGTTGCCGCATTTCTGCTTGATGGACCCAACGATGGCGAGGGGGAAGCGCATCCGGTTCTCGAAGCTGCCACCGAAGCGGTCAATCCGCCTGTTCAGCAGGGGGCTCATGAACTGGGATAGCAGGTAACCGTGGGCGGCATGGAGTTCCACCGAATCGAAGCCGGCCTGCATGACGCGCCAGGCCGCCTCGGAGAACTCTTCTACTATTTCAATAACCTCGTCTGTCGAAAGCACGTGCATGGTCTTCTTTTTTTCATCCGCGTTGGCGTAGACGATGGCTCGGCTCTGGGACCAGGGGAAGTTGATGGCCTGATCGGTAGAGGCGAGTTTGCCGTCCCTGGGAAGACTTGCCTGCCTGCCAGCGTGCTGGAGCTGGATGGCGCATTTTGCGCCGTAGCGGTGCATGGATTCGGCCATGCGGGCAAGGCCGGGAATGTAGGTGTCCTCGTCGGCCACAAGGTTCGTGACCGTGGAACGGTTGGTGGATGAATTGGGCGAGGTGGCGCCGACTATGATGAGTCCCGTGCCTCCCCGGGCAATGGTGGCGTGGTGGTCGATGTCGCGGGAACTTACAGAACCGTCGCGATGGGAAGAACTGATATCGGTGGGGACGTGGCATATCCGGTTGGGAACCGTCATTGTACCAATGGTGATGGGCTCAAAAAGGTGCTTGAATTCGTTCATGGTTAAACCTTCCTCCCTTGAATGGGGCGATGATGGACCGGAAGTGAAAATGCTCCGGTTTAATCGATTCCCGTTCATTATATCATCGATTTTTTCAAAATGGGATAAAAATACGGCAAGACAAGAATGTATGCGGGTAAAATGAAAATAAGTGAAAATCGAAATGAGAATCAATTTGACGTTTCAAAATTAGTCGTTTACAATTATCAGCGACTCGGAACCCATTCAAGGGGTCCGGACCCATTCAAGGAGGCTCATGTGAAACGGAGTGCTTTTGTATTTGTAGGCGTCATGGCTGCATTGGTTCTGATCGCCCCAGCTACCTTTGCCCAGAAGCAGAAGCAGTGGACGGTCGGCGTGGTCATTCCCTACGAGATCGGCTGGTTCGCGGGTTTCCATGCCGGTTTCCAGACCGTTACGGACTCGCAGAACGTCAAGGTTATTTTCGGCTATCATAACTACCAGGCCGACAAGGAAACCGAGGCTGTCCAGAACCTTATTGCCCAGGGCGTGGATGCCCTGAACGTAACCGCCGTAACTCCCCAGAGTGCCGAGTATTCGTGCCGCCTGGCCAATGAAGCCGGCATTCCCATCCAGATTACCGAAAGCGGTATCGCTGCCGGGAAAGGCAAACCCTTCGCCGATGTGGACTTTGACTGGGCAGCGGTATACAAGACCGTAGCCGAAGGTCTCCGCAAGGATCTGAAAGGCGACCTCTCCGTCGTTTGGCTCCAGGGCTTCGCGGGAACTCCGCCGGTCATGCAGGGCGACAAGGGCTTTAAGGACGCCATCGCCAAGCTCCAGGGCATCAAGCTCGCCACTGCTCCCCAGGATGGCCAGTACGCGACCGCCCCCTCACTCAATATCATGAAGACCCTCATCCAATCCGGGCTCAAGTTCAACGTCGCCATCGGCGGCTGCCAGGAAATCACCGAGGGTATCATCCAGGCACTTAAGGAAGAAGGACTGTTCGGCAAGGTCACTGTGGTCACCGTCAACGGCGGCCCCATGGACATCAACAACTTCCTCAAGGGAAACCTTGACTTTGCCCTCAGCCAGTCCCCCGGTCTGCACGGCATGATCTGCGCTACCAACCTGCTGGCCTACCTGAACAAGCAACCCTATCAGAAAAAGAGCTATTCCCCCGTGGTCTGGGTGAACAAGAACGACTGGAAGGGCAAATACATCACTTGGAAAGTCGACGAGAGCTGGCTCCCGGTAGTCGATAAATTCGTCAAGACGGGAATGTACGATCCTTCGCTCCTGAAGTAAGCCTTACCGGAGAACCGGTTGAGCGGGGGTCCCGGGAACAGGCTTCCCGGGACCCTTTT
>Ga0172379_10010398_pt1 | contig 11269 bp, 18 predicted proteins | sample GrowelOW334metaG_FD_119756 | JGI IMG/M metagenome (GOLD analysis project Ga0172379, IMG submission 119756) | Groundwater microbial communities from an aquifer near a municipal landfill in Southern Ontario, Canada - Groundwater well OW334 metaG | ecosystem: Environmental > Aquatic > Deep... | reverse complement strand
GGCACCGGTTTGGGTCTTTATGTCTGTCGTAAGTTTGTTGAGGCGCATGGTGGTAAGGTATGGGCGCATAGTGCTGGACTTGGTAAAGGTAGTGAATTTGGCTTTTGGTTGCCTTTAAAACCGCCAACTCCGGCCTCTACCAAAGTTTAAGGTTATGCACGTTGTAATTTTTCTTTAAATCTTGTAAAATATATTTATAAAATAATTAATTATTTAAATTATGATTTTTCAAAAGAATAATTCTCGTAATATTTCTGAAGAAATTGTGCCGACAGCAGAGGAAGTTTCCACCACTAATAATATAACTGATGAAGTAGAAACAGTAGTGGGTCCGTCAGTAAATGTAGAAGGTGATTTTGCTTCTGAGGGAAATATTATTGTAAAGGGTACAGTTTCTGGTAGTGTACATACTAGCAAGTTTTTGTCTGTTGAATTAGGTGCTAAAATTATGGCCAATGTTCGAGCAGCTAGTGCTAAAATTGCTGGAGAAGTAAAAGGTAATTTAAAAATAAAAGAATCTATTGAATTAACTTCAACTGCCAAAGTATTAGGAGATATTGAAGTGAAAGTTTTGTCTGTGGAGCCGGGTGCATTGTTGTTTGGAAAAGTTACTATGCCTGGAATTGAAGGTGCTGAAGTGCGAAATTCACGCCAAAGAATTGGGCGTCGTAGTGATGAGGTTACAGAAGTAACAGTATAAATTGTTTGGTGGTAATATAATTTATGGAAAGTTATGTATGTTTATCTCTACGACAATTTTTTGCGCCAGAAAAAGTATGATTCGGTTATTAAAGCAATGGAAGTGCGATTAACAGATTACGGTATTGCTGGGAAGATTTTGCGTTTGAATAATTTCATTGATCCTAAACAAATAATTGAAGAAGAAGTTAAACGAGGCGCCAAAACTATTGTTATTGTTGGAAATGATGCTACTTTTGGATATGTTTTGTCGCGCGCAGCCACCTGTGACTGTGTTTTTGGTTTTTTACCAATTGGAAGTGGAAATACTATTGCGCAGGTCTTGGGTATTCCCGAAGGTATTGATTCATGCGACATTTTATCTAAACGACGTAAAGAAAGTTTGGATGTTGGTTGGATGAATAATCGTTATTTTGTTTCGCAATTACGAGTTTTACCAGCAAAAGTTAAAGTTATTTATGATGAACGTTTTTCGGTCAGTGCTAACGATAAAATAGAAGTAGTAGTTTGCAATCTGCAGCCATTTTTTTGGAAAAATGACAAACGAGATAAAGATGCTCAAATGGTTCATCCTCAAGATGGGAAATTGGAAGCATTTTTAAGACCATTGACAAAGAAGGGGTGGTGGAGCTATAAATATGAGGAACCAAGTATTTTTCCTTTTGAGGAAATGGAGATCATATCCAATTCACCATTTACAGTAGAAGCAGATGGTAAAGTATCCAAAGAAACAAAAGTTAAAATTAAATTGGCTCACGGTAAGATAGATATGATAGTGGGAAGGAATAGAAAGTTCTAATTTATCGCCCAGGTGGCGAAATGGTAGACGCACAGCCTTGAGGTGGCTGCGGCCGCAAGGCCATGGAAGTTCAACTCTTCTCCTGGGCACAGTTATTTGAATATTAATTGATTATGAGATATTTTGTAGGTATACTAATAATAACGGTCAGTGTATTTTTGATTATCAAGACCGAATGGTTTATTCAGAATTTCGGTACCAATGCTTGGGCGGAAGAACATATGGGGACTAGTGGTGGTAGTAGGTTGATGTATAAATTAGTTGGTTTAATAGGGATTTTTATTGCTTTCCTTTTGATTACCAATATGTTTCAGGGTTTTTTAATGGGGACACTTGGTAAAATATTAATTAGATAAAATATGCAACATGCCGGTCGTGCATTAATTGACCCATTTAGTATTTTTGCTAAAATAGGTTTGTCCAAAGGAATGCGGGTAGCTGATTTGGGTTGTGGACGCACAGGGCATTTTGTTTTTCCTGCTGCGAGAATAGTTGACCAAACTGGTGTGGTATATGCTGTTGATATTTTGAAAGATGTGTTGGAGAATATAAATAGTTGGATTAGGTCAGAGGGTTTGGAAAATGTTCAAACTATTTGGTCGGACATTGAAGCGGTTAACAAAACACCAATTCCGGCAAAAAGTTTGGATGTTTGTTTTTTTATGAATGTTTTGTTTGGTATAAAAAATAAAACAAATGCTTTGACTGAAGCCAACAGATTATTGAAGGACGGTGGTCAGATAGTAATAGTAGATTGGCAAAAAAAATTGGCTACTTTGGGTCCATCTCCAGAATTGATGGTAAAGCCAGATGAAATTTTAACAATAGCCAATCAAATTGGATTAACATTAGTAGAAAAAATACCAGTTAGTGATTATCATTTTTGTTTGATTTTTAAGAAAATATAATTTATGCAGATACAAAATATTTTGAAGTCGTCATATTGGTTTTATCAGCCATTTATTGCAATTGGGGTTGTAAGATGGGTTTGGATAATCGGTTTTTTGGTCTTGGTTTTGGGTGGTTTGGTGGCTCGTATGATTCGTATTTATAAATTAAATCTTGAGCAAAGAACTCGCGAAACTTTACGTCGTAGTGGTAACATGTTGATTACGATGGGTTTTTTAGGTTTACTTTGGTTTTTCTTTCGTCAAGAGCAAGTAGCTTTTTTAGCTTGGAGATTTTGGTTGATATTGTGGCTGGTTATTTTTGGATGGTGGATTTATCGCATAATTTTTTATGTGGTAAAAAGATCACCTATGATACAAAATGAACAGGCAAAAAAGATAGAAATGGAAAAATACTTGCCAAAAAGTAAAAAATAATTATGTATCCTGGGAGGGATAAAAAATTTGGTCAGTGGGGTGAAGATCAGGCCTGTGCCTTTTTACAGCGGCATGGGTTTTTTATTATAGAGAGAAATTATTTTTCTCCTGTGGGTGAAATAGATGTGGTAGCTAGAAAAGATGATGATTATTATTTTGTGGAAGTAAAAACACGAATGGTAGGGGAGATGGCTAGTGATTTGGCGATTACACCTGTTAAAAAACACAAGTTAGAAAAAACCATCAAAAAATATTGTTTTCAACGGGATGTTCCAGATACGGGGTTAATTTTGGTGGGATTGTTGGTCGTCTGTGATAAAATAAAAAAAAGTATCAGGTTTAGAATGGTTGTTTTTGTTTAATATTGACAAAATTACAAAAATTCATTAAAATTAAGCCAAATTTATACTTAATCTAAACATATGAATCCTATAGTAAAAGAAAGATGTTTTGTAGCTATTAAACCAGATGGCGTACAGAGATCTTTGGTTGGTGAAATTATCAAACGTTTTGAACGCACTGGTTTGAAATTAGTAGGTTTGAAGTTGATGGTAGTTACTGAAGATATTTGTTGGACGCATTACAACAAAGATGATGGATGGTATTCATCTAAAGGTGCTATGGTGGTAAAAAATCGTGAATCCGCTGGATTGCCAATTGAAAAAGAAGCGATTGAATACGGCAAAGATATTATTCGTGCCTTGGTGAAGTTTATGACTTGTGGTCCAGTAGTAGCGATGGTTTGGGAAGGAAATCAGGCCGTAAATATTGTGAAAAAAATAGTTGGTGGTACTGAACCGACCACTTCTGATGTTGGAACTATTCGCGGTGATCTCACTTTGGATTCTTATGAATTATCCAATTTGGACAGTCGTGCAGTACGTAATTTGGTGCATTGTTCTGATAAACCAGAAGAAGCTCAACGTGAAATAGATATTTGGTTTAAAAAAGAAGAATTGATAAATTATCGTTTGGTTCAAGAACAAATTTTATACGATGTAAATATTGATGGTTTGCTTGAATAATTTTATAAAATATTAAACCCTCGTTTCGACGAGGGTTTTTTGACACATTTTTTTAGCATGATATAATATAAATGTTCCGATTAAGAGGCCAAAAATGTTCTACAATCTTTATATTTTGGATAGCCAATATTTGATCTTCCCGTGGGAATATCGTGCGGCTAACCACCCTAAATTTTAGGGACATAAGGCCTTTTATCGGAATAATAAAAAACAAGTATTAATTACTTGTTTTTTATTATTAATTATATTTTGGTTTTGAAGTAGTTGGTGATTTCTTGATCGCCCAAATAGCAGCTAGTTCCATCCCAGAAGAGCGGTACACTCATTCCTTTGGCTTCATTTAGTCCACAACGACGCCAGACCTGAAGTAGTTCTGCCGCATTGTCTGAATCTTTGAATATTTCTTTGGTAGCAAAAGTTATTTTTTTGTCTACTCCGTTGGCTGAAATAAAATCCTCTACAATTTTGCAGTGCGGACAACCATCGCCGATATACAAGACAGATTCTTTTGGTACGCCAGAAACTTTGTTGGGCATAAAAATTATAAATGCTCCTAGAGCAATAACAGCCAATGTGATTATGATGGGTAAGAATTTTTTCATATATTAATATTTACGACTATTTAATTATAAAGGATAATTTGAATTTGAGCAATAACAAAAAATCCCCCCTGTGGAAAGTGGAGGATTTTGGTATGGTTTTATTTTTATGCCTTTTTGGAGGCAGTGCGTCGGCAAGATGAACAAGCTTTTACTTTTTTATCATTTACCAACAGGGCTTGAAGATTTGGGTGTTGGCGACGTGGAACACGACGCTTGCTGTGGCTGACATGATTGGCACGAGCGCTAGTTTTGCCGCAGACATCACAAGATTTACTCATATAGTTGATTATTTATGACTATTAAGTTATAATTATTAGACAATTGTACTATTTTTAGCATAATTTGTCAATATATGGATTTTGTATCTTTATTATTCTATTTTTTGGTTATTATACCTTCAGCCATTATTCATGAATATGCTCATGGTTGGATGGCTTATCAACTGGGTGATCCGACAGCTAAATATGCCGGTCGTTTGACTGTGGATCCGCGTGTGCACATTGATAAATGGGGGACAATTATTTTACCTCTGGGTTTGTTTTTGTTGACTGGTGGACGATTTTTATTTGCTTACGCCAAACCAGTTCCTTATAATCCTTACAATTTGAAAGATCAAAAATGGGGGCCAGCATTGGTTGGTATAGCTGGTCCATTGGCCAATTTTTTGTTGGCTACATGTTTTGCTATTTTGTATAGAATTTTTCCGACAACTTTATTTGCTCCATTCTTTACTATTATCGTTTATGCGAATATTTTATTGATGGTATTTAATTTGTTACCAATTCCACCTTTGGATGGTTCCAAAATTTTGTATGCGGTTTTGCCTGACAGTGCTTTCAAAGTAAAAATATTTTTAGAAAAGTATGGCTTCATGATAATGTTATTTTTTGTTTTCTTTTTGTTTGATATTGTTCGGCCATTAATTGACGGAATAGTAAATTTGTTAATTGGATAATTATGTTACCAATAATGTCGGTCTCAGAATTTATTTCTCAGATAAATGAGATTATTGGTGGTGAATTTATTATTGAAGGTGAAATTTCTCAGTATAAAGTTTCGCAGGGCAAGTGGATTTTTTTTGATCTCAAAGATGATAAGGCAGTAGTAAATTGTTTTGCTACTGTTTTTAGTTTGAAGCAACCGTTGGAGGATGGTATGAAAGTGCGGGTTTTAGGATATCCCAAAGTGCATGATAAAAGTGGGCGATTTAGTGTGACGGTGCAAAAAGTGGAATTGGTGGGGGAAGGTAGTTTGAAAAAAGCTTATTTGTTGTTGAAGAAAAAATTGGAAGAGGAAGGACTGTTTGCTGTGGATAGAAAACGCGCTTTACCTGACTTGCCTGCCAAAATTGGAGTAATAGCTTCTCGTGACAGTGCGGCTTTTGGTGATTTTGTTCGGATTTTGAATAATCGTTGGAGTGGAGTGGAAATAAATTTGTATCACGTGGCAGTGCAGGGTGAACAATCGGTGGGAGAGATTATTGAGGCCTTTAAATTTTTTAATACTAATGATACTGGGTGTGAGGTAATAGTCCTAATTCGCGGGGGAGGATCACTGGAAGATTTGGCGGCTTTTAACAACGAAGAGGTGGTGCGAGCGGTGTATAGTAGTAAAATACCAGTGGTGTGTGGTGTGGGACATGAACGCGACGAGTCCTTATGCGATTTTGCATCGGATGTGCGTGCTTCTACCCCTTCAAATGCGGCTGAAATTGTGATGCCAGATAAGCAGGAATTTAAAATTAATTTAGATTATGATGTTGAACACATTTTTGATTCAATTAGGAATAAGATTTTACGACAGCGTCGGAGTGTTGAACAATATTTTTATACGATCTCATCGGTGCTAGAGGCGCCTTTGCAAAAATGTCGTAGTTTAATGGAGAATTTTCGCCATTCACAAGCGTATTTAGAAAATATTTTATCTAGGCGACAGGCATTTGTTTTATCGGCACAAAGATTGTTTAATAGTGTTGATCCCAGACGGGTTTTGAAACGAGGGTTCAGTATTACTCGTAATATGAAAGGACTAATTGTGCGTAGTGCGAAACAGTTGGACGCAGGGGAGGAATTTGTGGTAGAATTAGGTGAAGGAAACTTGTTTGGACAGGTAATAAAAAATAAAAAACAAGGTAAATTATTGTAAAGATTTAACTTATTTTTATGAGTGCTGATAAAAAATTTAATTTTTCAAAATCATATCAAGAACTACAAAATATTGTGGCTTGGTTTGAAAAAGATGACGTAGATTTGGAGGAAGGTATCAAAAAATTTGAAGAAGGAGCCAAATTGGTGGCAGATCTGAAGAAATATTTGGATACTATGGAAAACAAAATAAAGGAGCTTAAAAATTGAGCTTCTGTAAAGCTCGAAATTTTGTCAGATTTCGCAAAAGATAAAATAAATTTTATTTTTTGACTCAACCTTAGAAATTATAATTATATTTTATTTAATATTTGAAAATGTATGTCTTTACTTTTACGTTGGTTGTTGAGCGCTTTGTCGCTTATGTTGGTTGCTTATCTAGTCCCAGGAATTAGCGTGGCTAGTTTTTATTCAGCTTTAATTGCCGCTTTGATACTAGGTTTGGTAAATGCGCTGATTCGGCCGATTATTTTGTTGTTAACTTTACCGGTAAATATTTTAACTTTGGGGTTGTTTACTTTGGTTATTAATGCACTTTTATTTTGGTTGGCGGCTACAATTGTGAAAGGTTTCAATGTGACTGGGTTTATGCCTGCTTTTTGGGGTGCACTCGCCATGTGGTTAATTAGTTGGGTATTGAATTGGGTTTTTAATAAATAGTTTTGTAAAATTTTACAGAATTATGAAAAATTATGCTAGCAATCGGGCACAAAAAGGTAAAACGGCTTATCGAACGCCAAGTATGTTTAAGGCCAACAAGGCGATTGCGATAAATAAATATCGTGCTTATGACAAAGGTTTGAGTTCTAGTTTAGAAAATTTGAAGAATGTAAATAAATATGAATAAAAATAAAGTAGTAGTATTATCACTCGGTGGGTCAATGATTAATGGTAAGGAAGGTTTTAATTTAGTATTTTTAAAGATATTTAAGGCGTTTATTTTGAAACAAATCAGGGCTGGATTTCGATTTGTGATTGTGTGTGGAGGTGGGCGAGTGTGCAGAGAATACCAAAACGCGGCGAGGGCGATTGGAATAAATAAAAATACTGATTTGGATTGGATGGGGATCTACGCGACTCATTTTAATGCCAGTTTTATGAGAATGTTGTTTGGAAATTTGGCACAGGAAGAAATAATCAAAACGGAAAATGATAAAATTAATTGGACCAAGGCCTTGTTGTTTTCTGGCGGTTGGAAACCAGGACACTCTACTGATTTTGACGCCGTAATGTTGGCTAAAAGATATGGCGCCAAGACCGTGATAAATTTGTCCAATGTAGAATATGTGTTTGATAAAGATCCAAATAAATTTAAAGACGCGAAAAAAATAGAAAATATTAGTTGGAAAGATTTTAGAAAAATTGTTGGCAATAAATGGATACCTGGGGCGAATTTGCCTTTTGATCCGATTGCTAGTAAAGAGGCAGAAAAAAATAAATTGATTGTGGCAATAATTAAAGGAGAAAATTTGGGCGAGGTGGCGAAAGTATTGGATGGTGAAGAAAAGATTACAGGGACAATTATTAGATAGTATGTTATTTATAGAAAAATCATCATTCGTGGTGATTTTTTTTGACATTTAAATCAATTGGTTGTAATGTTTGTGTCGTATTCTGGGTGGAGTAACTATGCCCACGCTGGGTCGACAAGTGATCGCTGGATGTAGGGAGGTGGTCATGTGCAACACCGACAGGGACGTTGACAGGGAAGATGCTGAATTGGCGTCTGAAGAGGACGGTGGTCCTGCGGAGGACGATGACGATCCGGTGCCCAACGACGACGGCAAGCCGGAGGAGTAGCGGTCACGCGAGGCCGAGCGGGGAGGTAACCATCCCTTTCCGCTCGGCCATCGCAAATATACTGTATCTGCTCTTGACAAAATTTACGCAATCCTTTATTATATTAACACCATAGACAGCAGGCGCCCCGACTTAGTCGGGACTTAATTACCTGCCGAGGTACAAAAGCTATTTTAGTATAGGTCGATTTGTACTGTATTATATGTCTGTGGAAACACAGATTTTTTTGTTTAAAAAATCGCTATGCCAAAAACAAGACAACAAAAAGTAAAAACCATTGAGTCATTGACTGGTGGTTTGAAGGATAGCAAAGGTGCCGTTTTTGCCAGTTTTGCTGGTTTGAAAGTAGCTGACTTTGAAGAGTTGCGTAAACAAGCGCGCGCGGAAAAAGTGCAGGTACAAGTAGCCAAGAAAACATTGGTAAAAAGAGTGTTTGACGATTTGGGCGTTTCAGCCGATCCAAAAACATTTGCCGGCGGTGTAGTTACTTTGTCCGGTGCGGATGAAGTGACAGCAGCCAAAGTGTTTGGTAATTTTGCCAAAACCCATGAAACCGTTTCGATTTTCGGCGGTATCTTGGAAGGTAAATTCATTGATGCTTCAAGTGTCAAGAATTTGTCCATCTTGCCAAGCAAACAACAATTGTTGGGTCAATTGGTTGGTACTCTCAACGCGCCGGTCTCTGGCTTCGTAAATGTACTAGCTGGTAATCTCCGCAATTTAGTAAATGTTCTTAATAATATTAAATCAGCAAAAGCTTAATTAATCTATAAATTTATGACAGAAGAAACAAACGTCGTAGTTCCAGAAAAGTTTAAAGCTTTCGTGGAACAGGTAGAAAAAATGTCCGTATTGGACTTGGCCGAATTGGTCAAAGTATTGGAAGAAAAATTTGGTGTTTCCGCTGCTGCTCCAGCTATGATGATGGCTGCTACTCCAGCTGCTGGTGGCGCTGCTGCCGCAGAAGAGAAGACCGAATTCAATGTTGAATTAACTGATGCCGGTGCCAACAAGATCAACGTGATCAAGGCAGTAAAAGAATTGACCGGTTTGGGACTAGCCGATGCTAAGGCCTTGGTAGATGGTGCTCCAAAAAATATTAAAGAAGGCGTAAAGAAAGAAGATGCCGAAGCTATGAAGAAGAAGATCGAAGAAGCTGGTGGCAAGGTAACTTTGAAATAATATTGATTTCAAATTAAATAAAAAACACAGCTTAAACGCTGTGTTTTTTATATATTTATTTGATAAAGTTTGTTACTGTCTAGAATAAAAGCTCGTTTATTAGATTCATCTATAATCATACCAGTAGGGTTTTTCCATAATTTGCTAATGATTTGCGTTTCTAGTGTGCCGTCTTTTTTTAGTATGATAAGACGTTTGCTAATACCTTCCAACAGATAAATATTTTCTTTATCAGTGTATGACCAAATTTGGGTTTCGTTGGTTATGTTAGGATCCAGTCCTACTATCTCAAAAGTTTGATGAACACCGGCGGTAATTTTTTCAACACCACCATCTGTCTTGCTGACAAAAATATCTCCATCTGTAGTCATGCTCGTTCCGTTTTTTAGATTGATTGAGAAATCCTTTATCCATTCTTTGCCCGAGCCAAAACCATTTTTGATGTTTTCATGTTTGTATATTTGATTATTGAATGTGTCTAAAGTATACAAACGACGATTATAAACAATCAAATTAGCAATATTTACATTTTCTTTAGAGAAAGATATGTCCGCCAATTTAAAAGAGTTGTCGTTGGGGTTGAAAATGGTAATTTTTTTATTGTCTGACAATATAGCAGCGTAATCATTTTCTTTTGGCACCGCAATGTCGTTTATGTTAGTTAATTTAGAATCAATATTTTTGGATTGTTTGGTAAGCAGATCGTAAACATTGATAATAGAAGATTTTGAAGAGAATGCTAAAATCTGATTATTAATTCTAACGATATGCTCATAAAGTGGTTGAGTTTGGCTAAAATCATAAAGTAATTCTGCGTCTACTTGTTTTTCTTTGCGCGCCTGAGCGAGTATGTTATTAATTTCTTTATTAAAAGTTTCACATTCATTGGCGTATTTTTTGCAATTTAATTGAGAAATAAAATTTTTAGCAGTTTTAACTTCGTTGATGGTTAGAATGTTGTCTTTATAAATAATAGCGCTCTCAGCCGCTTCTTTGTGGGCGATTATTTCACGAATAATATTTTGAGAAAATTGTTCCTCGGCTTGTTTTTTTTGGTTAGAACGAATAAATAAGATACTAACAACGAATAATACAATTATTAAAAATCCAGATAAAAGTAATATTTTGGTCGTAGTAGGCATGTGTTTGAAATGGGTAAACAAATTTTGTTTTTGTTTTGACCAGTTATCCAAAATATTACGTCGGCGGTTTTGATAATTACAAAGGACAAAAAATAATTGAAGTAAAAAATTACCACACCATACCAGCATTTTTGTGATTAGTAATATAGTGTAAACAATAAATTGTAAAAAGTATTTTAGTCCTAACCATATGGTTTTTATCGCCACAATAGAGTGTTGTTTGTAACGTTCCAAAGAAGTTAGTTCGGTTTTTTTGGCGTGATATTGTCGTAGGTGAGTAGAATTTATTTCGGCCGGAACAATTTTTGATTTTTGTTCAATTATATCTTCTTCATTATCATCTAATGATGATTCATTGAAAGAATTTTTAAATCGGTCACCAAAATTGGGGAATAGTGAGGGTGACATGGTGTTGGCAGTATTTTTTTCAGTGTTGAAAAGATTGTGCAAAGATTTTGCTGATCCTCCTTTTAATATTGGATGTTTGGGAGTGGTTTTTAAAGGGTTATTATCTTCTTTGAGATGAATAACTAATCCGCCAAATGATATCT
>Ga0172379_10010397_pt1 | contig 11269 bp, 10 predicted proteins | sample GrowelOW334metaG_FD_119756 | JGI IMG/M metagenome (GOLD analysis project Ga0172379, IMG submission 119756) | Groundwater microbial communities from an aquifer near a municipal landfill in Southern Ontario, Canada - Groundwater well OW334 metaG | ecosystem: Environmental > Aquatic > Deep... | reverse complement strand
TCTGCATCGACAGCCTGCTCACGGGCAGCGTGGATAACATCGCCCACTTGCAGAAAGAGAATTTTGTTTTCATTCGCTACGATGTAACGAATTATCTGTTTGTCGACGGGCCGGTGGACGCGATTCTTCACTTCGCAAGTCCGGCAAGCCCGATCGATTACATTAAATTCCCGATTCAGACGCTGAAGGTCGGCTCGCTCGGCACACACAAGGCGCTCGGTCTCGCTAAGGCAAAGGGCGCAAAGTTCCTGCTCGCCTCGACATCCGAGGTTTACGGCGATCCGCTCGTTCACCCGCAGACGGAAGACTACTGGGGAAACGTGAATCCGATCGGCCCGCGCGGCGTCTACGACGAAGCGAAACGGTTCGCCGAAGCGCTCGTCATGGCCTACCACCGCTCGCACGGGTTGGACACGCGCATCATCCGCATCTTCAACACGTACGGGCCGCGCATGAGAATCAACGACGGCCGCGTGGTGCCCGCGTTCTGCTCGCAGGCGATTACCGGGCAGCCCATCACTATTTTCGGCGACGGCAAACAGACACGCTCGTTCTGTTATGTCGACGACCTTGTCGAGGGCATCGTCAGGCTGCTGAATTCTAATTACAACGAACCGGTGAATATCGGCAACCCGCGCGAGTTGTCCATGCTTGAGTTCGCGGAAATTATTATCAAAATGACCGGCGCCGATGTGCCGCTCGTATACGAACCGCTGCCGGAAAACGATCCGAAAACGAGGCGCCCGAATATCGCGCTCGCTCAGAAGCTGCTCGGCTGGGAACCGAAGATTTCGCTCGAAGAAGGCTTGGTGAAAACTATTCCGTATTTCAGGGAAAAACTGGGGAAAAGATAAAAAGGCAGTAGACGGCAAACAGCAAACAGTAGACAGGGAAAAACATAAAAAGAGAATACAGAAAACAGAATACAGAACTCAGCAAAAGATAAAAACGGTAGACGGCAAACAGTAGACTGTAGACGGGGAAAAACATAAAAACATAAAAACATAAAAACAGAATACAGAATACAGAACTCAGCGAAAGATAAAAACGGTAGACGGCAAATAGGAAACAGTAGACAGGGAAAGATAAAAGATGGTAGCTGGGGACTGGTAGCTGGTAGTTGGGATAAGACAAAAGATGGTAGATGGTAGATGTAATGCCTCACCACATTGTCATTCCGAGCGAAGAGAGGAATCTTCAATAAAACTGCAAGGGGTTGTAAGCATTCATGTCGAGCAAAACAAAGAAACTCAATGAACTATTAAAACAGTTAAGTCCGGAGGCGGTGGAACCGCTAAGGCAGATTCTCAAGGACGGCGTTATTTCGAAAGCGGAATTCAAGGATATGCTCAAGCTTCTCTCGGACATGTTCGACGAGTTGCTGAACGACACGCCGAACACGAAGCGGATGGAGCGCAAGCTGCGCGAGCTGATTATGAGCTTCGGCGACTTGAAATATGAAAGCGAAGTGACTGACGAAACGCTGAAGAACGCGGTGAAGCTGATACGCGAGAAGATCATCGGACGCGGGCAGCGCGAATCGCTGGCGCGACTGATCGCCGAGGAGCTTGTCGCGGACTGGGCGAAGGCCGACAGGAAGTTCATAGAGAGAATCGCGGATGACGAAGGGATTATCGAACAGTTGAACGACCTGGCGGACGACGGCCCGGATTTCGACGACGCCGAACTGAGCGAACTGCTCGTCGAGCTGGGCGGCATGCTCGCCGTCCGGTACGCGGGAAAGCTGTCCGATGCGGACCTCGATTCGCTGCTCGACCGCAGCCACGAGATTGTGAAGGATATCGAAGCGAAGAAAAATATAAGCGATTCGCTGCTCGAAGCAGCCCGCGACGGAATGCAGGCGCTCGGAATAATTTCGCTCATGCGGCGCGCGTTCTCCGGGTTGCTGCTCGGCGATCTGATTCTCCGGCAGGTCGGCAAAAGCCTGAACATCAAAGGGAACACGACGGTGACCGATTTTATTATCTTCATCGGCGCGAAGGTGGCCGAAAACGAATCGATAAAGAAAGCGAAACCAGCCGAAATCGAACGCGTACGCAAAGCGATCGAAGCCGCCCGTTCAATATAACAGATGCTTCTTAAAGGCTGCCTCCATGTTCACACAACCTGCTCCGACGGCAAACTGACGCCGCAGCAGGCCGCCAACGTCTACGCCTCTCTCGGCTACGACTTCATCGCGTTCACCGACCACGACTACCTGCTTAAAACGAACTCGGACGAGGTTTACGACAGCGTCCGAACCGAGATGATTATTTTCAAAGGAATCGAAATCACCGCCCACGAACGCGGCTACATTCACATCAACAAAATCACCGGCGACTCCGAAGTCCTGCACATCGTCAATCATCTCGCCGAGTACGAGGTAGGCGTCGAGCAGATTAACGAACGGCTCACAGCGCTCGCCGTGCGATACCCGATCGACGCCGTGGAAATCACGACTAAAGGGTTCTATAACGCCGAGTTTGACACGGACGCCATCCCCTACCCCCGCCTCGCTTCAGACGACTCACACACGCGCATCGGCTGCGGCCGCGCATGGATAGAATTGGACTGCCGCCGCGCAAAAGACTCCATCCTGCGCGCTGTTAAGAAGAACCGTTTCTGGAACTGCTACCAGCGCGGCTGATGTTTATTCAAATAATATTGATTATGCCTGAAACTCAGATGATTGGCGGAGCGAAACTTTTAATCTATGAAAAATGAGGGGATTTGAGAACGAAAACCCCGGCACATGCACAAAGGAAATAGCTTTGTGCATGGCACCCGATTGTTTTGGCTGTTAAAGACAAAAAAACAACTATCTGTAAATCGGTGTTAATCAGAAATAATATTGCTGAATCACATATCCGGTTTTATGAAATCGAAATAGCGGCCCATCCAGTAGGCGAGCAGGTAATCCGACGGCAGGAAGACAACGCTTCGGTTTAGTTTGCAGTTGTCGAGGTCATACGGATTCCACCACCAGATGAACGTGCCCATGCAGAGTTCCGCGACCTGCCTCGGGTAATCGCCGATCGGCGACTTGAACCTGTCGAGGCAATACTCGCGGCATTTGTCCGGCGGGCATTTAACTTCACCGAGATATTTGCGCTCCGGAAACTGCCGCAGCATGCGGACGGCGTTATCGACGCGCTCGAGCGCCGGCCCGTCCGAACCGGGGCCGAGCCGCTTCTGGGACGCCCAGATGATATCGAAAAAGGCATTGTTCTGGCGCTCTAACGCGCGTGGCTGTTTCGGCGTTCGAAACACATCGACGTCGAGGCTTTGCTGATATTTTTCCCGCAGTTTCGGGTCGCGTTCATACCACAGCAGCGTGAACATGCTCAACATGTGCATTGAGATGTTGTTATAGTTCGAGCGGCAGCCCTGGTCGTCGACATACATGCCGGCCATGTTGAGATAGCCGCCGAACGGCTTCTGCATAATTTTGAATGTGCCGGGGCAAACTTTTTTGCTCCCCTTATGAAGCATGCAATGTTCGTAGAAATCAACAATCACCGGGTCTTTAGTGACTTCCGCGGCGACGGACATGAAGCTTAGCGCCATCGCGGAGTTGAAGCCTGGATAGTCGTTCATGCTGAACGGCGTGAATCTGCCGTGCTCTGTTACGCGGCCGTCCCAATCAACTACTGTCAGTCCGTTTTGGACAAGATGGCGGCCCACCTGCCCGAGCAGGTCCTTAGCTTCCGCCTGAACCTCCGGATCGTCAACGAGTTTCGCCACCGCCGCAAGCGCGAACATGTGGCCGCTGTATTCATCTTTGCTTACGTTGTCCAGCCAGCAATAGCCGGCGAACTCTTTCAGCCCGCAATGTTTCGACGCGGTCCACTGCCGGGTTGTTCCGTCGACATACCAGGCGCAGCCGTCATCACGGACCTGAACCCATTTGTTATTTTCTTTCGTTTCGCTCGGAATATATTCGTCTATGTTCGACGGGCAGGAGAGGCCGTTTATGCCCGGCGGAATATACTGGCGCGTGAAATTGCCGGGAACTCCGGTGATTTTCATGCGAGTGATTTCGCCGTCCATCATCGTTTTGACGATGCGCAACGCGGCCGGGTCTTTCGTGACTCCGTAGCGGAACGCCTGCGACGCGAGATAGAGGGCGCTGAACAGGCCGTCGTTTTCGCCGGAATGCCATTTCGTGACATCTTTCCAAGTCGCTTTTTCCTCATCGATGTCGGTTTCCCGGCAGTCCGCGCATGGCGGCGTTTGACCCGGCGCGCACGCTGTCTGCTTGCAGGGGAGCGACACGGGCATCGCCCACTTCAATTTCGGATGCAGCATGAGCCGCTCAGATTGAGCGTCATAATATTTCGCCTTTTGAGCGAGCGTGGATTTTGTGGCGCGCGGCTCTCCGGCGGCGGCGGACCATGCCGGAGAACCGTATGAAGCCGGGGCCACGCAGCGTCCGTTCTCGCAAAGCATCCCGCGGCCTGCCATGCAGTCGACAGCTTCCCACTCGCCGTTATTGCACGCGAAAAGCGTGTAGGCGTCCCCGGAGCAGACGCGGTCGCCTTCGTCGCAAGGAGTTTTCAGTTCCGCCGCGGTCGCCGGAGCGGCGCAAATGAATATCGCGAATACTAAAAGCAGCCTTGCCAAATGGTGCGTCGCCTTTTTCATTCCCGCAATTCCTTTCAAACCGGATTCGTGTTCATACCGACATGGTTTTGAATTATGCAGTTAAGCGGCGACGGAATCAAGAGCTATTTGCAACCACCCTATATCTATCTTCGGTCTATTGCAAAACATTCCGGCCTTAGTGAAGCGCTGGAAGAGATAGAATAATCAAAACGTCTTTGTTTATTCCAAGCCGGCGGAATGAAATATTTAATATATTAACACAATCGTTTTCGCGCGAATGATGACAGATTATACCGGCGCCGGGAGTGAATAACATTTATTTTTAACAGAATAGAAATAGTATTGAAATCAATTATAATGGGTAAAGATACTCAGTAGAAAGCGCGCTGTTAATTAACCGGAGCATTGATGGACTCTGAAAAACCCATACAGAAAGACATCGAGAGAGTGATGTCGGAGCTGCGGAGCAGTATAACGCAAAGCGTGGACGGCAAACTCGAGAGCAGCCTCCACGAAGTGGCGCAGGCGATGAATTCGGTGTTGCGCGCCGCGCCAATGGGCATAGGAATGGTGAATAACCGGATATTCGGCTGGACAAACCAGAGAGTCGCCGATATGACCGGCTATAGCAACGAAGAACTGATGGGCAAAAGCGCGAGAATTCTTTATGAAAGCGAGCAGGAGTTCGAGCGGGTCGGACGCGAGAAATATCTGCAGATCAACAGTTGCGGCGTAGGAACGGTCGAAACGCGCTGGGTATCAAAAAGCGGAACAATGATAGACGTGCTGCTAAGTTCATCGAATATTAATCCTTCCGAACCGGCAGCCGGAACGATATTCACGGCGCTCGACATAACTGAAAGAAAAAACGCGGAGAGAAACGCGATAATCCAGCGCGAACTAAGCGTCGCTCTCGCGGGAACAATGGATTTAAAAGAAGCGACGCATATCATCCTCGATACGGCGATTGAAATATCCGGAACAGACTGCGGAGGATTATATCTCGCCGGCCGGAATACCGGCGCGCTCGATTTTGTAGCTCAAAAAAATCTTCCTCCCGAATTTGTTGAAAAAGTCAGACATTACGAAAAAGATTCTCCAAATGCCCAAATGGTGATGGAAGGCAAACCAATTTACACGGTTTATGATAATATTCTGACTCAAACGAGAGAGAACCTTGAGCTTGAACAGCTTCGGGCGATCGCCATTATTCCCGTGCTTCACGGCGACGAAGTCGTCGCCTGCCTGAATGTCGCTTCTCACAATTTGTTCGCGATACCCGAATCGTCTAAAAACGCGCTCGAAGCGATCGCAGCCCAGACAGGCAGCGCTATCTTCCGGCTCAATTTGCGGAAGGAGTTGAAAGAAAGCGAGGAACGTTACCGAACAATATTCGACGGCTCTTCACAAGGAATCCTCGCGGCGGAAATCGAAACAAGAACATTTAAATACGCAAATAAATCCATCTGCAACTTGCTGGGTTACTCCGAAAAAGAACTGCTTAGCCTCGGCGTGAAAGATCTGCACCCCAAAGAGAGGCTTGCGGAAGTAATCGCGGCATTTGAATCGCTCGCGAACGAGAATTCATTTGTTGCCTCCGATATTCCCTGCCTGCGAAAAGACGGCTCGATAATTTTTACCGAGATCAGCGCCACGAGAATGATATTGGGCGACAAAGTGTTTCTGCTCGGTTTTTTTGTGGATATTTCCGAGCGCAAAATGGCGGAAGAAGCGTTGCGGAAAAGCGAAGAGAAATACAAGGCTCTCGTCAACATAACCGGCACGGGCTATACGATTCTCGACATGGAAGGCAGAGTTGTCGAAGCCAATCAGGAATATGTGCGCCTGACAGGCCACAAGAAACTCGATGAAATTCTCGGCAGAAAAGTGACCGAATGGACGGCGGAACATGATCTGGAAAGAAACGCCAGGGAAGTCTCGAAATGCGTAGCGGAAGGATTTGTAAGAAATCTGGAGATAGATTACAAGGACAATTCCGGAAATTTCACGCCGATAGAGATTAGCGCCGCGTGCATAGAGACGGAAGAAGGAATGAGAATTCTAACCTTGTGCCACGACATCACCAAGCGCAAGCTCGCCGAGGCGGCGCTGAAAGAAAGCGAGGAACGAAACAGGGCTATCGTGGAAGCTTTCGACGGTTTCATCTATATTTGCTCTCAGGACTATATCGTTACTTACATGAACCAAAAATTCATCGACCGAACGGGACATAACGCTATCGGCGGTAAGTGCTATAAGGCAATACACGACTTGGATGAAATTTGCCCGTGGTGCGTGAACGAAAGAGTGTTCAAAGGGGAAACAGTCAGATGGGAAGTTCTCAGTCCTAAAGACAACCGTTGGCTCTACGTTGTAAACACGCCTATATACAACCTCGACGGCACAATATCCAAACAGGCTATGATTTTAGACATAACCGAACGCAAAGAAGCGGAAAAAGAACTTGAACACTATCGCGCGCGCTTGGAGGAACTCGTAGAGGAACGCACACGGGAGCTTAAACAGGCTCAGGAGAAGCTGATAACGGCGGAGCGGCTGGCCGCGCTCGGGCAATTCGCAGGCAGCATCGCCCACGAAATCAGAAATCCGCTGGCAGCCATCTCAAACGCCGCCTACTTCCTGAAACGCAAAATTGACACCGACGATGAAAAAGTCGCTTCGTTCATCGACAAGATTCTAAACCGCGTTGACGACACGTCGAAAACAATCGACAGCATCATGAACCTGACGCGAATGGAAGACGCGCGCAAGGAACGCGCCGACATCGTTGAGATCCTGCGCGCCGGAGTGACTTCGTCTCTCATTCCCGGAAACATAAGTCTGCAATGGCGTCTCCCGGAAGAACCGGTTTTCATAAACGCAGACAGGGATCAGTTGAACATCGCCATCAAAAATCTGTTAAAAAATTCGGTGCAGGCCATGCCGGGCGGCGGCATTCTTTCCATATCCGCCGCAAACATTTCCGAAAATAGCGGCAATTGGATTGAAATCGTTATATCCGACACAGGCAAGGGAATTGACAAAGAAAACCTCGAACAAATTTTTCAGCCTATGTTCACAACGAAAACTTATGGATTCGGGTTCGGGCTATCAATCGTAAAAATGATCGTTGAGAAACACGGCGGAACAATCTGCGCGGGAACGGCAGATGGCGGCGGCGCCTCGTTTATTATTAAATTGCCGGCGACGGCTGAAGAAAGGCGGCAATGACAATTGGACACTAAAGGGACAATTCTTGTCGTCGATGACGACCTGGACATATGCGAAACGGTCATTGAGATATTGAAGTTCGAGAATTACGATGCGACAGCGGCGCTGAACGGTCCGGACGCGCTCAAATCGATTAAGAATGAAGCCTGCGACATCGTTTTGCTGGACCTGAAGATGCCGGAAATGGACGGGTTGGATGTTCTGCGGGAAATTAAAAAAATAGCGCCGCGACTGCCTGTTATCATCCACTCGGCGCTCGGCTTCGATCAGACGACTCAGACCACGCTGCGCGAAGGCGCTTTCGCCGCCATCAAGAAACCTATAGATTTCGACCTTTTGTTTTCGGTTTGCGATTCAGCAATGTCGCCTGCGAAGCGGATTCTTATCCTGAGCGGCGACATCTCCTCGGCCGAGCCGGCGCTCTCGATTCTGGCCGGCAGGAAACTTGTCGCAAAAGCCGTGGAACACGCAAGATCGGCGCTCACTGAAAATACCGCGTATAAATACGACCTTATGGCGCTTGTCCCGGAATCGCTACACCCCGGCGCGGCTGACCTCCTGCGCAAAATCCGTTATATCAGGCCGGACATGCCTATCGCCGTCAAAAAAGGTTTCTCCATCATAAACGTTTCGAACGAGGATGTCGCCGCCGATCTTCTTCCTCTGATATATCTCGAAGACCCGCTGGATCCGGAAAAGCTTTTCGCGCTGGTTAATGGTTTTTGAGGTTGTCTTTCTGAAGGATTTACAACGCTTGTTCAGTCCTGCCCCCTATCGCTACTCCACAATCTTTTCCATATATACAAGCTTCAGATTCCCGGAGACATCTTTCAAGTCGTACTTTCTGTATCCCAATTTTTCGTATAAATATATATTCTTTTCGCTCTTCCAGCCGGTGAACAGTTCGAACCGTTTCGCGCCCGCGAAAATCCGTTCTATCTCGCGCATCAGCGCCGCGCCGATCCCCCGGTTCTGATAGTCCGGATGCACGAGCAGTTTGCCGATTTTGCACACGCCGCCGCTCATCACTCCGCGCGCCGACCCGATTATCCTGCCTCCGGCAACCGCCTTGACGACCGTCTGCGCGGCAAAATCCTCACGCGCCTTTTCGATCGTCTGCGTCAGCGGCTCGATTCCGTATTCGTTATATATTTCCGCCTCGCTGAGATAGGCCAGCTTCTGCAGCGCGAGAATTTCCACGGCGTCCGCCACGCCCGCCGCCATTATTTCGATGTCACCTTCCAATCCTTCCTCCGATCTATTGGCCGGTTCCCTGCTTGCCGAATCCCGATCCATATTTGTCGCTGTGCAGTTCGCCGCCGGTCGCCCAGTTCTCCCGGTCGTGCTCCTCGATTACAACCGTCACCCATTCCGGCTTCACATCAATCGTCTCCACGACAGCGTCTGTCACCGCCTTCGCAAGCGCGCGCTTCTGCTCCACCGAACGCCCCTTTACTATCTTAATATTAACAACCGGCATGTCTCGCCTCCCGTCATTGGCTCGCCCCCATCCCCTACGATTTTATCATAATCAGCAGCATTTTAAACCGTTCGACAGCGGTCAGCGCGTGCGGTTTGCCCGCCGGCATTATGATCATCTCGCCCTGCCTCGCCTTGTGCGTCGCTCCGTCGATATGGATCTCCGCCTCGCCGTCCAGTATCAATACCGTCGCATCGAATGGCGCCGTGTGCTCGCTCAGCCCCTGCCCCGCGTCGAACGCAAACACCGTCAGCGTCCCCGTCTTCTGTCTGATTATCTCGCGGCTGACAACCGACCCTTCCTGATAGGCGACAAGTTCCGCCAAATTCGCCGGACTCGCCGCCGCCACGCCCTTCTTATCGTTTTCCATTATCAGTCCCCCCGCTTTACTTATTCTGCCATAAGTATATGCTCTTAAACACGCCTCCGCCATTCCAGGAAACAACATTCCTCGTTTGTCATTCTCACCCTCTTAACATTTTACTTTAAGTCAAAAACGCTGCGCCAAAATGATTTTTACTAAACAGCTAAAGTATTTGAGAGAACCGGCCGATAAATAAATTGTAAAGACAACGAACTCTGTTCCAGTGGGATTTCAAGCGAAGTCGGAGCAGGGCTGAAACGGACACGGATGTCCGGCCTGAAGAGAATCAAGGATGATGTTGATCGATCAGCCCGGATAGCCCGACCCCGCTCGAAGTCCCACTTTTCTTTGTCCGCACTTTTTGCTGCATCACAAGGAGGTAATGCAGATGGTAGTTATCAAGGATGAACAGTTCTTCACGATCGGCGAAGCATGCGGCTTCCTCGACACCGAGGCGCACACCCTGCGGTTCTGGGAAAAAGAATTCCGCGACTTCATCAAGCCCCGCCGAAACGGGCGCGGCAACCGGCTGTACTCCCTCAAAGACCTCGAAACTCTCGGAAGCATCAAGCGCCTGCTGACGGTCGAATTGTATACTGTCGCCGGAGCGCGACGCCAGATGTATCTTCGACAGGACGGCGGCGCCGCCTAACAGCCGCTCGTCCGAGTTCAAAGCTCTCTCACCACCCATATCAAAAGCGAATCCAAAAGCCCTGCCTCCGCCTACGCCGGTCGAGTGACGGCGAAAGCAATCTATATAGCGCCCGCCTAACTATCATCAATTTAGAATTCGAAAATATTAAAAAATAAAATTGCGAATCGGAGAGCAGTTGTTTACAGAGGGGGTTTGTTGTAAGATTGGAAAGAGTGCGAGTCCCGATAGCATTTCCCCGCCTTCTAAGGGTTGGCGCACATTTCCGGGGAGAGGTTAAAAAACTAAAGGTTAAAATAAAAATGATAGATAAAAAACAAACTCATAAAGATGGCGGCACACTTTTTACAAAAAGAATTATTAAACAAATCTTGTTTGCATCTTCGATTATTATTGCAGTAGGAATAGCAACAATATATTTTACATCGAGAAATCATTTTGCTTCGCAGCATAAAACCAATATTGAGCAGACTCTCAATTCAGGCAAATTAAAGACGGATGAAAAATTGGTTAATGTTGGACAGGGAAACGTCGGCACAGAATTTAATGGCAATATCCGTATAGGGGTAATAGGCATATCTAATGAAGGTGAACCGATTAGAAATAAGATAAGTTTTGCTATTGCCGCCTCTTCAAATTCAGATGAAAGCACAAGCTATGTAAAAAAAGACGTGGGATTTTCTACAATAGTAACATCGGGCCGCAATCGCTATAAAATACAAGTCAAGCAAGTTAATGCATCTGACGCGACATTTTCAGTTATTGACCTGTCTTCCAACGGCAAACAACAGTAAAAAAGAAATCGCATCATTTATCCCGAATACGCCATTAGGATTCGGGCGCAATTATTCAGAGCGGATGAGAAGCGAGGCAGAAGGCGCGTTTTTCGACATTCGGCATTCTATTTGATTTCCGCGCGATGGGCATGGGAGCGCGG
>Ga0172379_10010396_pt1 | contig 11269 bp, 10 predicted proteins | sample GrowelOW334metaG_FD_119756 | JGI IMG/M metagenome (GOLD analysis project Ga0172379, IMG submission 119756) | Groundwater microbial communities from an aquifer near a municipal landfill in Southern Ontario, Canada - Groundwater well OW334 metaG | ecosystem: Environmental > Aquatic > Deep... | reverse complement strand
GCGCGTTCGGCTGCAGACAATAATAAGCGGACAAATATTTTCCTGCTGACAGTTTCATACGGCGGAATGATTCGGGGAGTCATAGGAGCTTTCTTCCAGGCGCCACCCCCCCCTCGGGAACGATTACTACGGGAAGGGAGGCGCCTGCAACGGCGTTGCGGCCTGGGTGGCGGTGCTCGCTGCGGCCGGTGCTGCGGGCTCCGGTTTTGGCGGATAGTTGAGATACCAGATATAGTTGGCCATGTCCTTATGCTCTTTGGACATTTTTTCTGGGCACTTGGCGGAATTTTCGGTATAGAACGAAGCCTGCCGCACGCCTTTAACGCGGGCCTTAACCGAGGCCGGGATGGCCGCATTGTAAACCACGTGGCCGTTACCGGCTATCACCAGCGCGGCATAGCCGGGGTTGGCGTTCAGGAAATCAGCAAGGCGCAGGCCCATGCCCTCGTTCCAGGCGGCCATGGACGCCAGGTAATTCTCTAAAGTGAACATTTTCGCCATAGGGCTGTCGCCGTGGCCGGAGAAAGACTCTTTGAGGTATTCGTTGTATTTCTTGCTGGCCGAGATAACCACCGTTTCAGGAAGGAATCTCTTATCGTCCGGGGTAAGTGCGGCCAGGCCGCCACGGGCAATCTTGGCCACTACCGCTTTCGGGACATTAAGCGCCAATGCGCGCAATTTATTGGCGACGATGAAATCGAACAGCGGCTTATACATGGTGAAGTCGAAGCCCCATTCTTTTTTCCAGTCTATTTTAGCCAGGAAGTCCGCCTCGGTCATTTTACCGGCGGCGTATTCGTCCAGCACCGGCTGCAGGGTCAAATTGAGCATCTCGAACCCGACGGCTATTTTGCTGCCGCGCGCGATGCGCATGGCTTTAAGCGTCTCGAACTGCGCCTGGTGGTCCAGCGGCTGATCGTGCGTTTCGCCCACATAAACCACATCGCTTTTCCAGATCACTGATTTAAAAGCCGCTTCGCTGTCGAAGGGTTTGCCGGATTGCGCGCCGAAAATACAAAAACCCGGTCCCGCCGCCGGCTTGACCGCGGATTCGGCCGCCATGCCAGTGGAAACTAAAAAAAGGGATAAAACCACGCATATTTTCATAAAACAATTATAGTATATTTCCAAAAATGTCCCGATTATTATATATGAACCCCGAAAAGCATACAATTTTGCATGCCATGAACATAGAAATTAAAATCAGTGCGAGCATATCATAGGGAAACTTTGTCAAAGAGGACGCCCAGACCCGCTGCCGGGCAGACTTTAAGCCCACTCTTCGCTTTTCACGCCGCCCTGTATGCCTATGATCACATGCTTTACGGGCACTTTGCGTTTTGAGGCCGCCAGGGCCTGCTTCACCATCGCCAGAAGGCCGCCGCAGCAGGGGACTTCCATGGTTACAACGGTAAGCGTGTTAACTTTCGCGTCCTCTATAAGCGCCTGTATTTTTTCCACGTAGATCTCCTGGCCGTCGTCCAGCTTCGGGCAGGCGATAACGAGGGCTTTGCCTCTTATGAAATCGTTATGGAAGTTCCCGTAGGCGAAAGCCGAACAGTCGGCCGCTACCACCACGTCCGCCTTCTGGAAATATGGCGCCATAGGCGAGGCTAGGTGCAGTTGCACCGGCCATTGCCGCAGCTGCGACCTGGCGGCGGGGTCGCCGGCGTCCTCAGCTGCGGGAGTTTCGCGCAGGTCCATCATCCGGCCGCCCGGGCAGCCGCAGGGCTCGTGTCCTTCGTGCTTGTGCTCTTTTTTCATTTCTTCCTCCATGGGATTAGGGATATTATTCCGCTTCAGGTAATCGAACGCCTGCTTTAAGAAGGTTTTCTGGGCGTGGTCCGTGAGGTGCCTCAGGTGGGCTTTTATGGTGTTGGGGCCGTGCTTGACCATCCCCTCTATAACTTTCTCCTCGTCGTAGGGCTCGGCGGCGCGCGTCTCTATCTTTATGGCGCCCTGCGGGCACTCTCCTATGCAGGCGCCCAGGCCGTCGCACAGGAGGTCGCTTATCAGGCGGGCCTTGCCGTCGATAACCTGCAGTGCGCCCTCGTGGCAGCCGGTTACGCAGTTGCCGCAGCCGTCGCACTTCACCTCGTCTATCGTAATTATCTGTCTTTTAGTTTTCATAGCCACCCCTTATACCCTTCACAGCAGATCCTGTATCGTTATGTTTTCCATTTCCGCCGCAAGGCGGGTTTCAACTTCACCTACCCTGCGGCGCAGTAAGCAGGTGCCGTGGTTCTGGCACAGTTTCTTGCGGAATAAACAGTCATTGAGCTTAAGCGGCCCCTGCAGCGCGGCGATCAGGTCGCTAAGGCGTATTTTTCCAGGCGCTCTTCCTGGGGCAAAGCCGCCGCCTTTGCCTTTTGAGGCATGTAAGATGCCTGCCTTATGGAGTTTTTGCAGTATTTTACGCAGGAAGGGCCGGTTCACCCCGACTTCCCCCTGCATCTGCGCAACAGAAACAGACGGTTTATTGCTCCGCACCATCAGCACCAGCGCGCGGACGGCGTAATCGACTTCCCTGTTCAATAATTTCATTATTATTTAATGATACTATAGAAGTATCATTAAGTCAAGGGGTGCTTTAGCCGCCCCGGACGCCCGGCACTTTTATCTCTCCTGCCTTTTTAGTAGAATAAGACGTATCCAGGGAGGTTTTATGAAACAAGTTATTCTAGCTTCTCTCCTACTGCTCCCACCCGCTGTATGTCGGGCGGATATTTTTTTACTCAAAGGCGGCTCAAAGTTGGAAGGGGAGGTAACCGGGGAATTAGATGGAGTGGTGCTTATTAAAACCCAGTACGGCGCGCTCACTATAAATACAACCGAGATTTTAGAGCAGCAGCCCTCCGCCGGGGCCGCCATCCTGCCTGCGCCCGCACCAGAGGTCACTGTTTCCACCGCTGCTGAAGTGACGGGTTCTACCGCCGCTGAAGCCCAGGCGCCCGTCCTGCCGCCCGACCAGCCGGAGGCAGCCGTGCCGCTCACTTTTTACACCGTCCTGCCCGACACCGGGACCCGCCTTCTAGTATACGCAGAAAACGGAGTGGCCATAGCAACCGAGACCTTTGACGCCGCCGGCGTCCCTGTTTCGCTCGAGGGTGATATCAAGAACGGCACCTACTCCGAGTATTACGCGGACGGAAAATTAAAAACCGTTAAAACCGTGCTGGGCGGGAAAATGAGCGGCTCGCTGAAGGCCTATTATCAGTCGGGCATCCTGCAGGTTGACGCTTACTATTCTGACGGCGCCAAGGAAGGCGATTTTAAGTATTTCGGTGAGGACGGAGCGCTGCTGATGGAAGCCTCCTACAAGAACGACAGGCTGAACGGCTGGAAGAAAGAATATAGCCCCGATGGCGCGCAGAAAAGCGCGGTTTATTACGAGAACGACCTGGCCGCTGAGCCCCCTAAACCCGCCGCGGAACCAGCCCCCCCCCAGGAGCCTGAGTCCCAGGTGAGCGGCAGGGCCACCACGGTGGCGCGTGGTGAGTTGTTCACCTTCAACCTTAACGGGAAGTATATAGGCAAAATCCGCCTGGACAAAGATTTTAACATCATCGTCCAGACAGGTAAAATGCCGGAAGGCGCGGTAAAGATCTACGGCAAGAACGGGAAGCTGCAGAAGGAACTGATTTTCAAGCAGGAAAGCCCCAAAGTGCTGCGGCTGTACGAAGAGGACGGCACCATAAAAGCCGCGTATACCTTCCGCGAAGGAAAAGCCACTAAATTCGCCCTGCAGTAAGCCGCGCCCCCCTCAAATAAAAAGACGCCCGCGTAAAGCGAACGTCTTTTTAAATTACTGGGCCCGGTAGGACTTGAACCTACGACCCAGCGATTATGAGTCGCTTGCTCTAACCAACTGAGCTACGGGCCCGAAAACCGTTAAGAACTTACCCCTGCGACTATTTTACCACTTTTCCCCGCTCTTTTACAGCGGCCGCCCCGCCCCGCCATTCAATGCTTGTGGCGCGGCTCGCAGGCGTCCGTACCGAAGAGGGGCTTGCCGTCTGCGAACGGGGAAATGGCGCGCAGGCGCTCGATTACCGGGGGGAATTCTTTGATGATATAATCCACTTCTTCCCGCGTATTGTACACGCTCAGAGAAAAACGCACCGAACCGTGGGCATAGGTCTGCGGGACGACCATGGACATCAGCACATGCGAGGGCTCTAGTGAGCCGGAGGTGCAGGCGGAGCCGGAAGAGGCGCAGATTCCTTTCTCGCTGATCATCAGGAGTATGGACTCACCCTCAACATATTCGAAGCTGATATTCGTGGTATTGGGCAGGCGTTCGGCCCCGTCGCCGTTGACGCGGGAGTTCTTTATCTTAAGCAGGCCGGCCTCAAGGCGGTCGCGCAGCTCTTTGACACAGGTGTTTTCTTTTTCCAGATTGGCGGCGGCGAGCTCGGCCGCCTTGCCCAGGCCCGCGATGTACGGCACGTTCTCAGTGCCGGCGCGGCGGCCGCGCTCCTGGTGGCCGCCCATTAGGAACGGCGAGAAGCGCGCGCCTTTGCGGACATATAGAACGCCTATGCCTTTGGGCGCATGCAGTTTGTGGCCGGAAAGCGACAGCATGTCTATTTTTGTTTCTTTAAGATTTATGGGCAGCTTGCCAACGGCCTGCACGGCATCTGTATGAAACAGCGCCCCTTTGGCGCGGGTTATGCGTGCGGCTTCTTCCACTGGAAAGATGACGCCGGTCTCGTTATTGGCCCACATGATAGAGACGAGCGCGGTGTCGGCGGTAAGAGCGGCTTTTAAATCCTCAAGGTTCAGCCGCCCGGCGCTGTCGACCGGCAGGTAGGTGACGCGGTAGCCCTGGGTTTCCAGGAACTTGCAGACATTGAGCACGGCAGGATGCTCGACCTTGGTGGTGATGAGGTGTTTTTTCTCTGGCCAGGAGCGGATGGCCGACCAGATGGCGGCTGAGTCCGACTCGGTGCCGCAGCTGGTGAAGATTATTTCTTCCGGGGCGGCGCCCAGCAGGCCGGCTATGCGGGAGCGCGCGAGGTCCAGGTACTTCTGGTTGCCGCCGCCAAAGAAGTGCATGCTGGAGGGGTTGCCGTAGAGCTCGTGAAAGAAAGGCTCCATCTCTTTAGCCACTTCGGGCGCCACGCAGCTGGTGGCGTTATTGTCGAAATAATAAACTTTGTCCATAAGATATCCTTTCGAGACGGCGATCCGCGCCGCAAGGCGCCTTGAGGGGAGACCGCGCGGGCCGGGTTAGCAAAACCTTCCGAAGGCCGAGGCTTGCGTAAGCGCCGAGGCCTGAGGAGGAGTGAGGCCACGGTGTGGCCGAACGCGTTTTGCGTTCCGGCCCGCGCGGCCTCCCCTCCGCAACTGCTGGCTATTCCGCCTCTATCTCTATCGCGGGGTCGATGCGCTCTTTTAATTCTTTTTCCACGACATTCTTGAGCGTAGCGCCGGAGGACGGGCAGCCGTGGCACATGCCGAGGAAGCGGAGTTTAATTTTCTGCCCCTGGATATCCACCAGCTCCATCCATCCGCCGTCGGCTTTAAGCTTCGGGTTGATCTCTTCGGCCAGCACTTTCTCTATCATCTTTATCTTTTCGACCACGGTCATTTTGTTGAAGTGTTTATGCTCGGCTTCGGCCCAGTAGTCTTTCAGTATCTTTTCTATCTCTCCTTTGCACTGGCCGCAGCCGCCGCCTGCCTTGGTGAAATTGGTCACTTCCTCAACGGTGTGGAGATTATTGAGTTTAACGGCCTTGCGAATGACGGACTCCGTCACCGTGAAACACTTACAGACTATCTTCTCGGCCTGACCAATAATAACCTTCTCCGCCTTGCCGCCGCGGTAGTTCTTAATGGCGGCCTCCAGGGCTTCCATGCCCATCACGGAGCAATGCATCTTCTCTCCGGGCAGACCGCCCAGGAAGTCGGCTATCTGCTGGTTGGTAATCTTAGCCGCTTCCTCAAGAGGGAGCCCTTTTATCATTTCTGTCAGGGCGGAGGAGGAGGCGATGGCGCTGGCGCAGCCGAACGTTTTGAATTTGGCGTCGATTATTGTATCCGTTGCGCGGTCTACTTTTATCGTGAGCTTAAGGGCATCGCCGCAGACTATGCTGCCGATCTCGCCGATCCCGTCGGGATTTTCAATCTCGCCCACGTTCTTCGGGTTCTTAAAATGCTCAAACACTTTGTCCGTGTAGTTCCACATAAAAGATCCCCTTCTCTATCTGCCCTTGCCTTTCCGGACCGGCCCACCGGTTTTGGTTTTTTTTGCCTCAGAAGTTTTCGCCGCCGCTTTTCCGGCGGCCGCCAGCTCACCCAGCCCCCGGCGGATGACGGAGACTATAAGGTCTATCTCTGCACTGGTGATATTGAAGGACGGCGTGAAGCGCAGCCCACATTCACCGCCGTGTATCATCTCTATGCCGTTGACGCGCATGAATTGCTCGAAACCGCCGGCACCCAACACGCTGTAGCGTTTGGGGTTAAGCATCATGCTCACCATCAGGCCCGTGCCCACCACCTGTTCAACGGCGCCCGGGAACTCCCCGGCCAGCGCCCGGAATTTTATAATGAATTCCCGGCCCCGCTCTCGGATGTTCTCTCTCACCACTTCGGTTACAGAATCGAGCACGGCGCAGCCCGTTTCCATGGCCCGGGGGTTGCCGGTCATGGTGTTGCCGTACAGTCCGGTTACGTACTGGGCCGCCACCGGGCCGCTTAAAGCGATAACGGAAAGGGGATACTGCCCGGCGTTCAAGGCCTTGGAGAAGGTTTCCATGTCAGGCGGGACGCAGGTCTCGAAGCCCTGGTAATCCACGATGCTCAGGCAGCCCTGGGCGCGCAGCGCAGCCTGGATAGAATCCACTACCAGCAGGCTGCCCATCCTCCGTGTCAGCGCCCGCGCTTCGTCATAATATTCGCGCGTGAGGGCGAGCCCGGGGATGCCTTCCCCCATCACCGGTTCAACATAGAAGGCCTCGAAGAAGACGCCGTTCTTCTCAGCCTCGGCGAACATCTTACGCAGGGAGGCAAGGTCGTTGATAGGGACGAACAGGAGATTGTCCGCGTCCCGGTAGGAAGCCAGGTGCTTGGCGTAAACTGAGCGGCAGGAATGCGAGGTCCGCGCGGGGCCCTCTGTGCGCCCGTGGAAACCTTCCACTATCGCGAGGCGCATGACCTTTTTCCCTGCCTGCCGGCCGCCAGCGTCTGTCATTGTGCGGGCGTGGATATCCGCTACCCGACAGGTGAAGGTAACCGACTCGGAGCCGCTGTTAAGAAAAACGAATTTCTCAAAGGGGCAGTTGCCGCCCCGGCCGATTTCGCGGCGCAGGCGCTCCGTCAGGCGGTACTGGCTGAAGGAGGGTGTCATGACGTTGGCCATAACATAGGGTTCGCTCATGGCCGCCAGGACCTCCCGGGGAGCATGCCCCATACCCAGCATGCCGTAGCCGCCGGAATCGTGGATTACGGCGCCATGCGAGGTGACTATCCAGGAACCCGCGGCCGCCAGCGGCGTATACGGGTTGATGCTGGCGGCGGGATAAAAGTTCAGCACCTGCTGCTGTAGCAGCAGGCACAGGGCTTTTTCTTCCATTTTGAACAGTTTATCGTCAGTTGGAGATTTCTTCCGGCGGTTCGCCGCGGCGGTTTCTATGGCCCGCGCAAGATCCTTGTCAGTGGCCAGAAACTTCACGATGACCTCGTCTGCCAGACCGCTGGTGCAGGCCGGTCCGGCCGAGCTCCTGATAAATTTCAACTGCGCCATGCCGTGTTGAGATGTCATTCTGCCTCCGGATTTTTACGATACTTAAACAACCTGGCCGGTCCGGCTCGTCCCGGAAAGATTCTTCCCGGCAGAGCGTTCCGACGCTTTTATTATATTAAATATGCCACGGCGGAGGCCCCGCCGAATAGGCTGACGGCCTGCTAGGGCGTTTTCTCCGTCGCCTTAAACTCAGCCTTCAGCGCGGCGCGGTCGAGCGCCCGCGCACACCAGAAGCAGAGCCCTCCGCCGGCAGCGCCGGCCGCCCGCAGGAAGAACGCGACGGTTTTTACTACAGCGTTAAACTCCGGGGCTACCGCTACACCGTCGTAAATAAGCGGCGCCGGCACAATAAGCGAAGGGAACAGCATCACGAGTCCCGCGGCGGCGCTGAGCAGGTAAAGCATTGCCGCGGCGCCTCGCCTGGCCCATTCAGCACGCCGCCAGACCCCAAGGGCGAACGCAAAGCCGGACAGCCACAGCAGGGCCGCCAGCAGAAACAGCGGCCCCGGCCGTTCGGCGGCGAAGGCGGCCAGCGGCGGCATGACCACGGGCACGGTGGCCCGCGACATGAACAGGGAAAATGCGGAGGTGGAAGCAAGCCGCGCGAACGTTACCAGATCATAGATTGTGAGGGCGGTCATAGCGCCGCACAGGCCGGCCAGCACCAACGCCGCAGCCGAAAGAACACGGGACCTGCCTTCAGCGAAGATCTTCATTTGCAAGTCTGATTATATAATTTTATTGCTCCACCCCTTTACCACGGCCTTCAAAAGTTATTAAATAGTATCCGGTCGCCTGTCGCGGCCCTAGCCGCGGAACCCGGAGCTACAATGCCAGTAAAACTTATAAGGCAATACACGGTTTTTATCCCCAACGTGCCGGGCGCGCTGCGCAAGTTCGTGGAGTTGTTCGCCAACGAGGGCGTTAATATTATCGGCATAGCCTCGGAAATACGCGACGACTCGGGTGTGGTGCGCATAGCCGTGGACGCCGACCGCAAGGTGAGCCATGTACTGACAGGCGCGGGCTTTACCACCATAGAGACTTTCCTCATTTCCGTCGAGGTACCGGATAAGCCGGGCCAGCTACTGCGCCTTGCCAGGATCCTCGGCGAAAACAATATAAACATCACCACCGTTTATGGCACCTCCTTCGGCGGCGCCAGCGGGCGGCTGCTCCTGAACGTTTCGGATACCGAAAGGGCGCTGGATATCCTGAAAGCGGAGCTGGGCACAAAGTAACCCCGGCCCCGGGCAAACAAAACCCGTCCGCTCCTAGCTGCGGTTTTTGTTTTACACGGTTCTGCGGCTTCTTTACGGGCGCGTCAGTTTCTTGTACCTGATGCGGTGCGGGGTATCCGCGACGGTGCCCAGACGGGTGTGCCGGTCGGCCTCGTACTCGGAGAAGTTGCCCTCGAACCAGGCTATCTTACTGTCCCCCTCAAAAGCCATGATGTGCGTGGCCACGCGGTCCAGGAACCAGCGGTCGTGGCTGATGATCACGGCGCAGCCGGCGAAGCTCTCCAGCGCTTCTTCCAGGGCGCGCATGGTGTTGACATCCAGGTCGTTGGTGGGCTCGTCTAAGAGCAGCACATTGCCGCCTTCCTTAAGCATCACAGCCAGGTGCACGCGGTTGCGCTCGCCGCCTGAGATGTTCTCCACTTTTTTTTGCTGGTCCGACCCGCTGAAATTGAATCGGGCCACGTAAGCGCGCGAGTTCACTTCCATCTTTCCCAATTTCACCAGGTCCAACCCGCCGGAGATAACTTCCCAGACGTTCTTGCCTGGCGTCAGTGTGGAGCGGCTCTGGTCGCAATAGGAGAGCTGCACGGTGTCTCCCACCGTGAACTCGCCCGAGTCCGGCTTTTCTTCGCCGGTTATCATCTTGAACAGCGTGGTCTTACCGGCGCCGTTAGGACCGATGATACCCACGATACCGCCGGGCGGCAGAGAAAAGCTGACATTGTCCAGCAGCACCTTGTCGCCGAAGGCCTTGGTGACGTTCTTGGCCTCTATGACCAGGTTGCCCAGGCGCGGTCCAGGCGGGATATATATTTCCAGCTCGCGGGACAGCTTTTCGTTCTCCTGGCTCAGCAGGTTTTCATAAGCGCTGATGCGGGCTTTGCCTTTGGCCTGGCGGGCTTTGGCGCCCATGCGTATCCACTCGAGCTCGCGCTTGAGCGTCTTCTGGCGGTCCGTCTCGGATTTCTCCTCCTGGCGCAGACGCTCCCCCTTCTGCTCCAGCCACGAGGAGTAATTGCCCTTCCACGGTATGCCCCGACCGCGGTCCAGCTCAAGTATCCAACCGGCCACATTGTCCAGGAAATAGCGGTCGTGGGTGACAGCGATGATGGTGCCCTCGTATTCCTTGAGGTGGTGCTCCAACCACGCCACTGCCTCGGCGTCGAGGTGGTTGGTGGGCTCGTCTAAGAGCAGGATGTCCGGCTTCTGCAACAGCAGGCGGCACAGCGCGACCCGGCGCTTTTCCCCGCCGGAAATAGTTTTTATGATGGTGTCGGGAGGCGGACAGCCCAACGCATCCATGGCCAGCTCCAGGCGGGAATCTATGTCCCAGGCGTTTAGGGCGTCAATCTTCTCCTGCACCTTGGACTGGCGCTCTATCAGGGCGTTCATTTTGGCGTCCGTCATGGGCTCTGAGAGCTTGTCGCTGATGTCGTTATATTCCTTCAGCGCGGCCATAGCCTCAGGCAAGCCTTCTTCGGCCACCTGGCGCACTGTCTTATTCTCGTCGAGCTTTGGCTCCTGCTCCAGCAAGCCCACGGTGTGACCCGGGGAAAGGATGGTTTCGCCGCGAAAATCCGTATCTGTGCCTGCGAGTATACGTAGCAGCGAACTTTTGCCGGAGCCGTTGAGGCCCAGCACGCCTATCTTGGCGCCGTAATAATATGAGAGATAAATATCTTTAAGAACGGCTTTCTTGTCGTATATCTTGCTCACATTTACCATCGAGTAGATCACTTTCTTGTCGTCTTTTTTTTCAGCCATAGCGTTGTCCTTGTAAACGGATTAACAGTATTATCCCAAATTACCGCGTCGATGCGGGTTTGTTACGGTCGTCCACGGCCAGCGCGGCGAAGAAGCCGGCCACGCTAAGCAGCGAGGCTGCCAGGAACACCGCTTTGTAGCCATAAGCCGCCCATAGCAGGCCGCCCGCGGCCGGAATGGACATGGATATCAGGTGGTCTATGGTGACTCCCAGCGATACCGTAGGCGAGATATCCGCCTTATGCTCAGCTATCCTGCTGAGATACGTGGTGCGCGCTATGCGCGTGGCGAACATCAGGTTGTCCAGGATGAACAGGGCATAGAGCAAAGGCCTGAAGGAGGAGAAAGCGAAGCCCCCGCAGATGACCAGCAGGATAAGCGCGTCTGCAATAAACATCTTGCGCTCGCCTATCATATCCGTCACCACGCCGAAGGCCTGCCGGAACACCACGCCCAGTGCAAAGGCGGTCATGGACAGCATGGCCATCAGGGCCGGGTTCGCGCCGTAAACCGT
>Ga0172379_10010395_pt1 | contig 11269 bp, 9 predicted proteins | sample GrowelOW334metaG_FD_119756 | JGI IMG/M metagenome (GOLD analysis project Ga0172379, IMG submission 119756) | Groundwater microbial communities from an aquifer near a municipal landfill in Southern Ontario, Canada - Groundwater well OW334 metaG | ecosystem: Environmental > Aquatic > Deep... | reverse complement strand
CATCCAAAGGTCGAGCTGGTACACAGGTTGGCCGCAAGCGCGTTCGAGTATCATCGGGTCGAGAAAATCGGGGCCGGACTTGAACACCCTGACTTTGCGGCCTTGCTCGGTATGATAGCGGGCCAGCGCGGCGGTGATGGTGGTCTTGCCGTGATTGGAGCCGGGCGCAGTGATGAACAGGGCGGGGCAGCGGGTTTTTGAAACGTTCATTTCCAGGCCGTCCCAGTCAATTGGGATAACAGCGCCGCCACCGTGGTACGGTTCAGGTGGTAACCGATAAAAACCAGTTCAGATTCCTTTGCTGATGGTTTAGTTGTATCGGCGCTGATCACTACGCGGGTTCGCACGCCCTGCACCAGAACGGATTGATCCTGGTCAGTCTTGATAAAGCCTTTGCTGCGCAATAATGGTTCCGCTTTGGCCACCTCTATTAACCCCTGTTTGAGTGTTTCCGGCTGCTGCGGTTCCTGGCTGCGCAGCACGAATGAGAGCCAGCCCGGATCCTGCTCATGAAAATGTTTATGCGTTGCCAGTCCGTGGCTGTGGCCTGCCAAACCGGAATGGGCGTGGCCGTCCATTCTTACATGGTTCGCCAATGTCGGCGTATCGGGATCGGGTATCGGCGTAAACTGGTGGTTGTGCGTGGTAAAAGTCGGCTGGTGCAAGCGCAGGCCGAGAGCGAGCCGAATATCCAACTGAGCATTGTAAGCGAGTTCGAGAAAACGCACGTTCGGCGCACGCTCGCGCACCCGTTGTTCCGTGAGCAGCAAGGCATCTTCATCGAGCGCGTCGATTTTGTTCAATACCACGACATCGGCATATTCGAGTTGCTGTTCAAACAAGGCCGCGACAGAATCCTGGACGGCCCCATGCGGGCTGTCAGGATTTCGTTCACGGTCGAATTGCTCGGACAGCAGCAGCGGCGTATCCACCACGGCCAGCGTCGCATCAAGGATGAAATCCTTGGCCAGTTCGGGTGATTGCAACAGTTCCATGACCGCTGTAGGCAACGCAAGGCCGGATGTTTCGATCAACACATGATCGACATTGGCACGGCGTCCGGCGATAGCCTGCATGGTCGGAATAAAGTGTTCGTCATCGCCGTAAGCAATCAGGCCGTAAGGAAAATCATGAATCCGCACATGTTCATCATCGCCGCCAACGCTGTCGTTAATCAGCGCGCCGTCGATCGAAACCTCGCCGAACTCATTGATCAATAGGGCAAGACGGCGGTTCTGCCGGGTTTTGATCAGGCTGCCCAGCAAGGTGGTTTTGCCGGAACCGAGAAAACCGGTAACGATGGTGACCGGAATTAGCTGTTGATATTCCATGTTTGTAACTGCCGCAATACGGCATCGAAAGTTGAGGTAATGAATGGGTATTCAAGTTTCGGGCGCTTGATGACCAGCAACGGGATATTCAGCGCCTGCGTCGCCGCCGCTTTGGCTTTGTAGCCGCCTGCATCGCCGGAATCCTTGGTGATCACGCAATCGATTTTCAAATCCCGCCACAAGGCTTCATTGAAAGCCTGCGAAAACGGCCCTTGCATCGCGCAAATATGGCTGCGCGGCACACCCAGATCGATTACCCGCTGAATGAATTCAGGCTCCGGCGTTACCCGCACAAACCATTCGCGTTCGGCGGCTCCCGGTGCTTGGAGGAAGGCAGCCAAGTCCTTGGAGCCGGTGGTCAGGAAAATACGTGATCCGAGAGCGATGGACTGATTGGCTGCCTGCTCTGTGGAATCACATTCAATGCCGCTATCTGCTGCAAAAGAGCTGGGACGTTCAAAACGCAGATAAGGGATATTCAGGCTTTTTGCTAAGCCCATCAGTTGTTCCGAGATCAGTTTGGCATAAGGATGCGTCGCATCGACAATTGCCCGCGCCTGATTTTGGCTTAGCGCCTGTTTTTGCGCTTCAACGCCTTGATGCCCGGCCCAGACCGACACGCCCGAACAATGCTGGGCAGCAACTTCGCCGCCGTATTCCGTTGCAGCCGATACCACGACCGGATAGCCTTGCTCTGCCAATTCGTTAGCCAATGCGTTGCCGTCGCTGGTGCCGGAAAAAACCCATAACGATTGCTCGGGCAGTTCATCAACAACCGGCTGTTCGGCGGGTGCGTCCCAGTTATTGTAGCCGCGTGGTGTAAAAATAAAGCCGCGTTTGCGCTGGGTAAAGCGGTTGCCGATCACGATCGTGGTCAGCATGTCGAACTGCAAAGAAGGCAGGTCTTCCAGGTGGTGAATGCTGACTTTCTGCCCTGGCCTGTAGGCATTGTGGATCACGCCGCACAGCGTTTTCGGAGACTTTGATTCCAGCATGATGTTGAGGATGCGGTACACGCCTTCCTGGCGTCCGGCGCTTTGCACGTTGTACAGCACGCAGGCGAGGTCAGCCTGGGCGATATGGCGTCCGCGCTGTTCTATCCAGTCCCAGGGACATAAAAGGTCGGACAGGCTCAGCGTGGCAAAATCGTGCGACAGGGGCGAGCCCAATAACGAGGCGCAGGCATTGGCGGAAGTGATGCCGGGTATCACGTTGACGTCATAGTCATCATCTTCCTGCATTTCATCGAAAGCCAGCGCCGCCATCGCATAAATGCCTATGTCGCCGCTGGAAATCAGCGCGACTTTAGCGCCGCTACGGGCTTTTTCAATCGCCAGCAAAGCGCGCTCGCGTTCCTGAGTCAGCGGCGGCGTGTGGATTTCCTTACCTGTTATCCACGGCTCAATCCAGCGCAAATACAGGTCATAAGCCACGATCACATCGCTGTCCCGCAACGCAGCTTCGGCGCGCGGGACAATCAAATCGCTAAATCCCGGCCCGACCGAAACCAAATTCAATACACCTTTCATTCTTTTATCCACTGATTATTAATCTATAAAGCATCTTCTACTATGGCCACGGCAACGCCGTTTAAAGCCATTTTGGGTACGATCAATTTGCCGCGCGTACTGGCGATCAACGTGCAGGGTTCGCATACGCCGGGCAAACCTACATTTTGTTGCACCCAGTCCGAGGCTTTGGTTACCCAAGGCCGTGCAGCCACTGTTGCGCTTGCCAATACGCGCAGCGGCAAATCGTGTTGCCGGCAAAACTCCAGCAAGCCCGGCTCGTTGGCCTTCAAATCTATGGTCGCTATTTCGCGCACTTCGTTTAACGGCCGCTCGCCCAGCGCCAGCTGTACGGCGGCGGCGATTTGTCCAGCAGTGACGCCTTTGCGGCAACCTATGCCGACGACCAAAGGCTTCAAGGCTTCGGTCGCCGTCGTGATGACCGGCACCGCTCCGATTGCATTGGCGACGCGGTAAGCCAAGTGGTTGGCGCCGCCTTCATGACCGGCCAATAGTGAAATCGCAAAACGTCCGGCTTCGTCCAGCACCACGACTGCTGGGTCGCTATGTTTGTCCTGCGCCAGACCGTCGAGAAAACGCACGGCGATGCCGCTGGCTGCGATCATGACCCATTGCGACTGCTGCCGGTAGGCAATGGCAAACTGTTGTTTCTGGCTGGTGGCGGTATCGAGCCAGGGTCGATAAAGCACGCCGCCAAGCCGCTGTTGCAGGGCTAAAGCCAAGGCTTCGCTTTCCGGCCTTACCAGCCAGATGCCGGGTGAATCTATCACGTTACGGCCTTTTTCTTCTTCACGACGCGGAAAATATGCGTGAAATCTTTCGAATACAGACTGGATTCGGTTTGCGCGTCACGCCCCAAAGCTGCGCCAACCAGCAGCATGGTGGTAAGATTCCAATCGCTGCTCTTGGTTTCTTTCAGGATCGTGCTCAAGGTGCCCTGGTAAGAACGCTCTTCCGGCCAGGTTGCCCGATAGACCAGCGCCACCGGTGTGTCGTCCGGGTAATGCAATCTCAGGTCGGCGACTATTTTTTTCAAATGCGGCCCGGACAGGAAGATGCACATCGTCGCTTGGTGCTCGGCCAGCCGCGCAATCGATTCCAGTTCCGGCACGGCGGAGGCGCGGCCGGAAACGCGGGTCAGGATCACGGTTTGCGAGACTTCCGGCTTGGTCAGTTCGGCCTTGATCGATGCCGCTGCCGAGGTGAACGAGGACACGCCCGGCACGATTTCGTAGCCGATACCCAGCGCGTCGAGCCTGCGCATTTGCTCGGCGGTTGCGCCGTAAATGGCAGGATCCCCGGAATGCAGGCGCGCCACATCGCAGCCGGATTGCTGGGCGCGGCGGTAGCAGGCTTCCTGCTGGTCAAGGTCGAGCTTGGCGGTGTCGATCAGTTCGGCATCCGGGCGGCAATGCTGCAACATGTCCGTAGGCACCAAGGAGCCTGCGTACAACACCATGCTGACCCGGCCAAGGATATTCGCGCCGCGCAATGTGATCAAATCCCAAGCGCCTGGGCCTGCGCCGATAAAATAAACCTTCATACGTGTCTTCTCTCTCTGGGTGTTTTGCGTATCAGTAAAGTGGCGAGATAGCCCATCGCCGAGGTCGCGCATAAATCGCTGACATCATCGGCCAGCATTTCGTCTTCCAAGCCTATGCGGCGGGCAAATGCGCAATGTTCGGCGATGTCCATTTCACGGAGTAGGGCCAGCACCCAGGGCAGGCGCGCGCCGATCTTCATCAGCACGACGATGTCATGGCTCTCGATGTCCTGCCGTAATGCGGCTGCATCTTCGGGGCAGGGCAGAATCAAGGTGCGCTCCTTGCCTACGCCCAACGGCCAGCCCATAGCCGAAGCCGCAGCCGCATAGCTGGTGATGCCGGGGAAGGTGCGGTGCGGCAAACCCGGCAAATACTCGCGCAAGGCGGCCAATATATAGCCGTAAGTGGAGTAAGTGAGGCTGTCGCCGATGGTCAGGTAAGCCACGTTCAGGCCAGCACGCAGATCGACGGCGATGGTCTCGGCTAGCTGCGCGTAATGCTCGCTTAGCACGGTGCGGTTGGGGTCCATGGTGAACTCGATTTCCCGTATCCGTTCAGAAGCGATGTCGATGCCCGTTAAGCATTGCAGGGCTACTGAGGTATCGGAACTGTGCGCACGGGGCGCATAGATAATGTCGGCCTGTTGCAATGCCTCGACCGCCGCCAGCGGAATGTAGCCGGAAGGCCCTGGCCCTACGCCTATGCCCCAGAATGTACCTAAATGACTCATACTTCTCCCAAGCTATTCGCTTGTAAATTAAATAGCCGTACTTCAACCTTATTAACGGCAGGGACTCTCGCCTGAACCAGCGCAGCAATGCGCTGTTCGATATCCATCCACAACGCCTGTGCGCCGGGTTCGTTCTTTAATCTTTCTATTGTCGCTTCCACTGTATTAGCCTGTTCCAGCTCTTGTACCAGACGGCTGTCAAATCCCCGCTCTGCTGCGATCCGGGCGACAACACTCATGGCCATGTCGCTCTTGCTGGAGTGAGTGTCCCATACGCCGTCCAGCACTTTGGCAAGTTTGCCCGGATGCCCCAGCAGCCACAAGACATCTAGGTCACGCTGCTGTTCAAGCAATGCCTGCTGCACAAAGGCCAGCGCGTCGCCAAGAAAATTGGCGATCTGTACCGAGCGCTGTTCGGGCAAACCCAGCATCTCGTTGGCATAGGCCCTGCCGATTTTACCCGGCAGCAAGGCGATGCTGTTTGCAGCGTTACCGAGCGCGACGCGCACATAAACTTCGATCGAGGCAATCCAGGACGCCAGCGACAAGGGCTCGACTATGCCTGAGGTGCCGAGTATCGAGATGCCGCCGACGATGCCCAGCTTCGGGTTGAAGGTCTTTTTGGCAATGGTCGCGCCGTTTACGCAGCCTATGGTCAGGTCAAAGCCTTCGTCTTTATTGCCGGACACTTCGAAGGCTGCCTGCCGCATCATGCTGCGCGGAGTCGGGTTGATTGCAGGCTCTCCTACCAGGACGCGCAAGCCGGGCTGGGTCGCGGTGCCGACGCCGTCTCCGGCGAAAAAGTGTATCTGTCCTGTGTCGTTCCTTCGCACTTCGGCGAAGATGGTTGCCCCGTGCGTGTTATCCGGGTCATCGCCGCCGTCTTTCAAGACTTCGGCTCGTGCTGTGTGTTCGTTCAGCCAACGACAGTCCTGTATCGGTACGCTTAAATAATGAATGCCGTCAGGCAGTGTTATTTGCATCTGTGTAGCGCTATCACCATGCAGCAGCAAATGCAGCGCAGCTTTAACCGCCGCCGTGGCACAGCTGCCCGTGGTGCTCCCGCGCCGCAAACCGTTCGGTGCAAGTACGCTGAGATCGAATTCTTTAAGCCCCGTCTGAGCCATACTCTGCAAGCTGATTTACCGCATCGATCATCAAGCCGTTGACGACCGTTGCCGCCCACGGTGAACCGCCGCGCGTATCGGTGTTGGTGATGCGCGGCACTTGCAGGCAGCGTTTCAACTCCGCTTTCGATTCGCGGGTGCCGACAAAACCGACCGGCAGGCCGATCACCAGTTGCGGCCGCCAGCCGTGTTCTCGAATCAGGCGCACCGCTTCCATGATCGCAGTCGGCGCATCGCCTATCGACAGTACGATGTCATTGCCGAATTTCTCGAACGCGCGCCTTATTCCTGCTGCGGAACGGGTGATGCCTTGCGTTTGCGCCATCAGCACCGTCTCGCGGTCATGCACACCGCACCAGGTTTCGATGCCGAGCTGTTCGAGCAGCGCGCGCTTTAGGCCGGTTTGCACCATGGTCACGTCGGTCACTACAAGCTTGCAGCGGAGCAGTGCGCGGATGCCGGTTTCGACCGCGCCCGCCGAGAAATAAATGTCATCGACCGCATTAAAATCGCCGCTGGTATGCACCAAGCGTTGCAACACGGTCAAATGCGCTTCGGGAAAAACTGACCAGTCGCGCCCGGCCGCGATAATGCGAAAGCTTTCGGCCTCTATCGGATGAGGTACATAAGGGGCGAATTCTGTTGCAGCTTCCGCTGTTTTTTCGAATAGGCCGCGTACCTGAAGATGATGAGGGCGCTGCGGTTCGCCGACCTGTTGTTCAAAGCCGACGATTTGTACCCGGTATTTGCACAGCGAGCAGTTCATCGCCGCACGGCCTTCTATCGCTTCCTGCGCTCTGGCGATCAGCACATCGGCGACGTTCGGATGCACACCGAGGTAGTCGGCCTTGAGCACATTCACCACAGGTTCACGCTGCTGCAAGGCATCGGCCGCGTCATAAATGCGCTTGACCAAGATGCCGTCGAACAGGAAAAACGGCACGACGATCAGCCGCGCGTAGCCCAGTTTGGCGGCGGCGCGCAGGCCGTCGGCGACCAGCGGTTTGGCCGTGCCTGAATAGCACACGTAGGACGCGCCAAAGCCCATGCCTTCCTCGATCATGCGCGCGAACTTGGAGACTTCGCCATTGGCGTCCGGGTCGGTAGTGCCGCGACCAACCAGCACCAGACAGGTGTCGTCGCGGCGAATCGTGTTAGCCGATGCTGCTTCGGCCTCGACGATGCGCTGCTGAACCAGTTGCAGCAACAGCGGGTGCAAGCCCATCGGCGCACCGAAATGAAAGTCGATGTCCGGATGTTCACGCGCGAAGGTCAGCAGCTCACTGGGCAGGTCATTCTTGGCATGGGTAGCTGCCAGCAGGATGCCGGGCACCATGACGATTTGTTTGGCATCGGCGTTTAGCTGATCTGCAATCGCCTGATCGATAGTCGGGCCGGCGAATTCCAGGTAACCGTGGCTGACCGTATGCTGCGGCGCGCGTTCCCTGACCAGTTCAACCAGCTGCTCGAATTCCCGTATGCCGTCGGCGTCGCGGCTGCCATGACCCGCGATAACGATGCCGAATTGTTGTGTTTCAGCCTGCATCCGGTAGCTGCTCCGTTGCTGGTTCAATCTGGCTGGACATAGGGCTGCGGGTGCGGATTAGCATGATGCTCATATCGCTGAATTCCTGTTTCGCACAGTCGGCGAGCGTGCCGTGCCACTCGGCTTCCGACCTTGTCAAATTCTCCCAAACTTCGGTCGGATGCTCGGACGATATGCCTTGCTCCAATAGATAAGCCGCGATATGACGCGGCATGAAGGAGCGCGCCTCGTCCCACGGGCAGGGAATTACGATCGCATTGCGCTGGTCTTGCAGCACATGCACCAGATGTTGCTTAAACGGGGTCAGATCGCCGCGACGGTGGAAGGTGATGAACGTCGTTTCGTCGAAACAGACCTTGGCGCGCGATGCGAGTATCTGCGCCGAAGAGATGCCCGGCACGGTTTCGACCAGATGCCCGCAAGCGCGTTCGACCCGTTCCAGGTACTGGAAGCCGCTGAAATGGATGTCGCCCATGAACACCACGACGCAGTTCTTGCCCGCATGGTGTTCAGCGGCCACTTTTGCCAACTGCTCGGTCTGGTCGCGGTAATTCATCAGCACGGTTTGCGCCGTAGCGGGAATCAGGCTATGCACGACGTTAATAACGGCATCGAATCCGGCGACCACGTCGGCATTGCGGATCAGCTCCGCCCCGCGCTGGGTCAGATAAGCCACGTCGCCAGGGCCTGCGCCTATGCAGATAATCATAATTGTTCCTTAATGCAGTTGTTCGTAGGGGCGACCGGCTGGTCGCCCGCTTTATGGTTCACATTCATTTAATACATCCACGTATCGTAAGAGCCAAGTTCTCTGCCGATAATTCTTCCAGTGTCAGATATTCAGCGCCCAAGGCCTGTGCCAGTTGTCGTGCTCTTCCCAAGCGTAAATAGCCGGTTTCGGTATCGAGCACCAGAGCGGGTATGCCGCGTTCTGCCAGTAATTCGGCAAATCTTAAGGATTCCTGCCAGGGATCATTGCCGTCGTTCAGAGCAACATTGGCCTTGCCGTCGCTAAGCAGCACCAGCAACGGCGGCATGGCGGTTTTTTCCAGTGTTTCCAGCGTCAAAGAAAGCGCATGAGGCAACGGCGTGCGGCCGCCGGTAGGCAGTTCGCGCAGGTTTTGTTCGGCAAGGTCGACGCTGCGGGTAGGGGGCAGCAATAGCTGTGCGGATTCGCCGCGAAAGCTGATTACCGCGACTTCATCACGCTGCTGGTAAGCGTCGGTAAGCAGCGATAACACGGCGCCTTTGACCGCTTCCATGCGCCGTTGCGCGGCCATGGAGCCGGAGGCGTCGACCACAAACAAAATCAGGTTGGCGTTTTTTCCTGCCCGGACTTGCTGGTGCAAATCGTCTTTCGTCACCTGAAAGTCGTCAGAGCCTCTAAGCGCGGCGCGGCGTAATGTCGCGCCGACGGCGAGGCTGCTTGGATTCTGGTCTGGCACGGCGCGAATGACTCGGCCGCGTGGCGCATCTTGTGTTGTGCTACGCTTGCCGGAAGCGTATCGACTGGCAACCGTATCGACTTCTATTTTTCGTATATTACCGGCAGATGCGGCGGCGAATACCTGTTGTTCGCTTTGCGAGTCGCCGTTGTTTTGCTCATGTTCCTGTTCGCTATTAGCGCCGGATTCGCCTTCATCCGGCGGCTGCAACACCTGTTGCATCAGCTCATTGAGCTGGTCTTGATCTAGCCCCGGTTGCTCGAACGGCTTGCGCCTGCGCCGGTGCGGCAACACCAGTTCCGCCGCGCCGCGCACGTCTTGCGGTGTTACCTGCAACCGTCCTTCGAGCGCGGCCAATGCCCGCGCGGCTTTATGCATGACGATGTCGGCGCGAAGACTGGCGACTTCGAATTCGCAGCACAAATGGCTGATCAAATCGAGCAACGCATCATCGAGCGTCACTTCCGGCAGTAACTGCTGCGCGGTCGCGAGTTGATGGCGCAATGCCTGTTGCTCATGCATCCAGGAGGCGGCATAAGCCGTAGGATTGGCTTCGAACGCGATGCGCCTTCGCACGACTTCGGAGCGCATGGTTTTGTCGCGCGGCGCAGTCACTTCAACCATCAGGCCGAAGCGGTCCAGCAATTGCGGGCGCAAATCGCCTTCTTCCAGGTTCATCGTGCCTATCAGCGTGAAGCGGGCAGGATGGGTGACCGACAAGCCTTCGCGCTGTACCGCGTTAACGCCCATCGCCGCCGCATCCAGCAGTACGTCGACCAAATGATCGGGCAGCAGGTTGACTTCGTCGATATAGAGTATGCCCCGGTGTGCTGAAGCCAGCAGGCCGGGCTTGAAAACGCGTGATCCGCCTTTGAGAGCTTGCTCCAAATCCAGGGTGCCGATAACGCGGTCTTCGGTCGCACCGAGCGGCAAGGTGACGAAAGGTACGCTGTCCGCTTGCGCCGTTGCATGTTCGGTGTTGCAGGTTTCGCAGTGCTGATAGGGCGCGTTGGGCGCGCAGTTGAACGCGCAACCGGCAACCCGTTCGATCAGCGGAAGGATGTCGGTCAGCGCCCGTGCCGCCGTGCTTTTTGCGGTGCCTTTGTCGCCGCGTATCAGCACGCCGCCCAGCGACGGATCGACCGCGCACAGCAGCAACGCAGTCTTGAGCTGGGTTTGTTCGACGATCGCGGAAAAAGGGAAGGTCGCGTGATGCATCATGCACCGCGCGGTGTTTCGCCGCGCGCCTCCAGCAGGGTTTCGCTATGCAGGTACAAAGCCTGCAATGCGTCCAGCGTCTGTTGCTGCGGCTCTGCCCACATGCCGCGGCTGGCGGCTTCCAGCAGGCGTTCGGCAATCGCGTTTTGTGCCCACGGATTGGCTTGTTCCAGGAAGCGCTGCATCTCCGGGTCCATCGCGTAAGTTTCGGCGACTTGCTCGTACATCCAGTCATCCATCACCTGTGCGGTGGCGTCATAACCAAATAAATAATCGACAGTCGCGGTAAGCTCCAGTCCGCCTTTGTAGCCGTGGCGGCGGATGCTGTCCAGCCATTTCGGATTGACGACGCGCGAGCGGAACACTCGCAAGGTCTCTTCCTTCAGGTCGCGCACTTGCGCCCGCGACGGATCATGGCTGTCGCCGAAATACTTGCGCGGCTGCTGTCCGGTCAAGGCGCGGATCGTGGCGATCATGCCGCCGTGAAATTGCAGATAGTCATCGCTGTCGAAAATATCGTGTTCGCGGTTATCCTGATTGTGTAATGCAACCTGAACGCCAGATAACCGCGATCTAAAGGCATCACGCTGGTCGTTACCCTGCTGGCTGCGGCCATAGGCATAGCCGCCCCAGTTGACGTAGGCTTCGGCAAAATCGGCATCGGCCTGCCAGTTTTTCTCCTGGATCAGCGGCAATATGCCCGCGCCGTAACTGCCGGGTTTTGCTCCGAAGATACGGAAGGCAGCGCGTTGCGAGGCCTCATCTTCGGTCAGGCCTTTGCCTATCCATTCGCCCAGTT
>Ga0172379_10010394_pt1 | contig 11270 bp, 13 predicted proteins | sample GrowelOW334metaG_FD_119756 | JGI IMG/M metagenome (GOLD analysis project Ga0172379, IMG submission 119756) | Groundwater microbial communities from an aquifer near a municipal landfill in Southern Ontario, Canada - Groundwater well OW334 metaG | ecosystem: Environmental > Aquatic > Deep... | reverse complement strand
TTTTGACTATCATTGAAACGATTAGTGTTCATAGCTATGAGGATCTACTGAGGATGAAAGAGGAGCTTCAAGATATTTTGGGGTTTAGGTTGTGAGGTTTATTGAGTTGTGTAGAAAGGTATGAATCTTGATAGATATGATGATAGAGAGATAGTTGCCACAAACTTAATAGATAGCTACTATAAAATGATGGAGTTTGCTAAAAAGCACTTAAATGATCCTTTTTATCTTGAGGGCGATGTACGCATAAGCCTACGAGATAAGATTTTTCGTGAAGCAGTTGCAAATAGTCTAATACATAGAGAATATAGCAGTGCGTATGTGGCTAAAATGATTATAGAAAATGGCAAAGTAGTTTTTGAAAATGCTAATATACCCCACTTTTATGGGGAACTAAAACCATCAAACTTCACGCCTTACCCAAAAAACCCAAGCATCGCAAAAGTATTTCGCGAGATTGGCTTTGCCGATGAACTAGGAAGTGGAGTAAAAAATCTTTACAAGTATTCAAAAGCTTATGGTGGAAGTGATCCTATGATAATCGAGGGGGAAGTTTTTAGAATAGAAGTGCAAACGAAAAAAGAAACCGCCCAAGAAACCGCCCAAGAAACCGCCCAAGAAAATACAAAAGATAGAATATTGGAACTTTTGCAACAAAATCCAAAATACACAAAAGCTGACTTGATGAAGATTTTAGAAAAAGCAGATGGAACCATTAAAGAACATATAGCAAACCTAAAAAAAGAAGCTAAGCTCAAAAGAGTGGGGAGCACAAAATCGGGTTATTGGGAAGTAAGCGATGACTATTAGCTCTCAACGGTCACTCTCTAGTGAGATCGGATACAGCGTGGGTAAGGTCAACTATGTTCTTAAAGCTCTCATAGACAAAGGTCTTCTTAAAGGCGAACGTTTTTTAAGCTCCGAGAAAAAAGTAAGTTACCGTTACCTCCTCACAGATGCAGGGATAAAAGAAAAAATAGCTCTTACACGCAAGTTTGTAGAGTCTAAAAAAAGAGAGTATGAAGTGCTGCAAGCTGAGTTGGAAGTGTATGAGACAGATATGCGAACGCAAGGGAGAAATTTATGAGTACAAATCTAATAAAATATGACGAAATAAAAGAAGAATTGAAATCGAATCAAAAAACTTGGCTCATTACAGGTGTTGCAGGTTTTATTGGTTCGAATTTAGCAGAAACATTACTAAAATTAAACCAAAAAATTATTGCACTTGATAACTTCGCTACTGGACACAGATACAATCTGGAGCATATCAAACACTCTGTATCCTCACAGCAGTGGGAGAACTTTACTTTTGTAGAGGGAGACATTACAGACTTTAGTACATGTTTGTCTGTTACAAAGGATGTTGATATTGTTCTTCATCAAGCTGCTCTTGGTTCTGTTCCACGATCTATAGATAACCCCGTTAATTCAAATGCTTCCAATGTGTCAGGTTTTTTAAATATGCTCACAGCCTCAAAAGAAAATGGTGTCAAGCGATTTGTCTATGCATCATCCTCTTCGGTTTATGGTGACTCTGAGGAGTTGCCAAAAGTTGAAGCACGCACAGGCAACCTTCTCTCTCCTTATGCGGTTACAAAATACGTTAATGAACTCTATATGGGTGTGTTTTATAAATGCTATGGGTTTGAATCTATAGGACTACGATATTTTAATGTATTTGGTAAAAGACAAGACCCAAATGGAGCGTATGCCGCGGTTATGCCAAAATGGATAGCTCAAATCTTAAATGGCGAAGATGTTTACATCAATGGTGATGGCGAAACAAGCAGGGATTTTACCTACATCGACAATGTTGTCCAAGCCAATATATTAGCAGGAACCACAACCAACCCCGAAGCATTTGCAAAAGCGTATAATACAGCAGCAGGTGGAAGAGAAACGCTTAACAATCTGTATGAAGCCATAGCTATGGGTTTAAAAGAGTCAATTCAATGGTATATCAATGACATCAAAGGAAATAAGTAATGCATCTTTTTTCTTTAAAGTCTTTACTGAAAGAAGTTTGTAATGGCTAAACTTCAAGTATTAGACACAGAAATTTTAGTAACGCAAGATGAATATATTTCATTGACTGATATAGCTAAGTATAAAAATCCACAAGATGCAAATGAGATTATTAGAAATTGGCTTAGAAATAGAAATACAATCGAATTTTTAGGTATTTGGGAAAGAATTCATAATGACAATTTTAAACCTATCGAATTCGACGGGTTTAGAAAAGAAGCAGGTTTAAATAGTTTTACTTTAAGTACACAAAAGTGGGTAGAAACTACAAATGCTATAGGGTTAGTCGCAAAATCTGGTAGATATGGAGGCACTTATGCCCACAAAGATATAGCATTTGAGTTTGCTGCATGGGTATCTGTCGAGTTTAAAATATATCTTATCAAAGAATTTCAAAGACTACAAGAAGAAGAACAGAAACAGTTAGGTTGGGATATAAAAAGAAATCTAACAAAGATAAACTATAGAATCCATACAGATGCCATTAAAGAAAATCTCATACCAAAACAGTTGGTGCCTTCACAAATAAATTATGTATATGCAAGTGAAGCAGATATACTAAATGTAGCATTGTTTGGAATGACTGCAAAACAGTGGCAAGAATCAAATCCAAATCTCAAAGGAAATATCAGAGATTATGCAGATGTATATCAGCTAGTATGTTTAGCGAATTTAGAATCTTTAAATGCACATTTCATTAATGAAAATATACCTCAAGTTCAAAGAGTTAAGAAACTAAATGAAGTAGCGATTAAACAGATGAATATTTTGCTTGACGATAAAAACATTAAAAAATTGGAAAAGTTGCAATGACTTTAGTCAAAAAAACGACTGCGTTTAACCAACATCAAAGTTTGAATCGTGTACAATTTTGAATATTTTCAGAAAGAACAAAAGGTAACAAATTTGAGTAATGAAGAGCTAGAACTAGTGATGTTACGACGGGCGGAGAGTATTACCTCTCAACGGTCACTGTCTAGTGAGATTGGGTACAGTGTGGGCAAGGTCAACTATGTTCTTAAAGCTCTCATAGACAAAGGTCTTCTTAAAGGCGAACGTTTTTTAAGCTCCGATAAAAAAGTAAGTTACCGCTACCTCCTCACAGATGCAGGGATAAAAGAAAAAATAGCTCTTACGCGCAAGTTTGTAGAGTCTAAAAAAAGAGAATACGAAGTGCTGCAGGCTGAGTTGGAAGGGTATGAGATGGATATGCAAACGCAAGGAAAAGTTTATGCGTAAAATCCTTATAGTATTTGGTACTCGTCCAGAAGCCATAAAAATGGCACCTCTTGTTAAAGAGTTTCAAAAGTACCCAAATGATTTTGAAACAAAAGTCTGTGTTACGGCGCAGCATCGTGAAATGCTCGATCAGGTTTTAGAGCTTTTTGAGATTGTTCCCGATTACGACCTTGACATTATGAAACCGAGGCAAGATTTGTATGATGTTACATCCAATGTCTTACTTGGTATGAAGAGTGTTCTTACAGACTTTAAACCAGACATCGTATTTGTTCATGGTGACACATCCACCACATTCGCTGCTGCATTAGCTGCGTTTTATCAGCAGATTCGTGTCGCACACATTGAGGCAGGCTTACGTACAGGGGACATCTATTCACCATGGCCAGAAGAGGCAAATCGCCAACTCACTACACAAATTACCGCGTATCATTTCGCACCTACATCAACTTCGATGAACAACTTGCTCAAAGAGAATGTAAAAGAGCAGAACATCATTGTCACAGGTAATACGGTTATTGATGCGCTCTTTCTCGCCCTCAACAAAATCAAGTCAAACAAACAGCTTGAAGCAGAAATACTTGATCATTTAGCGACTCTTGGCTATCAGTTCAATGATGGTAAAAGAATCATCTTGGTAACAGGACACAGACGAGAAAATCATGGTCAAGGGTTCATTAATATCTGCGAAGCACTTAAAGCCATAGCAATAAACAATCCTGACATAGACATAGTTTACCCAGTACACCTAAATCCAAATGTACAAAAACCAGTAAAAGAGCTCTTAAGTGAAGTAAAAAATGTACATCTCATAGAACCACTTCAATACGAAACCTTTTTATATCTCATGAACAAATCATATTTCATTATTACAGACAGCGGCGGAGTTCAAGAAGAAGCACCATCTTTGGGCAAACCAGTCCTTGTCATGAGAGACACTACAGAACGCCCAGAAGCACTAGAAGCAGGAACGGTAAAGCTAGTAGGAACAGATGAAGAAACCATCATCAAAGAAGCGCAACTTTTACTGGACTCACATGAAGAATACACTAAAATGAGCAAAGCACACAACCCTTATGGTGACGGCAATGCTTGTGAAAGAATCATAAATTATATAAGGGAAATAAATTAAATGATTAAAAAGAAGATATGTGTAATCGGTTTGGGCTATATTGGTCTACCAACTTCGGCGTTGCTCGCCAATCGTGGGTATAATGTTCATGGTGTAGATGTAGTTCAAAGTACGGTAGATACCATCAATCAAGGTAAGATTCATATCGTCGAACCCGAGCTAGACATTTTTGTACAGGCGGCGGTAAATAGCGGTAAACTCAAAGCCGATACAAAGCCAGCCGAGGCAGATATATTTGTCATAGCAGTACCGACACCTTTCCATGAAGGATTTGTACCGAACATAGATTACGTCGTGTCGGCTACAAAAGCGATAGCTCCTTATCTAAAAGATGGAAATATTGTCATTTTGGAGTCAACATCCCCAGTGGGTACTACCGATCTAGTAGAACAAACGTTAAAAGAAAATGGCGTCGATACTTCTAAGCTTTATGTGGCTCACTGTCCAGAGCGAGTATTGCCAGGACACATCATGAGAGAGCTTGTAGAAAACGATCGTATCGTCGGTGGCACAACAGATGAAGCTACACGATTGACGGCAGAATTTTACCGAGAGTTTGTAGAGGGTGAAGTACTGGAAACGGATGCAAAAACAGCAGAAATGGCAAAGCTGACAGAAAACTCTTTTAGAGATACAAATATAGCTTTTGCAAATGAGCTGAGTATGCTTTGTGATAAATTTGGGATTAATGTATGGGAACTTATCCGCCTTGCTAACAGACATCCGAGAGTAAATATACTCAGTCCCGGGGCAGGTGTCGGTGGACACTGTATCGCCGTTGACCCATGGTTTATAGTTCACGCAGGCGGAGAAACAGCCAAGATGATACGAACAGCCAGAGAAGTAAACAACTACAAAACAGAGTGGGCGATAGAAAAGATAAAAAATGCAGCACTAAAATTTGAAAATGAAAATGGAAGAAAAGCAAAAGTAGCCTGTATGGGACTCGCTTTTAAACCAGACATTGACGATCTGAGAGAATCACCTGCTCTTTACATAGCTAGAAGATTAAAAGCTGATGGTATTGATGTACTAGCGGTTGAACCAAATATCGAAGCTCATCAAGAGTTTGAGATAGTAAATTACAAAGAAGCTGTAGAAATAATGGATATAATTACTTTTTTGGTAGCTCATAAAGAGTTTAGAAAACTTGATCTTAAAACGGATTTAGATTTTTGTGGGGTTTTAAATAAATGAAAGGGATTATCTTAGCTGGTGGAAGTGGCACAAGACTTTATCCAGTTACACAAAGTATAAGTAAACAACTTTTGCCAATTTATGATAAACCTATGATTTATTATCCACTATCAGTTCTTATGCTTGCTGGTATAAAAGATATTTTGATTATATCAACACCACAAGATTTACATAAGTTTGAAGAGCTTTTAGGCGATGGCAGTAATTGGGGTGTAAGACTTCAATACAAAATTCAACCATCTCCAGATGGACTTGCTCAAGCTTTTATATTGGGTGAAGAGTTTATTGGAGATGATAATGTTGCTTTAGTATTGGGTGACAATATATTTTACGGTCATGGTTTTACCCTTTTACTTAAAAAAGCAGCATCTTTAAAAGAAGGTGCTGTAGTTTTTGGATATCAAGTCAAAGACCCTGAACGATTTGGTGTAGTAGAGTTTGATAACAATCAAAAAGCAATAAGCATAGAAGAAAAACCAATTAAAGCGAAATCTAATTTTGCCGTAACAGGGCTCTATTTTTATGATAATTCCGTAGTGAAAATGGCTAAGACTATAAAACCATCTCATCGTGGTGAACTAGAGATTACATCTATAAATGAAGAATATCTTAAGAGAAATAAATTGCAAGTAGAATTACTAGGTCGTGGGTTTGCTTGGCTTGATACAGGTACTCATGACAGTCTGTTGGAAGCTGGCCTGTTTGTACAAACTATAGAACATAGGCAAGGTTATAAGATAGCTTGCCTTGAAGAGATAGCTTATAATAACAAATGGATAAGTAAAGAGCAGGTTTTAAAAATAGCAGAACCATTAAGTAAAAATGGATATGGTGAATATCTAAAAGAGTTGGTGAAAAATGACTAATATATTACTAACAGGAACAGCAGGCTTCATTGGTTCGAACTTTGTCCCCTACTTTTTAGATAAATATCCGCAATACACGTTAATCAATTTGGATTTACTAACCTACGCAGGTAACCTAGAAAATTTGCAAGAGTGTGAAGGGAATCCTAGATACAAATTTATCAAAGGGGATATCTGTAACCGCGAGCTCGTAGAGTTTATATTTGCAGAGTATGATATCCAAGGGGTTATCCACTTCGCAGCAGAGTCTCATGTCGATAACTCTATCAAAAATCCGGGTGTATTTATCCAAACCAATGTGACGGGGACGTTTACTCTTCTTGATGTCGCAAAACGCTATTGGATGAATAAGCCGTTTGAGTATAAAGAGAACTATAAAGGGTGTAGATTTCATCATATCTCAACCGATGAAGTCTATGGAACACTTAATGAAACAGACCTCTTTACTGAAGAGACTCCATATGCCCCAAACTCTCCCTACTCAGCTTCAAAAGCGTCAAGCGATATAATAGTACGAAGTTATCAAGAGACATACGGCATGAATACAGTGATCACCAACCGTTCCAACAACTACGGTCCGAAACAACATGATGAGAAACTGATTCCGACGATTATCCGAAAAGCATTGGCCGGTGAGTCTATCCCCATCTACGGTGATGGCAAAAATATTAGAGACTGGCTCTACGTCCTTGATCACTGCAAAGGGATAGATATCGTTTACCATACAGGTAAAGAGGGCAATGTCTATAACATCGGTGGAAGAAATGAGAGAACCAATCTTCAGATAGTAGATGCAATCACGACTATACTTGATGAGAAAGTTCCAAAAGATAAAAGCTACAAAGAGCTAATCACATTCGTGGAAGACAGAGCAGGACATGACAGACGTTATGCCATTGATGCTACGAAACTTGAAACACAACTTGGCTGGAAAGCAGATGAGAACTTTGATAGTGGGATTGTTAAGACTGTTGAATGGTACTTAAATAAATATGAATAATAATATTTCTAAAAATAAAAGAATATTAATTGTATTTCCTTTATTGCCAAAGTATGATGTTGAATTTTTTGAAAAATTTACATCAATAAGTGAATATGACTTACATGTTACTGCAAATATTAAAAATAAAAATAAAAATGATTTGACTTTGAGTGATTATGGCGATTACAAATTTCATGTTCATCATACAGATATAAAAAAAATTGGGCCTTTTGATATTACATTAGGTTTAGAGAACCTAGTTTCAGATATAAATCCAGATTTAATTATTTATACTGCAAGTCCAAGAGATTTAGGGCAAATGTTTTCTATTGTAAAAAATAAAATTTTTGGAAATAAAATTGCTGTATGGAGTATGTTTCATAGAATTGGAGGACCAAGGCTATACTCAACCTTGTATTATAAATTCTTAGGATTTATTTGTGAGAAAAATATGACATATACTAATACGGGTAAACAATATCAAATAGCTAGAGGTGTAGATGCTAAAAAAATTGATGTTATTGGCACAGCTATTGATGAAGAAAAAGTATTTAGTGCTATAGAAAAATCAGATTACAAGATGAATAATTTAAAGAAAAAATATAATTTAGATGGAAAATTTATATTACTACAAGTTCTCAGGTTAACAAATATTAAAAAACCACATTTTCTTATTGATATGATGAAGTTATTAATTGAAAAAGATACTAATTCAATGCTGGTTTTAATTGGAGGAGGTACTATGGAAAATGAAATCAAAGAGTATGTTACATCTCATGGTTTAGATCAAAATGTACTTTTTTTAGGTCCAATTTACGATGAAATAATTTTGAATGATTGGTTTACATTAGCTGATATATTTGTTATTCCAACATGCATAGGACTAAGTGCTCATCATGCATGCTGTTATGGCTTGCCTATAGTTACAGATGATTCTTTAGTAAACCAGGCTTCTGAATTTGATATATTACAAGACAGATTGAATTGCTTATTGTATAAAGAAGGTTCGTTATCTTCTTTTGTTGATAAGATACTTGAGTTAAAAAAGAATAAAGATTTATATAACAGGATATCTGCTAATGCATTAGCTACCGTCAAAGACATTAATACTTTGTTTGCGAAAGCCAATAATTTAAAGAAAAGCATTGAAAATCTATTTTTGATATCAGGAAAAAAATAAATGAAGCATATATGTACATATTTTGATAAAAATTTTCTACCGAGAGGACTTGCTTTATTTTATTCGATTAAAAAGCATTCTATTGACTTTAAATTTTATATTTTATCTCTGGATGATGAAACAGAAAAATACTTATTAAGTTTAAATGAAGCTAACATAATTGTGATTAATATGCAGCAGTATGCTATACATTTTAGCATTGACAAAAGTAAATACAATAATGAAAAAGAATTTTATTTTTCAATTACACCAGCAATTTGTTTATACATATTAAAAAAATATCCAGATATTGATTTGTTACTTTATTTGGATGCTGATGTTTATTTATTTAATGATCTTGAAATTTTATATGATGAAATAGGAAGTGCCTCGATAGCTATGTGCTCACATAGATTACCATGGTATGTAAATATTATTTCAACAAATTATGGAATTTATAATGTGGGAGTTAATGCCTTTCGAAACGATAAAGAAGGAAAGCAATGTTTAGAGCGATGGTTTAAAGATTGCTCAGAATGGACGAAAGATCAAAAAGATTATCCATTGAGTTTTTTTTCAGATCAAATATGGTTAGATCAATGGCCTAAAATGTATAAAAATATTAAAATAATAGAAAATATAGGGATAAATACAGCTCCATGGAATGCTGTAAAATACAATTTTTCTAAAGTAAATGGTCGGTTTTATGTAAATGACAAGCCTCTTATAATTTATCACTTTTCATCTTTGAAAAGATTAGATGCATTAACTTGGCATGGAAATACTGGTTTTACAATTTTAAATATTTCTGGTAAATTATTAGAAATATATAAAGAGTATATTTACAATATCAATAAATATGAACTTGGCAATGTCAATCCAATAACATTACAATTTAGTGGTGGCAAGTTGAAAATGTTAGTATATACTATTTTAAAAAGAATTCATAAGCATCAAATAATAATGGAAAAGGAGATAGTTTAATGGCTCGATTGATTAATTTACAGACGCACTCAGATGAAAGAGGATGTTTAACCATTGCTGAAAAGGTATTACCCTTTGATATAAAAAGGTTTTATTATATTTATGATGTTTCATCAAAAAGAGGTGGTCATAGGCATAAAAAAACAATACAAGCACTTATTTGTCTTGGTGGAAGTTGTGAGATATATGTAAATAATGGAAAAAATAAAGAAACTGTTTTACTTAATCATCCAAGTCAATGTTTAATAGTTAACCCAGAAGATTGGCATACAATGGACAAGTTTTCTAAGGGTTCAACTCTTTTGGTATTCTCTTCTGAATACTACGATAAAGAAGATTATATAGATGAGGAATATGAAAATGATAGAATATGAAAACCTTCAAAAAGTAAATGCAAAGCTATTTGATAAATATAAGGAAAGTTTTGACAAATTTATTAAAAGTGGTTGGTATGTATTAGGTGATAATGTATCAAAATTCGAAAATGAATTTGCATCATTCTGCGAAACTAAGCATTGTATAGGAGTCGCTTCTGGACTCGATGCGCTCATACTATCTTTAGATGCTTTTAACTTTCCAAAAGATAGTGAAATTCTAGTTCCAGCAAATACCTATATAGCTACAATATTGGCAATCGTTAGGAATGGATTTAATCCAGTGTTAGTGGAACCAGATATAAAAACATATAATATTGACCCAAACAAAATTGAAGAAAAAATTACATCAAAAACAAAAGCTATTATAGTTGTTCATTTGTATGGCAAATCATGCAATATGAATCACATAATGGATATAGCTAAAAAATATAATCTAGAAATTATAGAAGATTGTGCTCAAGCTCACGGAGCTATGTATAAAGGCCAAAAGGTTGGAGCATTTGGAATGGGATGTTTTAGTTTTTATCCTACAAAAAATCTTGGTGCACTAGGTGATGCTGGAGCTATTACAACAAACAATGACGACTTGGAAAAAAAAATTAAATCATTGAGAAATTATGGTTCAGCAGTTAAATACTATAATGATGATCTAGGATATAATTCAAGATTGGATGAAATTCAAGCTGGATTTTTAAGTATAAAACTTCAGATTTTAGATGAGATTACAAATCATAAAAGGAAATTGGCAAAGATTTATTTTGAAAATCTTAATGATAGATTTATAAAACCCGTTATTGATGAAGATTATTTTGATGTATATCATATTTTTAATATCCGTCATGATAATAGGGATGAGCTTAAAGAATATTTATTAAAATTTGATATCAAAACTGAAATACATTATCCTTTAGCACCACATAAACAAAAAGCTATGCAAGGAATAATTCATGGCGAATACCCAATTAGTGAAGAGATTCATAAGACAACTCTAAGTTTACCAATTTCGTATTTTCACACTAAAGAGGATGTGTTAAAAGTATGTGAAATAATGAATAAATGGATAAGTGAGTAATATAAGTGATGGATGTTATTTAAAATATGAAAAATAATATATTACATATAATGGTATTAGAAAAATTCATACCACCTTTTATGAATTTTATAGACATGAACTTTGATTCTTCTAATCATGTATATATGATACTGGGTAGACAAAGAATGGACTATGGATTGACAAATGAACATCAAATAGTATGGATTGATGGTTTACTTAATTTGCCTAAACTTTTTTCAGCATTATATAAAG
>Ga0172379_10010393_pt1 | contig 11271 bp, 5 predicted proteins | sample GrowelOW334metaG_FD_119756 | JGI IMG/M metagenome (GOLD analysis project Ga0172379, IMG submission 119756) | Groundwater microbial communities from an aquifer near a municipal landfill in Southern Ontario, Canada - Groundwater well OW334 metaG | ecosystem: Environmental > Aquatic > Deep... | reverse complement strand
CGGTCAGGCTCAGGAAGTTCGTGGTAAGGCCGATTGGCAGAGCGGCGTTATAGACATGTAGCTTGGAGGCGGGGGTAGTAGTACCGACGCCGAGACTGCCCATGAAATAGGAGCTACCGGTAGAGGCATTCTGAATATTGGAATCCGTATATATGGTCTTGGTATTATAGGCAAAACGAAGGAACGACTGCGCCGGTACGCCGGAAGTGACGGCGCCGGAACCGATATAGCTGTTCCCGTCTCCTACGTAAGTCAGATGAAGAGCGGCAGCGCCCAAAGCTCCGGATTCTCCCAGCGAGATATAGGCACCTTGGCTCGTCCAATTGTCGCCGGCGCCGGAGGAGTCCATCACGAAATTAGGCAGAGCGTTGTCTATCGTCGTCCTGATGTTTCCGCTCACTTCCAGTTTCTGCCCGGGGTTGGTCGTTCCGATGCCGACGTTGCCGTTCATTTGAGATAATCCCGCATGCCAATTGCCATCATATTTATCATAGAGAGTGGGAACTCCGCGATGAGTTGTGTCACTGCTTGTAATTATATTCCAAGCCAAGGCTTGGTGCTGTTGTTTGTTGTAGACTCCGAAGAAAGTGCTGTCGGATGTCATTTCCGCAACAAAAGGAACATTATGAGCTCCATTGTAAGTATCATCAATAAAGCCGCCGGTCGCCTTAACATGTAATTTTGAATGCGGTTCGGTCGTCCCAACCCCGACATTGCCGCTGGTATCGGTCTTGTAAACCGTCGTTCCGTTCAAGGTCCAGCCGCTGTTTCCGGCAAGGAAAGAGGCAGTAGTGGTTGAATAGAGGGCACCCGTGTTATCAGACATCACGACGACGTTGCCGGCACCGGCCAACAGGCTGTGCGTGGTGGCTAGAGAGTTGCGGAAACTGCCGGTGACATCCAGTTTGGTGCCGGGGGCGGTGTTGCCGATACCGACGTCGCCAGTTCTTGTTAAAACAATACCAGTATTTAATGTTGAATCATTTAAGTAAGTTTGAATTTGTAAATTGCCTCCCGTAAGAGCACTGGCGTTTTCGTATGTTGAAATAAGTGCGTGGTTATAATATCCCTTGAAAAATATCCCATTACCAGCGGTGGAAGCGGAGTAATTGTTTCCCAATGTTAATTGATTTACAATTCCAGCTCCACCTTTATAAATATGGAGCGGGGTGCCCGGCGCCGTCGTCCCAATCCCGACATTGCCTGCGCCAGTGATTCTGAGCCTCTCATTGGCGTCTCCATTGCCGCCGGTGTAGAGTCTGATGATACCACTGGCGCCGTCAGCTACAAGAGAGACTCCTTGAGAATTATTGGCTAAAGCCAATCCATTAGGCTGCCATGCTCCGGCGGCCACCCAGGAAGGATTGAAGCTATGGATTCGACTATAAACGTTGCCGGAAGAATCTTGAAAATTTACCGTGCCATAGCTGGCAGCACTATTATTATTTATTAACAAACCATCGCCGGAGGCGCCGGTTGTTACGGTTAGCCTCTTAGATGAATTAGTCCCGCCAATCCCGACGTTACCGCTGTTGGATATTCTAACCTGCTCTGTCAGCACTGTGCCGGAAGTGGTCGCGGTTGTAGTAAAGAAACCAATATGCCCCTCTCCTGAGTCGGAACCGAAGCCGATGGCTGCTGCCCGGAATCCACTTGTTTCTATATCAGGATATGTCGATGTCATTTTAATATTGGTTCCAATAAATGATCCGCGCCAATAAGGACTACTGGCCGTGCCACCGACAATCTTTAGGGTTCCATAATCTAAATTATTGGCCCCCTGGAACGAGGCCACATCAGTTGTCGCCGACACCACATGCAATTTGTCTATCGGTGCCGTCGTTCCAATCCCGACATTCCCGCTCGTATTGGTCTTATAGACCGTCGTGCCGTTCAGGGTCCAGCCGCTATTTCCGGCAAGGAAGGAGGCGGTGGAGGTGGAGTATAGCGAGCCGGTGTTATCGGCCATAACGAGCACATTGCCGGAACCGGCGAGCAGGCTGTGGGTCGTGGCCAGAGAATTGCGTAGGCTGCCGCCGACATCCAGCTTGGTGCCGGGGGCGGTCAGGCCGATGCCGACGTTGCCACCGCCTAAAAGAGTCATTAAATTACTAGAAAATACGCCAGCAGAAGTATACTTATCAATAGATAACCCACCCTGAGAACCCTCTCTACTTAATACTGGCATTACAACGCCTCCGTCTGGGCCAATACCAAGTTTACCAAAACCATCAAGTTGGAGTTTAACTACCGGAATAGTTGTCCCAATTCCGACTCGACCATTCTTGGTCAGCCTCATGACCGTCTGATATGCGGAGCCGGCGGATCCGCCGACCGCCGTTTCGAAATCCAGATCGCCTCCCCAGCCGGTATGCCCCCGACCGACTATCCGGGCGGCATTGGCCAAGGTCGACCCGTTCCAGTCCATTTGGAATTCCAAGGCCGACCCGACATAGGGCTGGTCGGGGGTGTCCACGTTCTGTCGAGAAGAAATCAAAATTCGGCTAGGCGGAGTGCTCGTGGGGACATAGACGGTGGTGCGGTCGCGAATCTGCAGTTGGGCGTTAGTCGTCCCTCTTATCTCCAATAACGAGCCGGGATTGGTCAGGCCGACACCGACGTTGCCCGCATTAATAGTTAAATATGTGCTATTTGTGTCGCCCCAAGACTGGATATTATTAAAAGGGTCTCTCTCCCACCAAGTGCGGGTATCTGTACCAGGAGTTAAAAATGAAGAATCAATGCTTATACCATCATGCAATCTGGCCGTTAGCCAGTCCGCACCAGCCGCATCGCGATAGACCCACTCATTGTGCATGAGGTTATTAGAAACACTACCAGCTATTCTGGATATAATCTGGTTATTACCAAGAGTTCCGCCAAGAGTGGTAGCCGTGTAAACATGCAATTTTGCACCGGGATTAGCCGTCCCAATTCCGACGTCGCCAGTCTCATTGACTCTGACGCGCTCCGACAAGACACCCCCGGATGAATTAGTACTCAATATCAATTGACCGGCCGTAGAGGCTGTAGCCCCTGGAGCTGAAGATATTCTCGCCTGCTCTATCTTTGCGGCTGAAGTGTTCTCTCCAAATAATTTTATAAACGTTTTCTGCGTATTAACGACTCCAGTATCAGTGCTATAAACAGATATTTCTTGATTGCCAGCGCCTTCAACAGATAGATGTTCTGCCGGGGCAGTCGTCCCAATCCCGACATTCCCGTTAGTATCGGTCTTATAAACCGTCGTTCCATTCACTGTCCAGCCGCTGTTGCCGGCCAAGAAGGCGGCAGTGGAAGTGGCGGATAGGGTGCCGTTGTTGTCGGCCATGACCAGGACATTGCCGGCGCCGCCCAAGAGGCTGTGCGTCGTGGCCAGAGAGTTGCGGAAGCTGCCACCGACATCTAATTTGGTGCCGGGGGCGCTCAGGCCGATGCCGACATTGCCGGTGGAAGAAGCGATCAGAATCTGGTTGCTGAAAGAATTATTGGCTCCCAATTCTAGGTTCCCGACAGCCAAGACCCGGAAATCGCCCGCGCCCGTGCCGGCACTGGTGTTGCCGCGTCCGGTCAATATATTAGAAACGGTATAACGAATACTGCCCGTGACGGTCAAAGCATCCGCACCAGAAACGCCGGCGATGCCGACGGTGCCGGTATTGGAAATCTCCATCGCTTCGGAACCGCTACTAACGCCTGGGTTGCTGTTATAACGGAAAGACAGGGTGTTCCCCTCCTTCATTATGTTGAAAGAATTGGTGGTCGCGTCGCCGCCGTTAGAAAAGAAGAGCCGTCCGGAGTTGACGTTGGCGCCGGAAGTGCCTTGGGTGAGATTAATGCCATCAGCCGTATTAGTATTTCCGGACCAGACCGTCAGATAAGTGTTGGGGGTGGAGGTGCCGATGCCGACATCGGTCCCGTTGTTGAACAAAGTGGAATTCGCGGCCCAAATCGTGCCATTGTGCCGCAGAGTCTGCCCGGAAGTGCCGGTGGGTAGCGTCGTACCGGCGCTGCTATAAAGCGTGCCATTGTTGTCAGCCATCACGGCCACGTTGCCGGAACCGGCGAGCAAGCTGTGCGTCGTGGCCAAAGTATTTAAGAAAGCACCGGCGACGTAGAGTTTGGAAGTACTGGGATCGGTGGTGCCGATGCCGACATTCCCATTATCATAAATAGAAGAATTGGCGACACTGACCGTAGTCCCTGTGCCGGAGTATTTAGTCACATAATTAGCCGTCGGAGAATTATTCGCTAAAACAATATCTTTATATGTGGCATAAGCTGTGGCGCTACCCCAAGACTGCTGATAAAGACGCATGCCCAATCCGGCCGATTTATTGAAAACTAGAAGATTGTCGGCTCCTCCGGAAGAATCTTGGTAAGATCTAAAATGCAAGAAATCGGCGTAAGGGCTGGTATTATTGTTGTTATAAGAAGTAAACCCAAATTTCAGCCTATTGGCCGCCAATTCGCTCGGCGATATCGTCCTATTATCTTCGGAGACTAACAGCCCGGCATATCCCGACGTGTTCTGATTCAAAGTTGGAACGTCAGACACCTGAATGGTGCTGGCAACAAAATTAGTAGCATTGCTACGCAAATAGGTTCCGGCCGCCCCGGCTGAGTTAGCCACTCGAAAGCCGGTCGCGGCATTTATCACTCCATTAACGTCTAAGGTCTGCACGGGATTAGTCGTCCCGATTCCGACATTTCCGCTCGTATCGGTCTTATAGACGGTCGTTCCATTCACTGTCCAGCCGCTGCCGCTGGCCAGGAAGGAGGCAGTGGAAGAGGAATAGAGGGTGCCGGTGTTGTCAGCCATGACGAGCACATTGCCGGAACCGGCGAGCAGGCTGTGGGTCGTGGCTAGAGAATTGCGCAAGCTGCCGCCGACATCAAGCTTAGTGCCGGGGGCGCTCAAGCCGATGCCGACGTTGCCGGAAGAATCTATTAATAAATCAGCGTAAACCAGGCCGGAATTGATAGGCAGATCACCGGCGCCCGTTCCGTAACCGAAACCATACTTCCCGGTATCTGGCTCAAAGAATAAGTCCAGATACTTATTGGTGCCGACGGAAGTCTTACCCTGAAAGCGCAGTCCAGTAAGTTCACCGGTAAGCAGGTTGGAAGTATTTTCAAATCTTGTTATCACTCCGCCGGCCGCGGACGTAGCGACATGAAGCCTTACATTCGGGTCGGTCGTCCCGATGCCGACATAGCCGCCGGAGTCGATGCGGACGCTCTCGGCGGCTCCGTTCTCGAAAGAGATTTCGCCGGCGCCGCCGCGCAGTATCATTCTGGCGCCATTGGCGGCAGTCAGAGCCGCGGTGTTTCCGGCAACGGCGGCGGCGGACTGGGCTTGTATGTAAAGAAAAGCGTTATTGCCGGCGGTATCGCTGTCGACGAACATCGAAGCGCCATGAACGCCGGGTCCGGTCAGCCTCTGACGATAGAAATCAATACCGGAAGTATTACCGTTGCCGGTATTCTCTATGCTCAAGATGGCATTGCCGGCGTTCTTATAGATGTAGGCTAAAGAATCCGGACTGGTCGTCCCGATTCCGACATTGCCGCTGTTGGTGTTATAGATGTCGTTGCCGAGAGTCGCCCACTGTCCGCCGCCGCCGGCGGAGACAATCTCGCTCCAGGCCGCCTTACAGTCTTCCTCGATGCAGAGGCGATCCGCTTTGACATCTCCCTCGACGGCGAGCGAGGCGGTCTGGCCGGTACCATAAGCGAATATCCCGGAATAATAATTACCGAGCAGAAGAGTGGTGCTGGCCGCAGAGTTTACTATGATTGACTTGTCGTCATCCATCGCAAAATCTCCGCCGGCCAGAGACAGTTTGGATGAGGGGGTCGTGGTGCCGATGCCGACGTTGCCGCTTCCGGGCATGAGCAGAATATGATCGCCTGTGGCTCCGCTGCTGTACAGAGAAAGCATGTTATTGTTCTCCGCTTTGATGCAGAACTCATCCACTAAGTTAGAGCAGCCGACCCATTGTCCGTCCCACAGCATAATACCCTGACGACTGTTGCCGGAATAATAACCGATATACTCATAGGCAGTATTATCAAGACCGCCCTGAAAGCGAGCGAGCTGGCCGTCGCTGGAACTCACTACCTCGAATTTGGCTACCGGCGTCGTCGTTCCGATACCGACGGAGCCGTTCACTAATAATTTACCCCCAGCCAAACTAACTCCAGTATAGCCCAAACCAACATTCCCGAGCTTACTAATTTCAATCACATCAACACCATTAGCTCTAAAAAATAAATCCGTGTCAGTATAATTATATGCAGTTGCTAGATCCCAATATCCTCCGCCAACACCCGAGAGTCTAATCGCAGAATCGCCAATATTAACATTCCTAATATCTAATCTCGAACTGGGATTAGTCAACCCGATCCCTAAATTACCATTCGAATCCAATCTCATGGCTTCGGAATATACGGCGCCGGTCGGCTTCTTGTAGAAGGCGGTATAGGCGGCGGTGTTGCCGTCGGTGGCGTTTTCCTTTCCGAACACTATCTTGCCCATGTTAGTGACCGAACCGGCGACGTTATATTTCCATATGGCGTTTATCGCCACGGATGGAGGCGTACTGTAGGCATCGGAAGTTTCCAAATTCAAAGTGGTCACCCCGGCGCCGCCAAGGTGCAAGCGCGAAGTCGGAGCGCTGGAACCGATACCGACCAAGCCGGCCGGAGTGATGAGCAATTTCGAATTAGCGCCATATTCCGGCTGTGTGGCGTGATAGCCGATGGTATAGGCTGCGCCGACATTATAGGTCTGCCCGAAGAACCAGCCCTCGCTGCCCCCCTGCTTGGTGAGGATGCCGAGCGCCCGATTGGCGGCGTCGGCGGACTCGAGCACTAAGACAGCGCGGCGGGCGGGGGCGCCGGAAGCGGATCCCAGAATCCTGGCGCTGGCGGAGCCGGAACTGTTATATATATCTAAAGGATAGTTGACGGTAGTCGTCCCGATTCCCAAGAAGCCGGGGAAGCTATAATTTCCGCCTCCGGTATTGGCGCCGAAATTTCCGGAGGAGACGTTCTGGGCGCCGATGGTGCCGCTATAGACGCCGGCAAAAGAGCTGGCCGAAATCGGTCCGTTAACGTAGAGGCCGGAACCCGGAATGGTCGTCGTGCCGATGCCGAGCGGACCGGTCATGGTCGCACCGGTCCAAGTCTTGACGAAATCCGTGGCCAAGTCGTTCCAGTCATCAGCCGACAAGGTGCCGTTAAATTGCTTGGTATAACTGGTGGGCGACGCCTGCACGGCGGCCGGCAGAGAGGCTAATAAAAAAGCCCCGCTTAACATGAAAACGGCCGGGATGAGAGATATTTTCCATTTGGCAAAACGGGGCATCAAGATTGTTTTTTTCTTCAGCTTTCCTTGACTAAATTATAACATACCTGTCCTTAATCGCCAATGCGTATCTCCACGCTGCGCTGGGAGTTCTGATAATTCCCTACCGACTGGAAAATCAGGGGCGGAAAGTCGCGGAAATAGACGTCATAAGAGGCGCCGGAACTGAGCGCGCCGCTGAAGAGCGGAATTTCCGAAGGAGCGCCGTATTCATAGCCGTTCTGCCGCAGTTCCCAGAGCAGCTGCTCCGCCCCGGCCTCGGCCGCGTAGTAAGCTTTCGTCGATTGCGCCTGGACGCCGCCGGCGCGCAAGCCGAGCGCCACGACATAGGCGCCGCTGAGCGCCACCACCAGCATCCCGGCCATGATGAACATGGTCAGGATGAGAGCGCTGCCCGGAATAAGACGACGAGTGTTGAAAAATCTTATCTTCATGCTAATTTTTATTCCTTGTAATAACGCGACGACACCGCCGTCTGGATGGTCAGGTCGGATTTGAACTGCGCTTCGTTCAGGGCGTGCGCTTTGATATTGATGGTGACGATCGGCTGAGTGGTGGTCGCGGCGGTCAAGATAAAATTAAGGGAGTCCAGACTGATTTCGTCGGGAGAAATGAAATCGCTCAAAGCGCTGCGAGCGATCCGGAAGCGCCGGGTCGTCGTCACGGTCGTGTCGTTCTGCAGGTAGTAGCTGACGCACTGATTATAAAAATTCTTGAAGTTCAGGATCTCGCCGGTCGTCGTCGCGGCGATGGCGAAAATCTGAGTATCCGGCACGCTGGAACAGATGCCGTTGTCCCGCTGCGCCATGCGGATCTCCTTGGCCGTCACTTCCAAGAAATATTTCAAGCTGTCCTGGACGTTCTGGGTGGCGAGGGCGTTGCGCTGGCTGTCGACGACCATCTTGAAGATCTGCGTGGACGAGAGGATGATCACGGAGAACAAGGTCACCGCGATGAGGACTTCGATCAGAGAAAAGGCCGGCCGCGCCAGGATCGGCCGCGGACGCTCAGTACCAGTCATAGAGGATAGTTTCCAGGTCATAAGAATAATTGCGGTTGTGATCCTGCCAGCTGATGATTGCGTCCACCTGCAAGGAGTGGGTATCCAGCTTCTTGGTGTTGATGAGGCGGGAAAAGGGACTGGTCGTACCGAGGCCGCCGTGGATATACAGGCCTTCGCTGTCCTGCTTCAGGACGCTCAAGACGCTCGGATTGGCCGAAGCGTCATGCGGCAGGGCGTCGCGGTAGTCCATATAATTCTGATAGGTGACGCCGGTCGTCGTGGCCAGGCCGAGCGTGAAAGCGGCGCCGGCCTTCCAGTTGGAATCGCGCACCTGGCGGATCATCTCTACGCCCTCCTGCGCGAGCTGATAAGCCGTAAGATTATTCTTATTGTAGCTCTGGCTCTGGATGTTCTGGATGATGAGAGACAGGATGCCGACCAGGCCGAGCGAGATTACGAAGAGAACGACGACGATCTCAACCAGGGAGAAGGCCGGCAGGCGGCGGACGGCTTGTCGCGCGCTGATATTCATAATCAATCGATGACCTCGACCAGGCCGAGGAAGTTGACGCGAATCGTCTTGACCGTGTTATTAGGACTTTCCTTCAGGGTGATCTGAAGAGAGGTAGAGGTGCCGCCGCCTGCCGCATTGTAGATATTGGTCTGGGGGTCGGGCGGCAAGAAGGTGACGTTAGCGGCCGACGTGGAGCTGGCAGTCGCGGTCTCGAAGTTGCTGATCGTGACGCCGGCCGGCAGGAGCGTCACGCGGGCGCCGTAATTGACGTTGCCTTCGGCGACCGGATCGTAAGCCAGATTGCCTAGGACGCCCGGCGCTTCCAGATCGGCGAACATCGTGTAGCTGTTCGAGCTCGTCGCCAGGCTGATGCCCCAGCCGCCGGCCGGCACCGCACCGTTATACTCGGCCAAACCGAGGGCGTTATTCTGCGCCGCGTGCAGGCTGGCCACCAGATTCTGCGCCGCCAAGATCAAGTCCGTCCGCTTGTTGGCGGAACGGTAATTGGCGATGAACATGGAGGAAATCATGGCGATGACCGAGATACTGACGACCATCTCGATCAGGGTAAAAGCTTTTTTCATAACAGGAGCCCGGACGGGCGCTTATTCGGCCTTCACTTCCCGCCAGATCGGCAGGTCGTAATTCAGGGTCAGAGTCGTGGACGTGCTGCAGACGTAAGCGTCGATATCGGTGACGTTCAGGGCGACCTGGGTGCCGGTGGCATGGGCGAAGATGATGGAAGTCGTGGCGCTGGTCGCGGTGCCGATCAAAGCTTCCAAATCGTCGGTGGACCAGAGATAAGTACAGTTGGCGCCGACGCAATTCTGCGGCGTGCTGGGCGAACCGGTGCTGTAATACTGGGAAGAGCTGGTAAAGGCCGTAGACGTGCCAACCAGGACTGTATAAGGCGACCAGCTGAAGAAGGGCGAGGGAAATTCATGCTTGTAAGTCGTGAAGGTCTGGACGTTGCCATCGGGATTGCCGTCGGTCGCCGTATCGACCGTCGCGCCGTCATGGCCGTCGTCCGTTCCGAACTTGTACCAGGCCGTGGGGTTGCCGTCCTGGTCATAAAGACGCACCCACCAGTGATAGTTGGTGTTGTAATTCAGGTTCGTGCAGGCCGGATCGGAATTGGGAACGGTATACTGCGAGGCGACGCCGCTCTTGACGCCGCTCCAGCAGACCGCGGTAGAGGTGCTCAAGATATTGTTAGTATCGACCACCACTTCATATCCGGTCTGCGTGCCGCTCTTGATGTCCCAGTGCAGAACGGCCTTCTTGGCGCCGAGCGAGCAAGCTTCGCTGTAGCTCCAATTCGGAGAGGACATGTGACCGACCTTTAGGTCATTGATGTAGACCTTATAGTCGCGCGTGGAACAGTTGCCGGCGCCGCCGCCCTCGCTCTCGCAGTTGAAACTCAGGGTATCGGCGCTCGTCGTCGCGTAACCGACGAAATCGCCGGGCAGGATATCATGCCCGGGCAAGATGGAGGCCGCCAAATTCCAATTCTGCAGCTGTACCGGCGTGGTCGTGGCGGTATTCAGCTTGATCCAGGCACCGTCATCTACGACGCGCGCCCAGCCGTAGACTTTCTGATCGGTCTCGTTGTAACAGGCCCAGCAGTTGGTGGACAAGTTACACGTGCTCGGACACTGGGAATTGAAGCCGTAGCCGTCTGGCGGCGTCGTGGTCGCGTCGAAGGTCACCAGACCGCGGCTGTAGTTCCAAGCCGAGCCGGAGAAGTTCCCGTTGTCGTCCAAATAGACATGATGGACCAGAGAGCTGCAGGGGATAGTCGTAAAATGAAAGCCGAGCGGAGGCGGCGGCGCGTTCAGATTTTCGGCCACGTCCAAGCGGTCGCCGATGACGTCATCCTCGCAATCCATGTAAAGATACTCATAGGTGTCGCCCCACCAGGCGGCGCCGCGGACGGTCGAAGTCGCGGCCGAAGCGAGATGTGAAAAAATCAAAGAAGCCGCGGCGAGAGCCGTCAGAAGGATAATCCGGTTGCGGAGGCGGCGGAAAAACATAAAGGGGGCGTACGGGTGCTATTCTTAGTATATTATAGCATCATTCCGGCCTTATCTAAAAACTTTTTGCCCCGTCGGAGCATGGCCAGGCGCTCCTTCTCTACGGCATCATCGTAACCGACGAGATGCAATAGGCCGTGAACGAAGAGGAAACGGAAGACATAGGCGCGCGTGGCGGCCGGACGGCGGCGGTCGAGGTCGACGCCCAGAGCGGCTAACATGGCGCGATACTTGCTGATCTTGGCGGCTTCCCGGATATCGATGATGATTTCGCCCAGATAGCGCGACGCGGCGGCTTCCCTTTTCCCGCTCCGAGCGGACTGGCCCGGAAAAGACAAGACATCGGTCG
>Ga0172379_10010392_pt1 | contig 11271 bp, 11 predicted proteins | sample GrowelOW334metaG_FD_119756 | JGI IMG/M metagenome (GOLD analysis project Ga0172379, IMG submission 119756) | Groundwater microbial communities from an aquifer near a municipal landfill in Southern Ontario, Canada - Groundwater well OW334 metaG | ecosystem: Environmental > Aquatic > Deep... | reverse complement strand
TGAATTTGCTACATTGCGGAAGTGGTGGAATTGGCAGACACACCATCTTGAGGGGGTGGCGCCCAAAAGGCGTGCGGGTTCAAGTCCCGCCTTCCGCACAATAAACAGAATGACCATGAAACTGTTGCTCACATTGCTTCTCGCTACGGTTACTCTCACATCGGCTGATGTCTTCCGCGAAGGAACGTTACAGGGACGCAGCGACGGGAACAATGTCATCATTCAATGGGGTTCGAAAGATGAATCCTCGGTAAAAGAATACCAAATCGAACGGCGCAGCGGAACAACAGGCGAGTTTATCACAATTGGTGTCGTTCGAAAAAAAGGTTCGAATTCGTATTACGAATACATCGACCGGACCGCATTCAAAGCAACCGGCAGCATTTATCAGTACAGGATCCATTGCGTAACTGCGACGAACGGCGCTGAACTTTCTAATATCATCACCCTTTCCCATAATGTCTCCAGCGTGAAGCGAACCTGGGGAAGTCTGAAAGCGATGTTCCGGTAGACGGAACAAAGAATAGCAAAAGGCGATTCGCATGAATCGCTTTTTTTTTGTACGATTCCTATGATCAAAACAACGGTTCCGATCATACTTGCATCCCAATCTCCTCGGCGTGCTCACCTGCTGAACCAGATCGGATTAACGTTTACCATCCAGCCGAGCAGTATCCATGAAGAGATCGATCCAACTACTTCTTCGGAAGAGAATGTGAAACGACTCTCATTGCATAAGGCGCAGCAGATTGCGAATACGTTGCACGAAGGGATCGTGATCGGTTCCGATACGATCGTTGTCATAGAAGACATGGTGCTTGGCAAACCGGAATCCGGAGAGAATGCGAAGGAGATGCTTCGAAGCCTGAGCGGTCGCACTCATACGGTTTATACCGGTTTCGCTCTTGTTGATGCACATTCGAAAAAATCATATATTGACGTTGAAAAAACGGATGTGACATTCAGGCAATTGAGCGAAGTCGAGATCGAGGAATATGTAGCGTCCGGTTCGCCGATGGATAAAGCGGGCGCCTACGGCATTCAAGACGACTTCGGTGCGGTGTTCGTCGAACGGATCGCAGGCGATTATAACACAGTGGTTGGATTTCCGCTGGCGAAGTTCTATCTTGCATTGCTCTCATTCGCCCGGAAACTCGGATACTTGAAAGGAACTGTATGACACAAAAAATTCGTGTACTGATCGCCAAAGCCGGCTTGGATGGCCATGATCGCGGCGCAAAAGTGATCGCTGCAGCTCTACGTGATGCGGGTATGGAGGTGATCTATACCGGACTCCGCAAGACTCCCGAAGCAATCGTCGAAGCGGCGCTGCAAGAAGATGTCCATGCCATCGGCATCAGTTCACTGAGCGGTGCTCATATGACGATCTTCCCGAAAGTAAAGAATCTGATGAAAGAAAAAGGAATGGATGATGTGCTGCTGTTCGGCGGCGGGATCGTGCCGCAGGAGGATATTGTGAAGCTGAAGGAGATGGGTATCGGAGAGATCTTTACGCCCGGCGCATCCACGTTCGCCATCGTTGACTATATTAAACTTACGTTCAACGTTCCCGCTTAATTTTCCGAATCATCGAATTCGATGGAATAATTCTCCTCTCTTGGTTCCTCGGATTCGATTTCCTTTTCACGGCGATTGACGATAACGATTGCTGTCGGGTCGAAACCGAACAGATCCTCGGTGGAAAAGATCGCAGAAAAACCTCGTTCATCGAAAAATAATTCGAATTTTTTCGAAAACTCTTCTAATCGCTTCAGATAATATTCGGTATTCTCATCGGGGAAATTCGCATCCCACTCATACGCTTCCTTTGCATTCTCGAAACTTTTCACATTTGCATCACTGCCGGTGATGTAATAATTTATCCTGCTTCCTTGTTTGTATTTGCGGGAGGAGCGAAGTGCCAGTTCATATGCCGCCGCACGGTTGCGGCGTTCTGACGCGATATCGTTTGCATACTGTTCCAATGAATCCTTGAGCACTTCCGACTTTGTAAAATCTGCTATATCCAATCCGTGTTCACGAATCGTTTTTTCCAGTTCTATATAGAGATTGTGCAGGTCCTGAATCCGATCGTTCAGCAGATTGTCGATGCACTGATGCAGATAACTTCGTCCGAACCGTTCCATCGACCGCGAAATCAGGGAAGAGCCTTTGATCACGATGCGATTGTCGTAATGCAACAGAGCATAATTTTTCTTCTTGTAGCTCATGATCTTATTGAAGCGGCCGTTGAAACCTAAATTGATCCCTTCCGGCAGCGTCTCGGAAAGATGTTCCACGAACTTCCGTTCCGCTTCTTCGCCGGTGACATTGTCCGGCGGGATGAAGAAAATTCCATCCGTATCCACTTCAATCACTGTGCCGTTATGAATCTCGATTTCCCTGATTAATGTGCGCAGCAATTCCTGTCCCGTCGTTGTGATGAAATCCGCCTGTTGATAATCATTGAACAGCCCTTTCCCGTATCCGAGATATCCGTAGAAGGAATTGATAAGAATCTTAAACGAGGATTGCATCGCGTCGAGCGTTGACTGTGATTGTTCATCTGCGGCGGCGGCCATCGATCGTTTCGTTTCCAGCCGGAGTGTCGTCAGAAACCGCAGGGCAGACTGGAACACATCCAGCTCATCCGTGATCGGTTTCACGATATTGGAAATCATTATAGAAGGATACAGCGATTCCACATCCGCATGAACAATGGGACTGAAGATGCCGGTGTAAAAAATGTCAGTATAGCCGCCGGTTGTTTGAACTCCCTTTTGCGGTTTCGGTATTGCGTGACGCTGTTTGATGTATTCGCGAAGAAAGATCGCTTCGATCTTCGCAGCTGATCCGAGTTTAGCGACGGTGCCGTAATTGAAGGGGAGCATCTGCGTCAGGTAGAACGTGCTTCCGGAAAGTTTCTCGCTGAGACCGCGCGTTTCGATAACATCATCCAACGCATAGCGTTTCAACATTTCTACGCCGTTATCCCAGTACCATGAGATTTTATCGCCGGGTATGTATGTCCGGTTTGCCGACGAAATGCCGAAATATTTTGCCGCATATTTCAAACTATGGCTTTCCATGTTTCGCTTCGTCATGTCATACGATTGGACAAGCAGCCAGGTATCAATAATATGTCTTCCGGCGACTTCATAACTCATATATTCCACCGCGTTCTCAGCAAAAGATGTGCGGGAACGGAATCCTGACGGAACAGAACCATCGCGGCCAATGGTGAATTCAATCCCGTGCAACTCACAGCGGCGGAGGATGTACGGCAGATCGAAATTGAAAATATTATGCCCTTCAATAATGTCCGGATCTTTCTCCATGATCAACTTGATACACTGTTGCAACAGTTTCTTTTCCGGTACGTTTTTCCCGCCGAGCACTGTTTCAAATCCCCGGTTATCGGAAAGGGAGATCAAGATAATTCGATCGTCCTTTTTATCAGCTCTGCTGAACCGGTAATCTTTTGAGTAGGTCTCGATATCGATCTGCATCCGGTGCAGGTCTTTGAATGCCATCCCTTTAAAAAGAGTTTTACCGCTTTGCAGCAGATATTGCGTATTCATGTCCGGACGGAGAAAAATGTGTTCGGTGTCCAGATAGGTATTGTAGTTGGTTTTGAACTCTTTCGTAATTTTCCTGAGAACATGGTTAACGGCATCCCATAAAATGGGGACGGAAGGGAAAGCGCACAGATATTGATAAAAGCTTGTTCCCTCCAGTTTCTTCAGCCAAAACTTTTCAGGGAAATGTTCAATGAAGCGTTTATCGGAGAGATGGAAAAAAGGGAAGAACTCTTCGTCTCGGTATTCGATCGATCCATTGGACCGCTTATAGATCCGCACAGACGAATCACTGTGCGCATGGACTGCCACAATATCCGTCTCTGTATCATGTCCGAAAAGAATAGGATTCATATCACTGAAATATAATCATCTTCATAAATAAAAAAAGGATTGTGGCAGACACAATCCTTTTTAGAAAACAGTTGGAACCTTGATCAAGGAATTATATAGGCGGTAATACTTCCTTTTGCTCTCGTTCTGGCCCCAAAAACGCCTAATCCTCCCTGTACATTATAGCGGATTTCCCGAAGTTCTCCCCCCTGGGCAGCAGCAAATTGATTCAAAAATCTGGTGTAATTCTCATCAACGGCATATATCTCAAATCTGTTTTTACCAAAGTATGTCAGAAAGATCCACGGCAACTCGGTATATGTTTGCTCTTTTGGAAGACCGATGCGGTAACTGATCTTTTCGGGAGTCGGGAATGCGGTTGTATCCTTGATGAATGATTTCGGTATCCGCGGAGCAGCGGAATCCATACTCCAAACTGTTGGCAGGTAAGTACCGTGAAATCGGCTCGGCGTCCAGGCAAAGAAATTTACGGGAGTACCGGTGTTGTAGTGAACGGTGCTATTGTCGACGATTGTAGAATAGATCATACTGAAGGTGTCTGGCACAGTGGCCACAGCAGAAACCGATGATCCATCCGCGGTTTTGATTTCTAACTTGTATGTTTTGGTCGCCTGGATGATCTTCGTCGTATCATTGGAATAGTACCGGCCGGGATTGAGCGGATCGTGAACGAGCGTATCGATGTATGCAACATCGGTACCGACGATCCGAACGACAGCATTGGTAATGGCATAGGCAGCGGGAGTGTACACTTTGTCAACTTCACCCGTATAGACCAGTTTGACGGTATCAACGGATCGTCCCGCTTCGATCAATCCAGTAACAACGATCTGTTTATTGTATGAAACCGAAGATGCGGATTCGTCGCAGCCGACGATCGCGAGGGAGATGAGAATAAGTGAATACAAAACATTTTTCATAATATCAGAATTTAAATTCGACACCAAGGGATGGAATAATCGGCAAGAGTTTTACATTTGTGACTTCAACAGGATTTTTGGAGTAATCAAAGTTCTTGAACCAAATGTTCCGGTAATTGTACACATTGAACACCTGAAAATACCAACTTCCATCCAGATCGAACAATGTAATCTTTTTGTGGATGCTCAGATCCCAGCGATGGTAAGGAAGCAGGCGTTTGCTGTACAGCGATCCCGGAACAATAACTGTTTGCGTGTTGCCGGTTGAAACATCTTGATAGATTCCCGATGCAGGCGTATAGGATTGACCGGTCGCAAATGTAAAGACGCTGCTTATCTTCCACAATTCATTGAACTGATAATTTGCTGCGATGGTCAAATCGTTTCTCCGATCAAATTTCGGCATGAATTCTTTCCCGTCATTCAATGCGTCAAATGTACGGTAGGTCCATGCCAGTGTGTACCCGATCATTCCGGTGAGGTTGCCTGCCTGCTTCTGTGCAAAAAATTCGAAACCGTAAGATCTGCCGCTGCCGACATGGAACAGTTCGTCCACATTCAGCGTTTGGGTAATCTCGCGTTTAAATAAGAGAACGTCGTTGTAGAACTTGTAATATGTTTCAAAAGAAAGTTTATAGTCTTCAAAGTATTTTGTGTCGTATCCGAGAACGAAATCGGCAGAACGGCTTGGATTCATCTTCTCGTTGATCGGAACCCAGATATCGAACGGGGAAAAACCGTTATCACTACCGGCCGGAACTGCATTGAGAAATTGATAATACACCCCCGAAGCGAATTTTACCGTGGAATATTCGTCGATATTGTAGCGAAGATTGAACCGCGGTCCGTGCGTGACATGTTTTGTGAGATCCTGATACTCAACACGGTAACCGAATTGCGTTTTCCAGCGTTCATTGATGCTCCATTCATCCTGTCCATAAAAGGAGATTTGTGCCGGCCGTTCATGGAAGAGATATGGATCACCGTCAAAACTTTCGCGGTACTGTATGTCATACTGCGACCACCATACGCCAAGCTTAACGAGATGATCATTGGTTGCGAAGAAATCGACGTCGGCGCGCAGGGAATAATCCTGCACGCTGTTCGTGTTCGAAAATCCCGAACCTCCGAAATCGCCGCCGATGGTAGCTTTGTACGTGCTATAGGATGCGGTAAAATTGGAAAATAGTGTTTGACTGAAAACGTGTGTCCATTTAATTGCACCGGTTCTGTTACCCCAGAGCATGTTCAGTTCCAATTCATTGTTTCCGATCGCATACGTCAGATCATCGTCACCGAAATATCCGACGAAAGAGAGCTTATCGTCTTCGCCGATATCCTGATTCAATTTCGCATTGGCATCATAGAAGAAATAGAGTGGGATCGCATCTTTTCCCGTATCCAGTCCGGCAAATTTTACTAACTGGTCAAAATACGTTCGTCGGCCGGACAGGAACCACGATCCATTTCCAATCGGTCCTTCTCCTGTGACACGTGTGCTTAATAGACTGATGGATGCTTTCCCATGCGTCGAGACACGGTCTCCGTCGATGTTCGTTACATTCAGGACAGACGAAAGCCTGCCGCCGTATTCCGCCGGGAATCCCCCTTTCATCAGATCGATATCCTTGATTGCGTCATTATTGAACGTGGAAAAGAATCCGAACAGGTGGGAAGGATTGTAAACAACAGTGCCATCCAGTAAGATCAAATTTTGGTCAGTGCTTCCTCCGCGGATATTGAGCCCGGTGGAGATTTCCGATGTTGCTTTCACTCCAGGCATCATTTGCAACGCCCGAAACACGTCGGCTTCGCCGATAGTGGGAAGTTGGGCGATATCCCGCGCTTGCAGAACAATGCGTCCGGTCTGAGTCGACCGTTTTTCCTCATCCTTCTCTGCCTCGATCAGTACTTCCGATACCTGTAGCGCTTCATCGGAGAGTAAGATGTCTTGAACAATTCGTTTGTTTGTACGGGTATCGATCACAAACGACCAGGTTTGATATCCTAACAGTGTGACGACCACATCGTATTCACCTTCAGGGATATTGGGAATGGCATAATAACCTTCGATATTCGTTGCAGTACCGATCTTAAGCCCTTTTATAGATACAGATGCGTAGGGAAGAGATTCTTTATTCGCTTTATCGCGGACAAAACCGCTGAGGATTGCCTTTTGTTGGGCAAGTACAGAAGATGTAAGGATGAGAAAAGTAAGAATAATTTTCATGTTTGTATCGACAATGTATTCAAATTAAAACAAAGTTTACGGTAATTGTTGCGTACTGTTGCATAGAGAAGATAAAAAAAACAGCAAAAAGTTTTAAATAGCGTAATTGAAATTCATTCTTTTTTTTGTATATTTGCTGTGCAATTACGTCTGGAGAGGTGCAAGAGTGGTTGAATTGGCTACCCTGGAAAGGTAGTGTACCCGTAAGGGTACCGTGGGTTCGAATCCCACCCTCTCCGCAGACCGAAAAATTTAATAAGCTCCGGGATCACCAAGAGATCCTGGTGGAAAAGTATCAACAGTAGGAGAGGTGTCTGAGTGGTTGAAAGAGCCAGTCTCGAAAACTGGAATAGTCGCAAGGCTATCGAGGGTTCGAATCCCTCCCTCTCCGCATAATTACTCGGTCGCTTCTTCGTTTGTTTGACACTCCAGAATCATTTCTTTACTTTTCTTTCGTACTCAGCATTTCAGGGAACAGAAACCCGAACTTCTTCGTTATCTAATACAACTCAATCAATCACAGGAGAGAACGACATGGCATTGACAGTCGGTCAAAAAGCATTAAACTTCACGTTGGCAGATGCATACCGCAAGCCGGTATCGCTGTCGGATTACGCCGGGAAAAAAGTAGTTATCTTTTTCTATCCCGGAGCATTCACTGCAGTCTGCGAAAAAGAAATGTGCACCATCCGCGATGCGATGGCGGATTTTGATGCAGGCGGAACGCAGGTTCTCGGCATCAGCGTCGATGCGCCGGCAGCAAACAAAGCATTTGCGGACAAGAATGGTTTAAAATTCCCATTATTGAGTGATTACACCCGTTATGTCTCTTCCCAATTTTGCGGACTGGTCACAAACTTCGGCGGATTGACCGGTTTGACTGCCTCCAACCGTGCAGCATTCGTTGTGGACGGCAACGGTACGATCACGTATGCATGGATCTCCGAAAATCCTGGAGTGGAACCTCCATACGATGAAGTGAAGAAAGCGTTGGCATAAAATCAATGGCAGATCTGATTGTTGGTGCAAAAGCGCCGTCATTCACCCTTACAGGCGGTGACGGTAAAAAATATTCATTGAAAGACTTTCGCGGGAAGAAAGTCGTCCTCTATTTTTATCCGAAGGATGATACGTCCGGATGCACGAAAGAAGCATGCTCGTTTCGTGATAACCTTTCTTCCATCAAGAAGAAGGGAGCCGTCGTCATCGGTGTCAGCCCGGACGCAGTTGCTTCGCACGTGAAGTTTGCAGCAAAATATGATCTGACTTTCACGTTGCTGTCGGATGAAAGCAAGGAAATGCTCACTGCGTACGGTGTATGGCAGGAAAAGAGTATGTATGGAAGGAAATACATGGGAGTGGTGAGAACAACCGTGATCATCAATGAGCAGGGAAAGATATCGCACCTGTTCCCCAAGGTGAAAGTGGATGGCCACACGGAAGAAGTGTTGAAAGCGCTGTCGGAATGACCGGTACGACCTACATATTTCGCCGCGCACATTTTAGCGCTTCGCATCGATTGTTTGACGTTCGGTTGTCGGATGAACAGAATTATGAACTGTTCGGAGGTTGTTCCAATCCTAATGGTCACGGGCATAATTATTATATAGAAGTCTGTATCGCGGGAGTTCCCGATCCGAAGACAGGATTTGTCGTTAATCTGAAAAAGGTGAAACAGATTCTGCACGAACGCTTTTTGGATAAGGTCGATCATAAGAACCTCAACGTTGATGTTGATTTTTTGCAAGGGATCAATCCCACCACAGAAAACATTGCCATTGCCGCATGGAAACAGATTGCCCCGCATTTCACGGAAGGAAAACTCTTTTCTGTGAGGATCTATGAGACGGAAAATAACTTCGTGGAATACAAAGGAGAATAAGGGTGAGCAAAAAAACGATATCCGATAAGACCACTGAAGATTTGGAAAAACTGGTGCACAGTCAGTTGCAGTTAATTGGGGAAGACCCGAAACGGGAAGGCCTGCTGAAAACCCCGCATCGAGTTGCAAAGTCGCTGCAATTCCTGACAAAAGGATATGGAGAAGATGTTAAGACCATCCTCAACGGTGCTGTCTTTAAGGAAGATTATAAAGAGATGGTCATTGTGAAGGACATTGATTATTTTTCCATGTGTGAGCATCATCTCTTGCCGTTTTACGGCAAGATTCACATCGCCTACATTCCTAACGGAAAGATCGTCGGATTGAGCAAGATCCCGCGACTGGTGGATATGTTCGCACGGCGGCTGCAGGTACAGGAACGCATGACCCGGCAGATCGCCAACACACTATTTGATGTCCTGAGTCCGGAAGGTGTCGCAGTTGTGTGTGAAGGAAAACACATGTGTATGATGATGCGTGGGGTGGAGAAACAAAATTCGCTGGCGACGACCAGCGCTATGCTCGGCGTTTTCGAGACGAACATCAAAACAAGAACAGAATTCTTAACACTCATAACAAATAAACTTTCATAATCGTGATAGAGTTAGAAAAAAATTATGTGCCGGTCGTATGGGTGACGGGTGCGACCAAAGGGATCGGATTGGCGATCGCCAATGCGTTTGCAATTATCGGCTGCAAGATGATCCTGAGCGGCAGAAACCGATCGCAGCTTGAGATCAATGCTGGCAAGATTATTGATCAGGGCGGCTATGCGCTTCCGCTGGTCTGTGATGTGACATCGGAAACGAGCGTCCGCGCAGTAATGGCGACAATTACAAAAAAGGTCGGCGGGGTGGATGTACTGGTGAACAATGCCGGTGTGACCATTTTTGAATCTTTCGAAAAGACGACGGTAAAAGAGTTCGATCAGATCGTTGACACAAACTTGCGCGGATATTTCCTGACGACCAAAGCAGTTCTCGGCTCCATGCTGAAACAAAAGAAGGGACACATTTTCAATATCCACTCTGTTTCCGCCGTGACGACGTTCAACAATTCTTCGGCATATGCTGCGTCCAAAGCAGGAGCGTTGGCGCTTTCCAAATGCCTTCGCATGGAAGTGCGGAAAAAAGGGATACGGGTTATCGATGTGCTGCCGGGTGCTGTTGAAACAGAGATGTGGGACAAATCTGTAAGAAAAAAATATCACAGTAAAATGCTCCAGCCCGAAGATGTTGCCGATGCTGTCGTATCATTGTACTGCCAGCCGCAGCGGATGACGACGGATGAAATCGTCTTGCGCCCAGTAGAGGGAGATCTGTAATGGATCTGAAAGATTCTGTGGCTATTGTAACCGGCGCAAGCAAAGGGATCGGGCGTGCGATCGCGCTTTCATTAGCGAAACACGGTGTAACGGTTGTGCTTGCAGCACGCAGCAGCGAATTGCTCTCAATGGTGCATAAAGAGATCGTCGAAACGGGCGGTAAGTCAGTTGCGATCCCGACCGATGTAACGTCTGAAAATTCCGTGAGGAATCTCGCGATTGAAACGCAAAAAATGTTCGGCAGGATCGATATCCTTATTAATAATGCCGGAGTGGGGATCTTTTCCAATATTGTGGATATGAAGACGGAAGATTACGAAGCGATGATGAATGTGAATCTGAAAGGAGTTTTTCTCTGCAGCAAAGCGGTGCTTCCCGTAATGATGAAACAGCGAAGTGGAGAGATTATCAACATCGCTTCGTTGGCGGGGAAGAATTCCTTTGCAGGAGGATCTGTCTATTCTGCGACAAAGTGGGGATTGATCGGATTTGCACGGTCGTTGATGTTGGAAGTGCGCGACCATAATATCCGCGTTGTGACGATCTCGCCCGGTTCTGTCAATACTCACTTTTCAGATAAACAACACAGTGAATCACAGATCATACAGCCGGAAGATGTCGCTGAAACCGTACTGTTTGCACTGACCATGCCGCATCGTGTGAACGTTAGTGAAATTGATATTCGTCCCACAATCAAGCCGAGATAATATTCACTTCTTGCTACTTCTTTAAAAGACGAACGCCAAACACCTGCAAGACAGGTATTTGGCGTTGCCAGCGGTTCCATATTATTCAGTGATGATCTTTTTTTCGATTCGGCGTTCCATACGGGGTGACATGTCGTCGTCCATTTGTCCATGACGCATCATCTGTCCCTGCATACGTTTTTGCATCATTTTGCGGGGATGCTGTTCTAGCATCCGTTTCCAGATCTTTTGTTGATCGGCAGTGAGGAGTTTATTCTTTTCTGACCAGGCAGTGAT
>Ga0172379_10010391_pt1 | contig 11272 bp, 11 predicted proteins | sample GrowelOW334metaG_FD_119756 | JGI IMG/M metagenome (GOLD analysis project Ga0172379, IMG submission 119756) | Groundwater microbial communities from an aquifer near a municipal landfill in Southern Ontario, Canada - Groundwater well OW334 metaG | ecosystem: Environmental > Aquatic > Deep... | reverse complement strand
TGGAGAAAACTTTATTTTTCTCCACAATTTCACACCACAAATTTTCAATGTCTTTGGCAAAACCATATTTATAATCATGTAAAAGCTCCGAAATCGGCGAAGGGTCATAAAAAGGCGCCAGAGATATTACACCGTCAAGATACGATTCCTTTTTACAACAGGCGCAAGTGATGCCGGTTTTATTTTCCACTTTGCAAATCGGGCACCGCCAAATTCCTTCGTTATCCAAAAAATGACGGTGCTCTTTACACCACCACTCCCCTTCCTGCCCACAGTCAACACATTTTTTAGGAAATAAAAAATCGCGAACTAATGACAATTTTTTTGAAAAATAAGATTGTTCCATATTTTAAAATTCCGCCCCGCCTATACAGACGGAGCGGAATTTTTATTGTAAATAAATTATTTCCATTTTAGGTCATCCACTAACCAGTTGTCACCATTTCTAAGAAGCGTTACCTCGGCCTCCTGATTAAATTCTCGTAAAACGCCGCTTTTGTTTTCCTCTTTGGTAGAAACGGTTTTAACTATCGCTTTATCGGTTTCAAAAGAAATAATTGAAGCGCTAAAAGCACGTGTGGTCATACTAATAAACTCTTTTCCAACCGTCATGGTTTCAATTTTACCCTTCAAGACAGTCCATAAATCCGGCGTACTTAAGGATTCCAAATCTTTCAAATTTTGACCCGGATTATCGGTAGAATAAGACCCGTACCTTTCTGTGAAAATTTTTGCGATATTTTCCGCAGCCGAGCGCATCTTTTCTTCTGTAGTTTGTTGTTTTATCGGCAAATCCGAATTAACAACTGTCGGCTGAATACCGGGGATCACTGTTATCTCGTCGCTTTGCATCAAATCCGTATTGGTTTGATTCTCCACAATCGCATTCTCAACTGCCTGGTTTTTCTTGGATATAACCGCCAAAGTAATGCTGATAGCAAGAATTATCAACACTGCCAAACTAATTATAATAAAAATTCTAGCACGCAAAGTTAAATTCATATTATTTTTTTTCACTTAATAATTGGTCTTCGAACTCCCTTTTGGCCTTATCAATTGCCAAAAGCTGCTCGGGATTAGTTGTCACAATTTGATCTTCAAAATTCGAAGCCAACACTTGAATAGCGGCATGTTTGCTACCGGCAAAGAAAATACCCTGACCGACCGAAGAATTCAATAAAAATTGCCGTTCGCTGTTGGTTAAAGCAAAAGCCTTTTGCACCAAATCTATGGCAGTTGGAGATTGCTTAAGTAAAATTTGTAAAGCAGAGTTGGTAACAATAGGCTGGCCATATTGAGAACGCAAAAAGTCGTTAACATCCTGAGTAATTGTCGTGATACCCAGATAATATTTACGGCAACGCTTAACAAGTGCAAAAATAAAACTCGCGCTATCCTCGTGCTGCATCAGCCACCAAGCTTCGTCAATCACTAAAACTCTTTTCTTTCTCTCCGAACGCACGATGTTCCAAATAAAATTGATAATCGTATAAATGGCTAATGGGCGAAGCTCTGCTTCCAAATCACGCACTCCAAAAACCATCAACTGGTTGTTTAAATCCACGTTTGTTGGCGAATTGAATAAACCACTAAAAGTTCCTTCCGTATACTTGCTCAATTTTAATACCAGCTCTTCCGAGTTAGTCATGCCTTCCAAAATTTCTTGCAAATCCTGCATAATCGGAGCTTGTACTTTGGTCAAATCCGCATCGCGCGTAATATCTTTTTTGGCATAAGTTTCAAGCAACGCCTTATCAATGGTGGAATCTTGCTGCGGGGTTAAGCCTCCAAGCATGATTTTAAGCAACCCTTTGGTCGTTATAATACCGCTTCGAATAATATCTTCTGTACTCATTTCCAAAGAACTGGATTGTCTTGGTAAATCAAACGGATTAATTTTTGCTTCTGAAGAAAGAGAAATATTTACATACGTTCCACCAACCGCATCAGAAAGGTGTTTGTATTCCATTTCCGGGTCAATTACGATAACATCGATACCCATCATGAGCGTACGCAAAATTTCCAATTTTATCGCGTAACTTTTTCCAGCTCCGGAACTGGCAAATACTACCATGTTGGCATTTTGCAATGAAAACCGATCAAAAATAATCAAACTATTATTATGCAGGTTTATCCCGTAGAAAATACCGTTGTCTGAAGTCAGCTCCGCTGAAACAAACGGAAAAGAAGCGGCAATTGGCGAAGAATTTAAATTGAAAGGAATATAAAGTTCATCGTTTCCTAATGGCAACGTAGAATTAAAACCCTGCTCGCCTTGATAAAAAACTTTATGTGTAATAATAAGTTTGGAACCAAAAATGCCTTCTATGTCTTCGGTCAATTGGTCTAGCTCTTTTTTGTCTTTGGCATAAACCGTAACATAAAAACAAAACTGAAAAAAATGTTCCGTGCCTTGAGTTAAATTATCTCGAAGCTGTTCAATATCACGTAAGGCGGTTTCGCGTAAAGGATCTCGCGGTGCTCCCTTTTCTCTATCAGCACTTAACTGTGCTTCCAAAGCTCCGACTTTATTTTTAAGTTGTTTCAAAATTATAGCGGACTTTACCGGATAAAAAAACATCCCCACATCCATAGTCGTAGCCAAATTTATCACCGGAGAACTCCAACCAACACTGATATAGCGCGGATAAGCGGAAATAAAAATAGTCCGACAAAAGATATCTCCTAGTTGTATATAGCTACTTTCAACTTTAAAAGCAGCCGGCGATACCAAATCTCTAATCGTCGCTTCACTTTCTCTATAAATTTTTTCTTCTTGCAAAGTAATCAACTCTTCTTCGGCGCGTTTTTTCAAAACCTCTTTTTCACTTTCATAAATCGTCGGCTGATCTTTGCTTGTTTTTCCTTGTATGGGTTTAAATGCCATATATTTTTAATTAAGATTCAACCCTCATATAATCCGTCGGCGGCAACATCTGACTGTGGGCAATATCGGGGTTATAAGTGGAATAATAAAGTTCAATCAAAGCCTGGGTGTCTAAACGCACTACTTCTAAATTCATCCCCGCTAGCCCACTCTCTACAAGCCTGACTCTGGCGTCCAATTCCGCTTTACGTCGTTTAAAAATATCTTCTTTCAAACGAATCAGGTTCACCGGATTCAAAGCATCGGAAAGTCGCGCCCAAAAACCTTTTTTCTTGTTGGTTAAAGGATCATAGGGCACTACCACATAAAACTGTTTTGAAGTTACATTACGCATGGTTACCGTTTCGTTGATAAAAGAAATATAATCAGACATCTGCGTCTTTAATAATTCATTTTCAATATTATCACGGCGCTCTTTGAGACTTTCCACATACGGACCGATATTAAGCTGTCGCGATTGAATACAAATCTGTAAAGGATGGTCGAGGGAATTCAAAAAAGAAACATATGAAGCAATTATGGCATCCTGTTCTTCTTCGTTAAGTAAGCCAAAATTGATGCTACTCACCATCAGCACAGCCCGCAAGGTCCCGTCTTTCATTACTGCCGTATCATTTTTTATTTCTGCAATCGGCACATGGGCTTGTGAAGTCGGAATAGATTTTTTCTTTTTTACAGATTGTTCATTTTTCATACTTTTTTTCTAAAACGGATATAAAATTATTTTTCTTCTTCCGCGCCATAGTAGCCGCCGGTATTTACCGCTAACGAAAGTTGACGAATACGACTGCGGCTGGCTTTTGGCGCAAACTTTTTTTCCGCCATCGGAACTATTTTTCTTAACTCTTGTACGGTTTTTAATTCAGAATCAGTATAACGACGATCCCAAATACGAATACTTGGTCGACGCATAGTTTGAAAAATATTCAATAAAAAATAATGAAATGGTTGCCCGTTGATTTTTATAAAAGCCAATATCAAAGCAAAACCCCCGATAATACAAAGTAAAAAAATAAATAAAGCTGTATCTGCCAATTTGTAGACAATAAAAATCATTAAAGCCGCGGCCAACAAAATTACAAATTGCCTAGTTGTGACAGGCCCAATAATTTTATCCTCAACGTCAATAAATTGTGGCACAACAAATTGATTCATACTTACAATTCTTTTTCCATTTTTACTAAAAGCTTTATTTCCTCTTCGGTCAGATCCTCTTCTTTTGTCGGTAGCCCGGATAGTCGCAAATTTTTATTCAAACTTTCGCAAATTCTTTCCAAATATTTTTTATACAACGGACTTTGTTGCCAAACCGCAAGTGCATCAAGATAAAACAAAAACGATTCTTCTTTTAGATTAATAAATTTTTGACGCAAACGAGAAATTGCCTCGCTCTTTTCAGAAGACAAACGGCGAAAGTCCGTCAGAGTAAAACCTTTTATTTCTTCAACCGGTCCAAAACTTACATTTTTTGGCGGCGTAATGTCTTCCACCGTGGTTTTTGTCGATTTGCCAAATTTAATCATTTTGGCGATATCATTTTCTCCCGGTTCGCCTTTTTCAATCAAGTCATCAAGTGATTTAATTTCCTTGATTTCTTTGTTAAAAACCGGCTTATGAACAAAAGAATTAAACGGTGACGAAGACGCTGGAAGCAGTTCTCCTTCTTCCATCGGTAACGTTTGACGGTTGCTCATCTTTTTAAAAGATCCTGATAAAGTGTTTTTTGCCGATGCGATGTGAGAAATTTTTTCCTGTGTTATTTTAAATAATTCTTTTAATTGTGTCTCATTTAGATTGGAGCCGCCTAGATAGACCGGCTGGCGCAGTAAGTCCCCTGTTTGCTCTTCGCTTTTAATGTCTTTCAATAACAACAAAATAGCATTCTTCAAGTTTTTTTGTGCCTGCTCTGTAGGCTTAAAAGACAGACGAGAAATAATTTCTGCAACTTCATCAGTACGCTTATTAAAAGTACGATGATCTAAATTTTTTATCTCCTCGTCTTCTAAGGGACTCTGAATATCTTCTCTGGTTAGAATGCGTTTATTTTCAATCTTCGACACTTCAGATTCTGTTTTTTTTATTTCTTGTGAGACTAAAACAATCTTCTTTTTCAAATCCGAAAACTTCATTTTTACAAATGTGCCGTCTTTCTTTTTAACTACGATTGTTTTTTCTTGAGCCATATACTAATTTGAAAAATCAAGCATTTGTTCCGCCGCTTTTCTGACTTCTTCGTCTGTCAGTTTATCTAAAGCATCTTTTTTAACGTAGCCAGTATCAAGCAAGGCTTGACGTAAAAGTACTGGATTAGCAAAAAGCTGTTCCTTGGTTAAAGTGCTGGTATTTGTCTTACTGGCCGTGGAAAGTTGCAAATTTAAAGCATTTTTAAATTCATCTGAATTAAAAATTTCTTCTCCGATTGATTTCAACTCTTCATCAGTAAGCCCAGAAAGAGATTCTTCACTGATTCCAGAAGCTAATAATAATTTTTTTAATTCTGCCGGATTATTTAAATACTGCTGAGCATCAAAAAGTGTTGTGGTTGTGGAATCTGGATTTTTGATCCAGCTTTCGAGGATTTGAACTGGCAAGCTCTCTGCATTCTGTTTATCGCAAGATGTGCCCTCGGCGCAAATCGGATTACGTCCCTGACTAATTTCATCTTTATCATTTACGCCATCGCTATCAGTATCGTCCAAATAAGCCGATGTCCCGTAAACATATATTTCTTCAAAATCATTTATCCCGTCTTTATCAGTATCTCGATAATGAAGCGCTTCAGTCGGATCACTAAATTTTTCTTTGATTAAAGTATCCGGAACATTACTCGTAAGCGCGTAAGGACGATATAAATTATTTCTGAGTTGAAAAAAACTTAAAACCAAAAATAGCACGGCAAAAATAAGCAAAAATACAAAACCGAACTTTTGCTCTAAAGTTAAGCCAGTTTTTTCTTGGTTTTCAGCCATAGTTAGGTAAATTTTTTACTTTTATAGTATACCATTTTTTGTATTTTTGAGATAGTGGATAAGTGACGCGAAGCGTCATCCTGAGTGCACGCCCCAAAGGGGTCCCGTTGGGAAAGGATCCCTTAATCAAAGCCTTGGGAAATAAGTTAAACTATAAGGGATTCTTCTCCGCCGATTGGCGGATCAGAATGACGGGACAAACAAAAACCTGCCTATTAAGGCAGGTTTATCGTTGAAAAAAGCTTTATCCACTCATCAACCGAAAGCTCTTGAGCGCGGATATTGTTGGAAAAACCCATTTTTTCAAACGCCTTGTCAATTTTTTCCTTATTTTTTTTCCCTAAATAATTTTTAAGATTTTTTGTCAACAATTTACGACGATTAACAAAACCCGCTCTAACAAAACCAAAAAACATTTTTTCATCCACTTTTGGCAAACCAGCTTTGTTTTTGATTCTTATCTTTATTACAGCCGAATCAACTTTTGGTTCTGGAAAAAAGTCCTTTTTAGAAACAAAGGCGCTGATTTCCGGTTCACCATAAAATTGCACTGATAAACTCAAAACCGACATGTCTCCTGGCTTAGCACAAATTCTCTCCCCTACTTCTTTTTGTACCATCAAAACCATACTCTCGGGTTTATTTTTTTGCTCCATAAAAAATCTCAACACTGCCGAAGTTATTTGATAAGGTAAATTCGCTATAACTTTATATTTTTTAAAAATTAATTCTTTGTTGTATAAAATATTGCCCCAAACAATCTCTAGATTTTTATATTCTTTTGCTCTTTCTTCCCAATAAGGCACAATTTTTTTCTCAATTTCATAAGCCATTACCTTTCCTGCGTGTTCGCAAAGAGGTATTGTCAAAACCCCAAAGCCAGGGCCAACCTCCACAACGGTATCTTTTTTGTTTATTTCTCCCACTTCAATCATTTTTGTTACCACTTCTTCATTCAACAAAAAATTCTGCCCGTACTGTTTACTCGGACGCAAACCGTATTTTTGACACAAATGTTGAAGGTGGTCGGGATTAAATAGCTTTTCCATACTTAATGTAATAATTAAGATAACGACAATCCCAAGTAAATAAAGTTATTTTTTTATATTCTATTATTCGTGGCTTTTTCCAATATTTTCCTTCAGCATCTATATGTCTAACTTCCACTGCTCTTTCACCAATACGTTCCAAAACCCCTAAAATAAAAATATCCTTTCGCTCATCTTCAATAATAACAGAACCATAATATTTTTTAATTTGTTCAAACATTTCTTGCATCGTACCAAGTTTGATTTTATTCTTTATTTTCTTGAGCTGCCCTTCTTTTTTCATCATTTGCAACATAAAATCCCTACTTTTACTAGTACTTATTCTCTTGGTAAAGTTTTTATTTATAATGGTATAACCGTCTATTTCCATTTCTCTTTCATTGGCTATTAAGAAAAAATCTTTATTCTCCGCCAATAAAATTCCATCTGCATTATTATTACCATAACCTTTCGCCCTTTCGGCTCTAATAAATCGATTTAAATACTTGCTCATATTTTTAAAATTAATTATTATTTTAAACCCGCTTCAGAATATCTATTGCTGGCATTCCACATCAACCAACCAGCGTTAGCATATTTTTCCACTACTTCTATTTGAGCACGAATTTTTTCCGCATCATAGACAGCCCCCATATCAAAAGCTTGAATCCAAGGTCTTACTTGAGCGCGATGACCGAGAAATTTTGGCGTACCCAAAATCATCCCGTTTTCAAAAACCGCTCTTGGATTTTCTGCAGGATTAGCCAAATTTAGATGGCCTGGCGGATAATGCGAAGGATACATCATCGGACAAATATAATCCGTATTATCTACTGCATCAACGATACGCTGGCCAATAGCCATATCATCAGCTCCGTTTTTTTCCATAGTAAAACCAAACATGTCCAGAGAAATCCAAATTGGCTCATCTTTAAAATTAAAATTTAAAAAACGATAAAATTCACTCATTACTTCGTATTTCTTTTTATTTTCTTCATCATATAAAGTATCGGACATATCACCATCGGACGGAAAACGTACATAGTCAAAATTTATTTCATCAAAACCAAAAGTCGCCGCTTCTTTGGCAATCGCCAAATTATATTTCCACACTTCTTTTTTTGTTGGATCCACCCAAGACAATCCTTTTTTGTCTCGCCACAATCCTCCTTGCTGACTTTTTATCGCCCACTGTGGTTTCTTTTCCGCCAAAACTGGATCTTGAAAAACCGTTTGTCTCGCAATCACATAAATATTATTTTTATGAAGATATTCCACCATTTTTTTTACATCACCCAAACGATTATCTTTATTTTTCAAAGATACGACCAAAGGGACTTGACTATCGTAAAGTACCAGACCACTATAATCTTTAATATCGATAACTACAGCGTTAAGCTCCGTCTTATTTATTAAGTCCACAATTTGTGCCATTTTTTTGGCACTACCGGCCGAATAGGCCGTCAAATACAACCCTTTTACTTCAACCAAAGGATTTTTTATCCCTGTAATATAACGCTGTTTATTTATATTAACCATTACTATGGAATTTGAAATATTGTTGATATACAAACCCGTCGTGTATGCAGATAGTAAAACAAAGAAAGCGACAAAAAAAGCAAAAACAACAAAAAGTGTCATTAGAAAAGCGGAAGAAAATTTTTCTTTCATATTTATTTTTAATTCTCCTTGACGTAAAACTTCCAGGCGATTTTCTTCAACTTTAACAATGGTGGTCGGACTACGCTTGGCGATAACTCTACCGTCCAACAACATATCCGGACTATTTTCCTTGTTAAGAAAAATATTTTTAATTTCTTCAGAATCGTAAATATCTCCTTGGCCGGATAAATTAGCTGAGGTGGCTATAAGTGGCCCGCCAAGTTTAGCTGAAAGTTTTTTAATAATTTTATCAGCACTAACTCGCACCGCCAACATACCGCTTGAAGATACTACGCCCAAAGGTAGCACTTGCAGATTTTTACATCTTGCAATAACCGTCAACGGTCCAGGCCAATATTTTTTAGCAATTTTATCTAGAATTTCATTCCAAACTAAATATCTTTTTGCCATTTCCACATTTGCAACAACAATCAAAAGCGGCTTACTGAAATCGCGCTGCTTAATAAAATATATTTTTTCCATCGCCTCTTTATTAGTTGTATCACAGCCCAGCCCATAAGAAGTTTCAGTTGGAAATACCAAAGTCTGGCCATTTTTCAGGCCAGCTACAATTTCGTCGATTTGATTAACATTGAAAATTTTCATCTTTTATTTTTTGATCCACTCTAAATATGCCCTAGAAAATGGCAGGATTTCACCTTCAAGCAGCCCTTCCGGATCAGCGGTTTCGAATTCGGTTCTATGATCTTTAGCCATGTGATAAGGGTGCAGAACATAGGAACGGATTTGGTTTCCCCACTCCGCACTTTTATACTCCCCGCGCAATTCGTTTTTTTCTTTAGCCATTCTTTCTTCTTCCAATCGATGGAGCTTAGCTTTGAGAACTTTCATCGCCGTTTCTTTGTTTTGTTGTTGTGAGCGTTCATTTTGACAAGACACGGAAATGTTGGTCGGAATATGAACAATGCGCACCGCACTATAGGTAGTGTTTACACTTTGTCCGCCCTTTCCTCCGCTCATGAACGTATCTATGCGTAAATCTTTCGGATCAATTTCTATCTTTACCTCTTCATTAAGTTCCGGCAAAACTTCAATCAAAGCAAAAGAAGTATGTCGCATTTTTTCCGCATCAAAAGGAGAAATACGAACCAAACGATGCACTCCGTACTCGGATTTAAGATAACCAAAAGCATATCTTCCTTTAACTTCAAAAGTAATGGATTTATAACCAGCTTCTTGCCCTTTAGATTCATCTAAAATACGTGTTTTCCAGCCCATTTTTTCACTAAAACGCAAAACCATACGCAGAAGCATTTCCGCCCAATCTTGAGCTTCCGTTCCTCCGCTACCGGCATGGATAGAAACTATCGCATTACTTTTATCATAAGGGCCATTGAGCAAAAGATACAATTCATATTCGACAAATTCTTTTTCCAGTTCTTCCGTTTGTTTAAAAATCTCTCCTTTAAGCGCAGAATCGTTGGCTTGCGATAAATCTTCCAACTCATTAACACGACTGGAAAGACTTTCCCATTTATCCACCTCTTTTTTAATATCCTGATAATCCTGCGATATACCTTGTGCGTTTTCCGGATTAGACCAAAAATCCGGCGCACTCATGCTTTCAGAAAGCTGCGCCAGTTTATTTTTAAGATCTTCAATCTTAAGCAATTTTTTTGCTTCATCGATTTTATTTTTTAATTCCATCAAATGCATACTCTAAAACATTTTATCTGCCCCGACTGTAATCAAAAGAGTAAGTATTCCAGAAATGACAATACCGGCCAAAACATAAGGCCAGGAATTTTTAAATGGGATACCAAAAACAAAAGCAGCCAAAGCACCGGTATAGGCACCGGTCCCGGGAATGGGAATTCCTATAAAAATCATCAGACCAATAAGTCCGTATTTTTTATAATCACCGGCAAATTTTTCTTGTGCCCGATTAAGCGCCTTTATCCAGCCAGAAGCCAAGACGCCTGATTTTTTGGATACCCAAGCATGAAATTTATCAGCTAATACTAAAATCAATAGCACCGGCAAAAAATTTCCCAAAATAGAAATCAACAACGTTTCTATGGGTCGTAAATGGTAAGCAAAAATACCCACTGGAATGGAAAGGCGAACTTCTCCAACCGGAGTCATCGCCATCAAAAAAGTGGCTACTTCCGGAGGAAAGTTGGCAAAAAAATGAATAAGGTTTTGAAACATATTTTTAACTATTCAAGTTTCTTCATTTTACCACAAAATCAAAAAAGATCAAAAAAACCAGCCTTGGGCCGGTAATCAAAAAATAAAATTACTGGGATGTTGTACTAAAAATATTTTTCGAAAAATCTAATCCTCTTTTCTAATTAAAGAAATAGCAACGACAATCGCAAGCATAACGATTCCACTATAACCGGTATAAAAATAATGATCAAACAAAAAAGACACACCCATCGCTCCCCAAACAGCTAGCATCGCCTTATTTTTTTTAATAACTTCTTTAAAAAAAAGAAATATTAAAAAAATACACAATGCCACCCCTACCATTCCCCACTCAGCCAAAACAAATAAATAAACATTGTGCACCGGCTGATAAAGCCAAGGGGATAAACTTGTTTGTTGGTTGTATAAAGCATAAGGGTAATTTCCAGGGCCAACACCAAACAGCGGATGGGCTAAAAATATTCCGGAAAAATCTTTGTATTGATCAAAACGTTCGCTGATAGCCCGAACTTCCAATCTGTTTTCCGCTATAATTCTAGATTGCCAAAGCGGTA
>Ga0172379_10010390_pt1 | contig 11273 bp, 9 predicted proteins | sample GrowelOW334metaG_FD_119756 | JGI IMG/M metagenome (GOLD analysis project Ga0172379, IMG submission 119756) | Groundwater microbial communities from an aquifer near a municipal landfill in Southern Ontario, Canada - Groundwater well OW334 metaG | ecosystem: Environmental > Aquatic > Deep... | reverse complement strand
CATGATGATGCGCTTGTCCATAGGGGTGTGGGGATATATGGGTGGATTACCACCCTATCTTACCCTACGAGGGCGGACATTTCTATTTCCCGCTACTAGGACATTATCACTTCCTTGTTACATATCAAAAACATCGCAAGTTATGCAATACCTCATAGAGGACCCTTCCATTTTTCTCCCTCCGATGCTACAATGCATCTATGATACGAAAGATTCCACAACCGGTTATCGATGTTTTGAAGACCTTGCAAGAGGCTTCTTTCGAGGCGTTTATTGTCGGCGGATGCGTGCGGGATTTGCTACTCGAGAGTGAACCCAAAGATTGGGACATCACCACCAATGCGCGTCCCGAAGAAGTGCAGACACTTTTCCCAGACAGCTTTTACGAAAATGAATTCGGCACCGTCGGTGTCAAGGTCATTCCCTTTCTCACGACCGGAAAAGCTGACCGCGATCCCTCCTCCGCCAAGGCTACGGCGGTCAAGCATGACATCATCGAAGTCACCACCTATCGTGTCGAATCAGGCTACGCGGACAAACGCCGCCCCGATAGCGTCGCCTTCACACACTCGCTCGAAGAAGATTTGGCGCGTCGCGACTTCACTATCAATGCCATCGCACTTTCCATAGATGTAAATAATCAACCGCTCGTCATTGATCCCTTCGATGGCCAAGAGGATCTAAAAAATAAAATCATCCGTACGGTCGGAGTGGCCGATGACCGTTTCAATGAGGACGCGCTGCGCATGATGCGCGCTGTGCGATTTTATGCCAAGCTTCGTGCACCGAAAGAGCAGACGCATCTCCCGGGAGACCCGAAATATCTCGGCATTTATGAACCGGAACTTGACAACTGGGTCATCGAAAAAGAAACTTTCAAAGCTATCCAAAAAAATGCCATTCATTTGGCAAAAGTTTCTGCTGAGCGTATCCAAGCCGAGCTTTCCAATATCATCATCTCCAATAGTCCTGCTGAAGGAATCGATATGCTCCAAAAAGCCAAACTCCTTAAATACGTGCTGCCCGAACTTGAAGAAGGTCTTGGATGCGGACAAAACCTCCATCATATCTATCAAGTCTATCAGCACAATATCCTCGCGCTCAAATTTTGCCCATCCAAAAAAATCGATACCCGTCTAGCGGCGCTCCTGCACGATGTCGGCAAGCCGCGCACCAAGCGAGGCGACGGCCACAACTCCACTTTCTACAATCACGATCACGTCGGCGCCCGTATGAGCGACAGTATGCTCAAGCGGTTGCATTATCCCAAAGCCATTGTGGATAAAGTTGCATTACTCGTGGATAATCATCTCTTCTACTACAACGTCGATGAAGTCACCGAGGCATCCGTCCGTCGTCTCGTGCGCCGCGTCGGTTTGGAAAATATGCCTGACCTAATGGATATTCGCATCGCCGACAGACTTGGCTCCGGCACACCCAAGGCCAAACCCTACAAATTACGCCATCTTGAATATATGATCGACAAGGTTTCCAAAGATGCTATCTCCGTCAAAATGCTCAAGATCAACGGCAAAGACCTAATGTCGGATCTCAAACTCACCCCCGGACCAAAAATCGGCGCTATTCTCGACGTCCTCCTCGCTGAAGTCATTGAAGACGCTTCGCTCAACACACGAGAGCATTTGATGTCGCGAGCATCCGAACTTGACAAAGAAAACCTCGAAAGCCTCCGAGAAATGGCCAAAGAAAAAATAGAGGAAAAACGCGAGTCCGACAATCAAGCTATAAAAAAGAAACACTGGGTGCAGTAAAAATAGCCATATGAGAGCTATAATGAGCCAAGATAAGCAATATTTTCGTTACAATCACTTGACAAGGGTATATTTTAGGTGTACACTAGTGCTTCAAGGTTAAAAGGATATATGCAAGCCCTCTTTGAAAATCTTTCGCGATAAACCTTAAAGAAGAGATAGTGTTTGTAAATAGAAAGGTTATGAAACCATTTAAGACGGGCGATACAAGATAGGATGCTCGTGCTTACAAAAAGATATTTGCAAACAGTATTCTCTTTTTTAAAAAGTAGTTAGAATAGAATGACAACTACCCCACAATCAATAGGTCATTCTTATTGAAACGTTCTGTTCCGAAAAGAGAAAGCCAGCGGTAAAGATACAAAGAAGAGTAGCCACTATCGAAGAAGATACTGGGAATCAAGTCCTCTCCCTGTGGTTGAGACTGCAGGAACAAGACAGCCATCTCAAAAGACGCGCGCCGGGCGAAGAAGAAACGATAACATCATTTCTCCTCTCGCCTTTTTTATTACCAAATTTGATATTGGCGATCCCATTCATTGAAACTCTTAGAAGAAAGCCTGTCTTATTCGCAGTATAAATGCGCTTGCATCGACACGCACTCCGTACCAATCGATTTTGAGTTTGATCTTGACAAAACTTGTTTTTAGGTGTATAATCGCTAGTAAGAAGGTGTGGAAGTACAGTTAGTACCAATACGTCTTCGGTAAAAAGAGCTCTTTTTATCAGAAGTATCCCGCATTCAGTCAAGATTGACATGATGCGGAAATAACTACAAAGGGGAATGAGTGAATCAGTGTACCAAAACCATATTTGGACAAATCTGCATGGGGAAGGTCATCCCATGGCGAGTATCCCGTCTTACGGAGAACACTGGCAAGTATGAAGACAAACAAGTTTGGAGTCTTACTCCAAAGACTGCTTGTATCACCTCTATCTAGGAAGAAGAATGAGGAACGCTGATTCAAATCAGGTGAGAGAATAACAAAAACTGTTTTCTCTCACCCCTTCGATATAATTTTCAATCCTCTCACAATACAAATGATTGAAACTTTTTAGAAGGAACCTCGACATTAATAGACAAAAGAAGTATATTCTGCTATACTGCACTCGCATCTAAACGCGATTTTTTATTCCCTAAAAACAATTATATGGCACGAAAAGTGATACACACCGCTCATAGTCCGGCTGAATTCAAGACTCCCAATGGAGACGTCGTACATATTTGCCGTTGCGGACTAACAGGATCGGAACAAGAAACCTGCGATAGCTCACACAAACAAACCCTTGATGAAAAAGAAGGTACTCTTTACGAATATGATAACGAAGGTCATCAGGAAGAGGGTTGCTGTGGTGGCAGTTGCTGTTCAAAGTAAAGTGTATTTATGAAATTTGAAATAAAAGCGATTCAAGAAAATGCTTCCACATTGCTTCGTCGTGCCGGCTATACCTTTCAGTATGAAGATCATGGTGAAATGAGCTTTGTGCGACCATTGGCGTCCGCCGGTTATCCGCGCTTTCATTTGTATGCCAAAATTTCCGGCATTGACCTCTTGATTAGTTTTCATCTTGACCAAAAAGCGCATACCTACGGAGAGGAAACCCGTCATCACGGCGAATACGAAAACGAAGGCGCACTCAAAGCAGAAGCCGACCACCTGAAAAAGTTTCTCACGCCGATTCCACCGACAGATTATTGAGACACTTGCCTTTTCCTGAAAAACCCTTTACCCTATAAATACAGCCGGCGTGGTGAAATGGCAGACACACCAGCTTTAGGAGCTGGCGGGAGAAATCCTGTGCGAGTTCAAGTCTCGCCGCCGGCACAAACGGAGACACATCCCGATTTATCGGGACGGGAGCAATCCTATGTCCCGACCAGTCGGGATCCGCGGCACCATCTTTTTGTAACACATAAAGATATACCTAGTTTTTTTCCAATTCAACCGGAGGAGGCCTTTATGAACACCCCATTATCACACAAAAAACTGTTACGAGTTTTTGTTTTGTTTTCAGGGAATGCCACCGCTATACGATATTTACGCCATATGGATCCAGGATATAACTATGAATACATCATAGCAGGATCCCTCACAACGAATAAAAAAGCGCCTGGCAGTACTTTCTTTGTAAAACATACCAATAATTCCGACAACCAAACACATACGAGGAAATCCCCAAAGAAAGACCCAATACCTTGTGAAATACTTGATTGGAGAGTGTTTGAGCCTAAGAATCCAGACAATAAGCGTGAAGAATATTTTCAAGAAATACTGGAAATTTTAAAGAAGTATGATTTCGATATTATCGTCTGCTCCGGATTTCACTTAAGAATACCGGATTTCTTTATTGAGAGCATTTCTCCTAAAAAAATAATCAACACACATCCAACCGATTTAAGCGTCATCAATCCAGCTACTCAAAAAAGATGGTTCGTGGGATTATGGAAAGAAGCTATCAAGCTTACGCTTGATGCAGGTGTGCAGGATTCGTGTTCCACGACGCATTATATCACCGCAGGCGATGATATTGACAGCGGTAAAATTATCGCTCAATCGCAACGATTCAAACTCATACCAGGCGAAGATCCAAAGGATGTGCAAGAGAGGATGTCAAACATAGGAAGCGATGGACAAGCACTTGAATATGCACTAAGAATTATCTGCAATGAAACAGCTCCGCGCATAACTATTCATCAAAGAATCAAAGCACCCCCCAGAACGATGCTCTCTTAACAATTGACAACGTGAATCATAACAAAAGCGGTCTCATAAATAAGACCGCTTTCATTTTATCCTTTTCTCTCCGGAAGAAACCCCCACAACAACTCAAAAATATTTTTCAAACTGGTATAAATCTTCTCGCTTTCGATAATCAAAGCAAACTGCTCCTCAAAGGAAATAATGCCGATCTTTCTTTTTCCATACATATTGATTTCTATATTGATGCCATAGCTTCCTTTTGGAACAATCTTAGTCTTTCGTAAATGCGCCACATCATTCACAATCAATTTTTGAATGATTTCCTGATCCGGGAGTATCGCCCGCACCCAAATTTTCTTCTTTTTTCTTTCAGCGAAATAAAAATCCTCGAAAAATCGCTCCTCGAAATGCGTCGCATATGTATCTGAATAAAAAGACAACATCTCCTGATCCGAGTAGTTGAGCGTGTCATAGTACACATCCTTGATGCCATCCATCCCCTCAAAATATCGAATAGTCGGTTTGCGATCAATGTTATTGGCAAGCGATAGCAATTCGGGCATCACACGCTCCACTTTCCGCCTACGCTCCTCAAGCATATCCAATATTTTCCGCGGATCCTCGGCAATAAGCAAAGTCTTTTTGCCTCGTTTTGTCATACTTACCAACCCCTTCATCTTGAGTGCTTCAACAATCAAATAGGTTGTCGGTCGTTTCAGCTTCGCTTTGAAAGCCAATTGCCCGACACTCGCCTCACCAAGCTCAAGCAAAGCCACATACGCCTGTTGCTCCGCTTCACTAAGTCCCAAAGCTCCCAATGCCTCTTGTATCATAAAAATGTTATTATTTCTGACAACATTTATAGTATAGCATATTTACTTTAAACAAGCAACTATTCAGTGATATTTTGTACGTATAAAACAACTATTTGACACAATCAATAACTTTTATGTATTTTCTGCTATACTGACAAGTCGCGATGAATAACCATCCGACATGCACATTTGCACATTAACAACACAACCGCGAGGAAATCGTTATGAAAACCATTACCGAAGACGAAACAGTTACAGAACTTCCAAAAGAACGAGTTTTTGAAGTTGTTTGTATTACTACACGAAGTGAAAATGATAAAATTGTTCATTTTCATCTTCCAACAGATTGCTTGATGACCCACGTCTGCAACGAAGTGATTACCGAATTTGGCGTAACTCGAACAAGAAGCTGGGCTACGTATCACCTAATAAAGTACCCTATCCGTTATGTTAGAGCAGGACTCGACGGACAGGCAGTAGTTATTGCGATTGAAATATCGCCACTTGACAAAACAATTATTGAACTTTATACGCTGACGCCAATACCGGGTTCTTCTGCAACACGAGAAGATCTTTGGAAGAGCGCTCAATGGCAAATGAAGAGAAAATAAGTGCTAATTAAAGAGTAAAGTACCTATAAAAACTCAACAAACGACCAAATGGCCGCTTGTATTTTTATAGTTGTCTTTGCGAGCGAAGCGTGGCAATCCCAAAATTATCAAACATTTCTTTTTTATTGTTCGGGATTGCTTCGGTTCCCTCGCAATGACAGTGTACTCAAAAATCCCAGCTGCCGCTCATACTGCTCGATTGGGTATAATTGACCACTGTCGTCTCGAAGAAGTTACCCTTGTCGCTATTGGGGTCTTGCAGGCGATCAAGGTGCTTGTACGGATTCTCGATGGCTTCAGGATAGAGGGGTCCGATATTAAGCATTGCGAATCGATTATTGGCCAGCCATCGTGTGTATTCTTTGGTTGTCTCGCCATTCATACCGGGGATTTTTTCACCCAAGATATGCGTGCTCCATTCGATTTCTTGCTCCACGGCGACCTTCATCATATCGCGGATGACTTTTTCATCGTAAATTTCGGGAAATTCCTTGCGAATTTCGCGAATAAGGTTGGCAAAAATAGTCACGTGCGTCAGCTCATCGCGGCGGATATAAGCAATCATACGACCCGTGGCGAGCATCTTGATATTGTCCACCAAAGTATCGAAAAAAGCGAAGCCGTTGTAAAAATAGATCGATTCCAAAAGAAAATTTGCTACGATACCGCGAAAAAAATTGGTATCGGAAGGATTGGTGATAAAATCCTGATAGATCTGCCCGATATACTCATTGCGCGCCAAAAGCGTTTTGTCGCTGCGCCAGAAATAGTAAATTTCATCTCGTTCTTTACTCTCCACTACTGTTTCAAGGATTGTTGCGTAAGACTGCGAGTGAATCGCCTCCTGATACGTCTGAATGGAAAGGATAAGATTGACTTCCGGTGAAGTCACATAGTCCGAGAAATGCGGGAGATTGACCGTCTGAATGGAATCAAGAAAGATAAGGAACGAAAGAATGCCTTTATATGCCCGCTGCTCCTCTGGCGACAAATCCGTATGAAACGACCGCGCGTCGTCCTTGAGTCCGGAAACCTTCTCCGGCACCCAAAAATTTCCGATCATCACCTGATACAACGACTTGGCCCATGGATACTTCACCGCATTGAGGTTGAATAATCCCGTCGTCGAGCCTTTGATAATTGTCCTCGCTGACACATCGTCATTGCCCTTTGGGTTAAACAACAAATTTTGCTTCATTTTTTTTGACATAGATTTTGAAGATTAAGGATCTTTCTTTATGTCATTCCCGCGAAGGCGGGAATCCAGGGGTCACAGTCATTCGATTACCACTAATCAAAAGTTTATGGAACTCTGGATTCCCGCCTTCGCGGGAATGACAACTCTTTTGGCTTATTATAGCATTTTAAGTATACTTTAATGCAAGCAATCTTGACAAATTATCATTTTAGGCGTATGTTAGAAAGTCTTTTCGAATATCATTTCGAGAAGCATCTACTCAACAACGCCTCAAGGAGATCACAGTGAACAATCAAACAGATAGTACCTTTCCAAACGAAACACCTCAATTACTCACTCAAGAAAACAAAGATGTTTTCATAACTTTCTTGCAAAATCATATCATAGGTAAAACTTGTTCTTACACAAACGGCATCGGAGGCGGTATTCACAACTTTGGGATGGCAGAAATAACTACCATAGAAGAAAGCGAGGAATGTAAATGTATCTTTGTTACAGCTAAAGAACTTAATCGTTCAATAGCAACTTTCCACATCTCTTACGATGCCGATGAAAAAGGCTTCCGTTGTGAAGGCTATGTTTTCCTGAAGAACACAAACAGGGGACAATTGCTCATAGGAACAGAGGAACTAATACATTTATCACCAAGACCATCATTTGGTAAACATGTCTACCAAATATTTATCCAGCAATCTTAAATACACCCATCGCATACCTTAAAAAGGAAAAATATGCGATGGGTATTTTATTTTCTCAAAGAACTCTCGCTTTCACACCCCTCCTCAATCCTCCCCTCGCCAAGGGGAGGAGGAAAACACAAACCCTACCCGCTACAACTCACGCAATTATCTGCAATTTCGGCTGACAAGGAACGGACATAGTACACCGTCTTGATCTTCTGCTCCCAGGCCTTGATGTAGTAGCCGTAGAGCTGCGCGGGACTGACTTTGGCCGGATCGATCATCCATTCGAAACTGATCGACTGGTCGACCCACTTGTACACGGTCGAAATCATATCGATCACATCGTTCATATCCATCTGTATATACTCCTTGTAGTACCAGAAATTTCCCTGGTCGAGTTTCGGTGCCACACGGATCGTCGGTGCGGAAAGATTGGTCTCCACAAAATACTTCTTGTAAATCGGGAGGAGGGCTGCAGTCGTACCCACCACGCCAGCCGTCGAGGTATTTGGAGCCGGAGCCGTATGATAGCCAAATCGCACACCGGATTTCTTCATATCATCAAACAATACTTTCCAATCATCGCCACGCTCGGTATTTTTTACAAACCACGCCTTGTTGTGCCCGAGGAGAATGCCTTTCTGATATTCCGACCCCTCAAACAATGGATAAGCACCACGTTCCTTGGCTAAATCAACCGATGAGCGGTACGTGTAGTACGCATACTCGGCAAAGAGCTTATCGACTGTTTCACGAGCCTCGGCGCTATCATACGCCATATGATTGACAGCCAAATATTCCGCAAGACCCAAGTACCCGATACCGATACTGCGATACTTCATCGCGGTCATTTCCGCCTCCTTGATAGGGTAATAGTTGAGCGTAATCACATTGTCCAAAATATGCATCAGGGTTGGGAAGACCTTTGCCATCTCTTCTTTCGTATTCACCTTGGCAATATTGATAGATGCAAGATTACACACCACCAAATCTCCCGGCTCATATCGTAAGACAATCTTACCATCTTCGATACTTTCTTCGACGAATTTCGCGGGAGCGGTATTTTGACAAATCTCCGTGCAGAGCTGCGTCGAGTACACATTGCCCTTATGTTTATTTGGATTGACAGCATTGACTGTGTCACGAAAGAAGACGTAAGGCATACCCGTCTCCACCACTGCCTTAAGAAATCGCTTAAACACATCCTTGGCCTTGATCGTTTTCTTTACCTTGATTCGAACATCTTTTTCAACTTCCTTATAGAAGACGGTAAATTCATCACCGAAGAAATCCTGCAAATTTTTACCATACAAAGAACGGACTTCATGCGGATCAAACAAAGACCATTCCCCATCCTCTTTCACCCGCCGCATAAACAAATCCGGTACCGAAACGGCAGGAAAAATATCAAAAGACTTGGAACGGATATCGCCCGTTTCCGTCTGCAAATCCAAGAAATCATAAATATCGTGATGCCAGATATCGAGCGTGACGGAAATAGCACCAAGACGCGCACCCAACTGATTGACCGCAATAGCAGTATCATTGACAATCTTGACCCACGGTGTCACACCGCCCGAAGCACCGAGTACTCCGCGAATGGAGCTTCCTTGCGCACGAATATTACCCAAGTATACACCCACTCCACCGCCAAACTTCGAAATTTGCGCCATATTTTCAAACGCGTGATAGATGCCACGCAAATCATCATCCACATTGATCTTGAAACAACTCGAGAGCTGATGATAATTGGTACGAGCATTGATAAGCGTCGGTGTCGGCAAAGAAATCTGCTGCCCGGAGCATTGATCATACACTTTGAGCGCAAATTCCAATCGTGTCTCTTTTGACTCGGGAATAGCCAAGAAAAGAGCGAGCGACATATACATTTCCTGCGGCAACTCCATCACCACCTTGTTCGGGTTGAGCAAATAGCGTTTCTGCAATGACAAAAGCGTCGTGTATTCATATGATTCATCTCTCTTTTGAGACAAATATTTCCCCGCCTTAAGAATATCCTTATCGGTATAATGTTTGTAAAAATCCTTATAATACAAACCTCGCTTCACATAATCGTCAAACAAAGCCTTGTAACTTGTCGGCGTATAAATATCCTTAATCGTGATTTTTCTATTCTTTATCGCCTGCTTATAGAGATTACCCAAGAAAATACGCGCGGCGATATGTTGCCAAGCAATATTTTCCACTGTCACCAAATCAATACAGGTCTTGACCAAAAGCTTGGCAATATCCGCTGTTTTTATCTCATCAACAATATTTTTCTTGAAGGCCTCGACAAAATCCTCAAACTGACACTGCTTGGCATAACCATTTACCGATCGATCAAAGACCACCTTTATTTTGGACAAATTAAACGTCTGCTTTGAACCATTCGCCTTGATAACCTTCAGAGAACGTTTTTCAAACTGTTGCAGGAGCTTCTCGTGTTTTTCTTCTCGCTCTTCATGACGCTTGGCACGATACAAAATATATGCTTTTGCCACGTCGAATTTATTGAGCTTCATCAAGTTACGCTCAACCGTGTCCTGCACCTCCTCTACCGAGAGAATGCACTCATCCACCTCCGGATCGCACAAATGTTTCAAATCATGCGCAACATATTCCACCATAGTCGGGATAAAACTTTTATCAAGCTCTCCCACCGCATCGCAAGCAAGCTCGACGGCATGCATAATGCGCGCACTACTAAAAGCTACTACCTCACCATTCCGCTTCTTGATTTTGATAGTTTTTTCCTGCATAGAGGTTGCAAAGCTCAACCACGCCATTAAACAGCATGAGAGGACTTTTTGTATATTAGTTTTTAACCCCCTATTCCACCCAATAAATTCAATACCAACACCTGTAAATAACCAGGTTACATTTTTATTTTACCGCTTGAGTATAACGCTCATTTACTGTATCCCAATCAATTGACTTGAAGAAAGTCTCGATATAATCAGCACGCTTAATACCGTAATCAAGCATAAAAGCATGCTCGAAAACATCCATCACAAGAAGAGAGACACTTCCTGCGAGATGACCCTCGTCGTGTTCATTGATCCAAACATTTGTCAATCGATCCGCCGCTATATCATAAGAGAGAATCACCCAACCAATCCCACGCATCGCACTCGTTGCACGAAAATCCTTTTCCCACACATCAGTGCCGTCAAATTGTTTTATTATTTTTTCACGCAAAGCACCTTCCGCTAAATTTGATTGCTGTTTCGTTAAATTGCCGAAATACAATTCGTGCAGACGCATCCCGTTCCATTCCCAGCCAAAACGACGCTTCATTTCAGCGTATTCCGGAGTCGCTGCCTGATCCGAAACAAGTAAAGCATCCAACTTCTCGGCTACTTTATTCGTATTGTTGACATATCCCTCATACAAAGTGAAGTGATTGGTCAAAAGTGTGTCGCTCAAACCCGAAAGTCCGAGGAGATGCTTGAAATCTTGAATTTGATACATATATTTTTTATTAAATCT
>Ga0172379_10010389_pt1 | contig 11273 bp, 10 predicted proteins | sample GrowelOW334metaG_FD_119756 | JGI IMG/M metagenome (GOLD analysis project Ga0172379, IMG submission 119756) | Groundwater microbial communities from an aquifer near a municipal landfill in Southern Ontario, Canada - Groundwater well OW334 metaG | ecosystem: Environmental > Aquatic > Deep... | reverse complement strand
GCGTGACTGATGCGGAAAGCCGCTCGGTTCCGGTTATTGAAGACGGGAAGGTTATTGGCGAGCAAGGGGTACTCCGGGACGTGTCTGAGCGGAAGAAAACAGAAGCCTCCCTGCAGCAGCATGAGAAATATTTCAAGGATATCATCAGTGCGTTTCCTATTCCCTTCTTTGTTAAAGATGCCAACGGGATTTACCAGTTCTTCAATCCGTCGTTCGCGAAGTATCTGGGGCTTCCACCGGAAAAGATCCTGGGCAAGAGTGTGTATGACATTGCGCCGAAAGAACTGGCTGATCTTTATTACCGGAAGGATGCGGAGTTATTTAATGATCCGGGTGAACAGACGTACGATGCGCGGGTGGCCTGGCAGGATGGTACGGTCCGGGATGTTATTTTTTACAAGAAAACCTTCTCTGATGAAAAAGGGAATATTGCCGGCCTGATTGGAACGATCCTGGATATTACCGAACGTAAAAAAATGGAAGAAGATCTGCTGCAGGCGCATCGGCAGATCGAGCAAACGCAGGATCAGATGGTTCACGCCGAGAAACTGGCGGCGATCGGGCTTCTGGCGGCGGGGGTGGCGCATGAGATCAACAATCCGCTTGGTTATATCGGCAGTAACATGGTGGTCTTTGAGAAATATGTGAATGAGCTCAGTATTTTCTTTAAGCAGTATTTTAAGGAATGTCCGCCGGATATTGATGAGACGGTCAAAGACATGCAGGCGATCGTCAAGGAGTCCATGGCCGGATTCAATGCCATCAAGAAGATTGTGCAGGACCTGAGGGTCTTTTCCCGGGCTGACAGCGGTGAATGGGCTCCAACGGATATTAATGAGATAATCGACGGGATCCTTCGGATCGTCTGGAGCGAGATCAAGCATAAAGCCGAGTTGAAGTATGAGCGCGGGGATCTGCCGAAGATCAATGTTAATTCCCGGCAGCTGGGCCAGGTGTTTCTGAATATCCTTGTTAATGCCGTCCAGTCTATCACCGAGCACGGGGTAATTACGGTGCGGACATATGTGCGCGGTGCGGAAGCTGTCATTGAAATTGAGGATACCGGCAAGGGCATTTCAAAGTTAGTGGCAAAAAAGATCTTTGATCCGTTCTTTACGACCAAACTGCCCGGGCAGGGAACAGGTCTGGGTTTAAGTGTCAGCTATGACATTATCAAGAAGCACGGCGGCCGGATCGATGTGGCCAGTGAGATCGGAAAAGGGGCTCTTTTTTCGGTAGTGTTGCCGATAGCACCTTTTCCGGCTTCGGGTTGAATCCGGTCCGTTATGAAAATGGATCTTGCTATTGGCAAAATCCGGGTTAAAAAGGATTGAATACGGTGTTCCTTACCGTTATAATGCCCCCTATGAAAAGAATTCTGTTATCTGTAACGGCAGTGCTTTTTTTTTCTTCGGCTGGCTACGCTGCTCAGCAGGGTACGGTTTCGCCTGCGGTTATTTCCGCTCTGGATGCCATGTCGGGCGCGGGCGACAACCGGCAGGGATGGAATTCTTCACTTGGAGAGATTGAAAACACAACCGCTGTTCTGGTTGACTTGAACACGAAAATTTCCAGGGAATATCAGTCGCTCAATGCCCGGTTGCAGGGGATTCAATCGGAAATTTCCGAACAGCAGAAGAAAAATTCCCGCCTTGAAGCTATGATCCAGGAACGCCGGGAGGCGTTGGATGCGCCCGATGACGGGCGTCCGGAGAAAGTTCAGTCTGACAAAGAGCTGGAAACATTGCGCGCGCTGGTTACGTCAGTTAAAGCGCGGTTGAACGCGGCGGACAGCCGGATTGCCCTGCGTAAATTGAAAGTGCAGGAGCTTGAGCTTGAAAAGCGCTTGCTTCTGCGGGATTCGCAGTCACATTCGGACGCGAGCCTGAATATTCTCCGGCAAAGTGTGCAGTCCCAGAAAGATAGAGTGGCGGCGCAAAAAGGGCAGGCTTTATACGTACAACAGAAAATGAATGATCTGATGAGTATTGACCGTCCCTACTTAAAAGAGGCTAATGGGTATGCCCGGGCTAATATGGCGCTTAAAACTGATCTGACGCGGATCACTGCCAGGCGTGACGAACTTGGTGGACAGTTGAATCTTCTCCTGGAAAAGAAAAACCAGCTCTCAGCCGAACCGGATGCAAAGCGTGCCCAGGCTGTGTTTGCCCGTAAACAGGCACAGGATGCATGCATTGTCACACTGCAAGAGAGAAAGGCGGTTCTGCAGGCACAGGCAAAAGGCCATGCTATAACCGAGGCCGATCTCACCGCTCGGATCAAGGATATCAGTGAAGAAAATCAGCGCCTTGAAGCCGCTCTGGGGAATACGCGGGAAAATATTGCGGTGCTGGAATACCGCATTAATACATTGACGCGGTACAAAAACCGCAACGTACAAAAAAATTAACAGAAGGTTCTTATGGATGAGATTCTTGATATTCTGATCAGTGATGCCCGTACTTCGGCCGAAGATATTGCCAAAATGATCAAAAAGCCGGTTGCGGCGGTTAAAAAAACCATTGAGAAATATGAAGAGGACGGTACGATCGTTCAATACAGGGCGGTGGTCAATCCGGAAATGGCGGAAGGGCTTGGTGCTCCGGTCCGGGCATTGATCGAGGTCAGTATTACGCCGCAGAAGGATGTGGGGTTTGACCGGGTAGCCGAACGCATTTACAGTTTTGACGAGGTTACCAGCTGTTATCTGGTTTCTGGCAGCTATGATCTTCTGCTGGTTGTGGAGGGCAAAAGCATTCAGACGGTGGCCGAGTTTGTTTCGTCCAAACTTTCACCGATGGAAAATGTACGTCAGACTACCACGCATTTTCTGCTTAAGAAGTACAAGGAAGAGGGAAAGATCTTCAAACAGGCGCCTCGCTTAAAGCGGCTGAACATTACGTATTAACGCGGGCGGATCCCTGGGAGCAGCCACACTCGGGCTAGAGGTAACTGACGGCGGTAGAGTTTTTGCTGCCGCCGGGTTTTTTTCTGAACAGATTAATTTGTTGAGGGAATCATTATGTATGTTTCAAAATTGGTTAACGGGCTTCCTCCCTCCGGGATCCGGGCATTTTTTGATCTGGTCATGGGAATGAAGGATGTTGTTTCTCTGGGGGTTGGAGAACCGGATTTTGTAACGCCGTGGCATATTCGTGAGAAGGCGATTTATTCTCTGGAGCAGGGGTATACCACGTATACGTCAAATAAAGGGATGCCGGAACTGCGCAAGGATATATGCACATTCCTAAAAAGCCGGTATGACCTTGCGTATGACTGGGATAATGAGATGCTGATAACGGTCGGTGTGAGTGAAGCGCTCGACCTGGCTTTTCGCGCTATCCTTAACCCTGGTGAGAAGATCATTATTCATGAACCCTGTTTTGTGGCGTACGCGCCGCTGGTCAGATTAGCGGGCGGGATTCCGATCCCCCTGATGACAACGGCTGAGGAAGGGTTTAAGGTTACACCGGAGAAACTGGCAAAGGCCTGGCAAAAAGGCACCAAAGGGTTCCTGATCAATTATCCCTGTAATCCTACGGGCACTTCGTATACGGCCAAAGAACTCGCGGCACTGGCAAAAGTAGCCAAGGCTAAAGATATGCTCATTCTTTCGGATGAAGTTTACGACGAGTTGACGTATGATTTTGAGCATACGCCGTTTGCGTCTCTGCCAGGAATGCGGGAACGGGTAATTTATTTTAACGGGTTTTCCAAGGCGTATGCCATGACCGGCTGGCGCCTGGGCTGGGTGGCGGGTAATGAAAAGATCCTCGCGGCCATGACCAAGATCCATCAGTATCTCATCATGTGTGCGTCGATCACCAGCCAGATGGCGGGGCGGGAGGCAATCCAGAACGGCCGGGCGGATGTGCAGATGATGAAAAAAGAATATAATCGCCGGCGGAATTTTATTGTGGCGTCGCTTAATGAGCTCGGGCTGGAATGTCATATGCCGCAGGGAGCTTTCTATGCTTTTCCGTCTATCAAAAACACAGGCATGACTTCTATCGATTTTGCCAGGGATCTGCTGGAGAAACAGAAAGTGGCGCTGGTTCCGGGTGGTGCTTTTGGTTCGCAGTGTGCGGATCATGTGCGTATTTCTTACGCCTCGAGTTACGATAATCTGCGTGAAGCTGTGACGCGTATCGGAAAATATCTGGAGGCGCGCCGTGGTTAAGAACCGGCCGGTCAGGCTGCTTTTGAGATAGATCTTTATGAAAAAATCCTGGGGCATTCCCCGGATTTTGTGGAGGCTTTGTCTTGCCTGGCTGAATTGTATACCCGTCAGGGCCTTTTTGAGAAAGGGTTAAGGGCGGATGAGCATCTGGTCCGTCTGAGACCGGAGGATCCGGTGATCGTGTATAATCTGGCCTGCAGTTATTCGTTGTTGAATGATGTTCCGGCATCCCGTCGTGCGATGGTCAGAGCCATTGAACTCGGGTATGATGAATGGGAGCATTTACGCAAAGATACCGACCTGGCAAATCTGCTTTCGGATAGTGAATTTCAAGCTTTTCTGAATAGCCGAAACTCCCGCGGTAAACGTACGCGCGCGCAGGCCCCGGGGGTTTAGCCGTGCAATCTCATCGTCGTGAGCGGAAGCTGCGGATGATGTCCTGGAAGTTTTGTTACAATGAATGCGATAGGGAGGAAATATGTCATTCTTGGTGCTTGGAACGGTAGCGCTCGATAATGTAAAAACACCATCGGGTGTCAAAAAGAATATGCTGGGAGGGAGTGCGGCTCATTTTTCAATGAGTGCCCGTTTGTTCGATGATGTGCATTTAGTGGGGATCGTGGGAAAGGATTTTCCCAAAGTGCATCTGGATTTTCTCAAACGCAAGGGGATCAATGCCTCGGCAGTGACCATTTCCGAAGGCAAGACGTTCCGCTGGACCGGCGAGTATAAAGCAGAGGATCTCAACAGTGCGATCACGCATGAGACCCAGCTGGGGGTTTTGGCGGATTATACGCCGGTGATCAGTGATCAGCAAAAAAAGTTTTCACATGTTTTTTTGGCAAATCTTGCGCCGTTGGCGCAGGAAAAGCTGTTGTCGCTGGTAAACAAACCGGATTTTGTGGGGTTGGATACCATGAATTTGTGGATCAATACGGCTTTGCGCGATCTGAAACGGTTAATGAAAAAAGTTGATCTGATGGTGCTTAATGACGCGGAAGCCAGGATGCTGTCGGGTGAGCGGAATCTGGTGGCGGCGGCCAGGGTGATCCATGCGATGGGCCCGAAGATCGTTGTTGTAAAGAAAGGCGAGCATGGGGTGTATGTGTACGGCGGAAAATTCCAGTTTGGCTACCCGGCTTATCCGGTGGCTAAAGTGGTGGATCCTACCGGTGCGGGGGATACGTTTGCCGGCGGTCTTTTCGGATATATCGCCAAAGCCCGGAAATCTGATGAAAAAACCCTGCGCAAGGCGGCGATCTACGGTACGGTGTTGGCTTCATTCAATGTGGAAGGCTTCGGGATGGGCAAAACGGCGCCGTTGTCGATGAAAGATGTGGAAAAACGCCTCAAGGAGTTTCAGGCTTTCTGCGCGGTGGAAAGGACCGGGAAGTAAAAATGGGGCGTTTGCAGTTCTTTGAGTGGCTTGCGCTGGCGGCCTCGATCATTATGCCGTTGTGGAATATTCCTTTGATCCTGCAGATCATAAAGCGTAAGTCTTCGGCCGATATGTCACTGTACTGGCTGTGGGGTGTCTGGGCCTGTATGTTGCTCATGGTGCCCTGGGCTTTTATGACGACAGACAAAGTTCTCAAAGTGTTCAGCCTTGTTAATTTTATTTTATTCTCCGGCGTTGCCGTGGTAGTAATGAAATATCGTAAACGGTGATAAGGGGCGGACATCTTGATCCGCCCGTACGGTGTTGTGTGAAAAAGCTATGTACGTGTTGCGGGGACATGGTGCCGAGGCCGCAGCCGAAGGCTCCGTGTCCCCGGCCGCGCAACAATTTCAAATCCTGGATAAAGGGCATTATATATGGCAGTAAAGAAAACAGCTGTTGAAAAGAAGGTCGCCGGTGAAAAGAAGCCCGCTAAAACAGCGGCCAGATCGGCTGCGCAACCGGTCGTTAAGCCATTAAAGCCGGCACTGCAGTGCGGTTTTGCGTCGATCGTGGGGCGTCCTAATACGGGAAAATCAACACTGTTGAACTATATTGTCGGCGAAAAGATATCGATTGTTTCCGATGTTCCCCAAACGACCCGGAAAATGCTGCGCGGTATTTATACCGATCCGCGCGGTCAGGTTATTTTTATAGATACGCCGGGCTGGCATCTCGGGAGGGATCATCTGGACCGTTATATGAATCAGGCCTGCGCGAATTCGATCGAAGGCGTGGATTGTATTATTCATTCGGTGGACAGCTCCGAACGGGTGGGTGAGGAAGAGCGGCGGATCGTCGGCAGGCTCAAGGATCAAACCACCCCGATCATCCTGGCATTGAATAAAATAGATCTCAAGGGGAAATATATACCCGAGTATGTTCAGTTATGGGAAGAAATGCGCGGGATGCCGGTGAGTGTAATGAAGAATTTTGTATTGCTTCCGATATCAGGCCGTGAAGGTGTTCAGGTGGAGCAGTTGTTAACGGCGGTATTTTCTTTTATGCCGAAGGGGCCGATGCTTTATGAAGCGGATATTGTCACGGATGTGCCCCGTAAGCAGGTGGTGGCTGATATTATTCGTGAGAAATTGTTTCTGCATACGCGTGAAGAACTACCTCATTCCATTGCGGTCGAGATTGAGGAAATGCGGCCGGTCAAGGGCAAGACCACGTATATCCGCGCGGCGATCCTGGTGGAGCGCCAGACACAAAAAGAGATCGTGATCGGCAGTAAAGGAGCCATGGTCAAACAGGTTGGATCTCTTGCCCGTGTTGAGCTTGAGGAACTTCTTGAAACTAAAGTTTTTCTTGAGCTGTTCGTGAAATCCCGCAAAAATTGGCGTGATGACCATAATCTGCTGGTTGATATGGGGTATGCGTTTTAATCCGGGTTAATATGCTGTCCGTTCAATCCATTTCAACGGTTATAGATCGTATTCGTGCGGCGATGAAAGATCTGCCGGATCCGTCGGTAACGCTGGTTGGCAAGCAGTGGAAATCCCCTTATCTGGTGCTGGTGTCGTGCCTGCTGAGTTTGCGCACCAAGGATACTGTAACCCTTCCGGCATCGCTGCGACTTTTTACTCTTGCCGAATCACCGCAAGCTATGGTAAGGTTAACCCCTCCAGAGATAGAGAAGGTTATCTTTCCGGTTGGTTTTTACCGTACTAAAGCGCTGCGGATCAGTGAAATCTCCCGCGATCTGCTGGAACGCTTTGGTGGAAAAGTTCCTGATACCCTGGATGAATTGTTGACGCTCAAAGGTGTCGGGCGAAAGACCGCCAATCTTGTGTTAGTAGAAGGTTTCGCGAAAGACGGTATATGCGTTGATACGCATGTTCACCGCATTTCAAATCGTCTGGGGTTTGTGAAAACCCGTACGCCTGATGACACCGAGAAAGCTCTGCGGGCAACACTGCCGCTAAAGTTTTGGAAAGAATATAACGCTCTCCTTGTTTTATGGGGACAGAATGTGTGCCGCCCGGTTTCACCCAGGTGCTCGGTGTGCCCGGTTAATAAAATATGCGCACAGGCCGGCGTTGATCTTCACCGTTAGAGTTGTGAGCAGGGATGGATTTTGCGAAGTAGCTGAAGGGTATGTTCGCCCGTAAACGGGTTGATGCAAGACCCGTGTCCAAGAGTATCTCTTTAATTGCAGTGACAGGGATAAATGGCCGATCAATTTTTTGTCTATCTTTCTGAACTTTTTAGCCTGAAGGCGATCGCCTCCGATGGTATTGTTCTTGGACGTTTTTTTGATCTTTCGATGAACCTTAATAATGATATTTATCCGCGTGCCAAGGGGGTTATTATCCGCCGGGGTATGATGCCGGCACAGTATGCGGAAGTGTCTTTGACGGAATTGCTCAAGGTGGAGGGCGGGTTTATTTATTTCAAGATTCCGTCAACGGCGGTGGTTTTTACTCCGGGAAAGTCTGAATGTGAGTTTGCCCTGCGCCGGGATGTGCTGGATCAGCAGATCGTGGATGTTGAAAACCGCAAGGTCGAACGCGTGAACGACGTGCATTTATTACGTGTGGACCACCAGTACCATGTGGCCCACGTGGATGTCGGTTTACGGGGACTGGTGCGCCGGCTTGACTTAGAGCCGCTGGTGGACACGCTCGTTCGTCTGCTTAAGAAAGATGCCGAGTACTTAAACGCTGAAGAACTGGTGTCGTGGAAGAATTCCCAGGTGTTGACCCTGGGGAATCAGAAGAATGTTTTGAAACTTGATGTTGCGCGGGCCAAGATCGCCAAGATCCCGCCTACGCTGCTGGCGGAGATTATGGGAGACCTCGACATGTTTGAGCAGGCCTCCCTTTACCGGTCGCTGGCGCCCGACATTCAGCGCAAGATGTTTGCGGATATGGCGCTCGATGACAAGCACGGCCTGATCGACCAGATGGACGATGCGGAAGCGGCGCAATTGATCGCGCAGATCCCTTCTGATGAAGCCGCGGACTTTTTGATGAGCCTTCCTAAAGAGAAGATGCATCAATTGCTGCGGCTGATGGAAAATCCTTCGTCGCGCCGCTTGCGCACCCTGCTTGGGTTCCGCAAGGATTCCGCCGGCGGGTTGATGGCGACCGAATATCTTTGGCTTAGAAAAGACGCAACCGTGGCGGATGCCTGGGCGAAGATCAAGTCGTCGGTAGAGTCTCCCGCAAGTTTGACCACCATTTATGTGGTGGATGAAATGCATAAATATGTTGGCACCACCACGATCCGGCGTTTTATCAATGAACCGCTGGCCAGGCTTATAACGGAAGTGTGTCATCCGCAAAAAGTCTTTGTGCGTACGGATGACGGCATGGAAGAAGTGGCGCTGTTGCTGGAGCAGTACAAATTTTCGGCCATTCCGGTGCTGGACGACCGGGATATTCTGATGGGGTCTATTACGGTGGACGATGTGATGGAAGAACTGATCGCGCTGGCCTGGGGTAAATACAAGGATACGTTGTAATTTATGGATAGTTTAAAGCCAACATTTATCGATAATATCAAAACCAATCCTGCCGTCAGGAATATTATCCTTTTTCTGGCGATCCTCGGCCCCGGGATCGTGACAGGCAGTGTGGACAATGATGCGGGTGGTATCACCACGTATTCTGTGGCGGGAGCCTTGTACGGTTACAATTTATTGTGGACGCTTATTCCTTCATTCATAGCGCTGGTGGTGATCCAGGAAATGAACCTTCGGATGGGGATGATCACCGGTAAAGGCCTGGCAGATCTGATCCGTGAGAATTTTGGGGTAAAGATCACGGCGTTTATTTTTGTGGGCCTGATCATTGCGGATATCGGGAACACTGCCACCGAGTTCGCGGGGGTGGCTGGTAGTATGGCGATCTTTGGGGTCAGCAAATATATTTCGGTTCCGCTGACGGCTTTAGCGGTGTGGATCCTGGCGACGAAAGGAAATTACAAGATCGCGGAGCGGATATTCCTTTTTTTCAGTTTTTGTCTTTTGTTTTATATCATATCAGCTGTTATGGCCAAGCCGCAGTGGGGAGAGATCGCGCACAGCATGGTGCATCCTTCTGCAAAATTCGACAATGAGTATCTGGGTATGGTGCTGGGGATCATCGGAACCACGATCGCGCCCTGGATGCAGTTTTACATGCAGTCGGCAGTTATTGAAAAAGGCATTACCGTTAAAGATTATAAATTTGCGCTGATCGATGTGATCATTGGTTGTGTTTGCACCGTGGTGGTGGCGTTCTTTATTATGATCGCCTGTGCCGCCACGTTGAACAAGAACGGGGTAGTGATCAGGGAAGCGGCCGATGCCGCCATGGCGCTCAAGCCTTTTGCCGGAGCGCTGGCGTCCCAGGTTTTTGCTTTTGGTCTTTTTATTGCTTCTGCGTTCTCGGCTACCATTCTTCCGCTGGCCACGGCTTTTTATGTTTGTGAAGCTTTCGGGTTTGAAGCGGGAATAGACAAACGGGTGGAGGAAGCCCCGCAGTTTTATTGGCTTTTCGGGAGCATTATCGCGATCGCGGTGGGGATCATTCTGTGGCCGAATGCGCCGCTGATCATGATAACGCTCTGGTCGCAGATCATCAATGCAATGCTGCTGCCGGTTGTTCTTGTTTCCATGATCTACATGGTTAACAGCCGTTATATCATGGGGGATTATGTGAACAATCGTTTTCAGAACATTATCGGTTGGACGACAACGCTTGTTCTTGTTGTTCTTACCGCGATGCTCTTGTTTACTCCGCTGGTTGGATTTGTCCGCCGGATTTTGAATTTAAATTAATAACAGGAATGGGGAGCATATGAACAGTTTGATTTTATTTGTTTTTATGATTTTAACGCTGGGTCCGGCGGCCGGAACGGTGTTTGCCGGTGAACAGGGTACGGGGGCATTGCGCACAGGGCTGATCATGCCCACGCCTCAGGAGGAACAGGAATTCCGGGACAGGCATAATCGTATTGAGAAAGTAAGGCTTAACCGCCGGGGATTGTACCGGATTAATATCGAACGGGCAAAACGGCATTTTTCGTTAATTGCTGCGGCAGCAGCGGTACCAAACGGGAGTGACGTTCAATCTGTTCCCGGGAATCAGGTTATGTCAGCCGCAACTGCTCCGGTTACGCCGGCAGCCTCCGCGGCCCTGGCCGCAGCGGCCGTACTTCCGGGTAGTGTGGATAATAGCCTCACGGCGTGGTTTCCGCCTATTGCCAATCAGGGGTCGCTGGGAGCGTGCGCCAGTTTTGCTACAACGTATTATCAATTGACCTATATGTATTCCATGGCCAACGGGATAACGGTAAATACCGGGGATAAAACAAAGATTTTCTCCCCCAAATGGACATATAACCTGGTGAACGACGGAGTGGATCAGGGGTCGTCTTTTACCGGCAATTTTAATGTCATCGAAAAGAACGGCGCTGCCAGATGGTCCGAGTTTCCTTATGACAATAATTTTACGGCCTGGAGCCTGGATACCAATGTTTGGAGGAATGCTGTTTCTGCCCGGGCAAATCCGGTGGAATATGTGACAGGTGTTGGTGTTGCCGCGGCCGGCCTGACGACGGTAAAAGAGTTGTTGAATAACGGCTATATTCTGACTTTTGGTACGTACATAAACTCCTGGCAGTTTAAGACACTGGGGAATGATCCTGTAACTTCGGCTGACAATG
>Ga0172379_10010388_pt1 | contig 11273 bp, 11 predicted proteins | sample GrowelOW334metaG_FD_119756 | JGI IMG/M metagenome (GOLD analysis project Ga0172379, IMG submission 119756) | Groundwater microbial communities from an aquifer near a municipal landfill in Southern Ontario, Canada - Groundwater well OW334 metaG | ecosystem: Environmental > Aquatic > Deep... | reverse complement strand
GTGGCATAAAGCACCGGCGCAATATGGCCATTGGAGAGAATCAACCTGTCTCTTTCTTCCCATTTGGGATTCTTGGGGTCGTGCTTAAGAAGGTGGAAATAAAGAGCGGTAAAGATGTCGGCCATTCCCAAAGGGCCGGCGGTGTGACCAGAACCGGCGGCCAAGAGCATGTCAATAATTGACATCCGAACATCATTGGCTTTGGTTTCTAAGAACTTAACCTTATCGTCATAAAGATTCATAGAAAATTTTAATTAAAGATTTTGAAATTGTTTAATCGTTTTATTAATGTCGTTACTGTTCCAAATAGCCGAACCGACTACCAAATTGTTTACTCCGGCAGCCAAGAGAGCGGGGGCATTAACTAAACTAACTCCACCGTCTACCGCTATTGTAACATCCGGATGCTTCTCGCGGATAGCCTTAACTCTGTTGATTACTTCAGGATTGAAAGGATGACCGTGGAAGCCAATTTCATCTATCGCCATTAGTTGAACATGTTTAATTCTATCCAAGTAAGGATCAAGAACCTCCACTGGGGTCTCGGCCAAGAGCACCAGGCCAAGTTGAATCGGTAAAGTTTGGAGTTGTTTAATAATATCTTCCAATCTTTCTGTTGATTCAACGTGAACCAAAATTCTATCCACCACTCCGGACCAGCTGGCGATAAATTCTTCCGGCTCCTCAATCATCAAGTGCGCCTCGAGTTTAATCTTGCCGTGCAATTGTTCCAAATCGTCCGGTGTAGCCCAACTATAACTAGGCGCAAAGAAGCCATCCATAATATCGAGTTGCGCCCAGCTAACTAATCCTTCTACCAGATCGAGCTTATGCTTCACTTCTTTGAAATCAGCCCCAATGATTGCCGGGATTACTTCAGCCATGAGTTAGAATTCGTTTTCTTCTTTGATTAAGTTATCAATCTTGGCAATCCGACGGATGTGTCGTGGCTCGGGCGGAAATTCGGTTTGGAGCCATTGTTTAATAACATCGTAAGCCTCGGTCTCGGAAACAAAGCGGGCGCCGATAGAAAGCACGTTAGCGTTGTTGTGTTGCCGAGACAAAACAATAATCTCCGGATTGCCGCCATAATAGACGGCGGCGCGCACACCCTTGTGCCGATTAGCCACCATCGCTTCGCCCTGACCGGAACCGCCAAAGATAATGGCCTTATCCTCATCCGGATTGCTGGCCACTTGCTTGGCCGCCATCCGAATAAAGTCGGGATAATCATCATTCGCCTCCAGCTCAAAAGCTCCTTCATCATGGATCTCATAACCCAAACCTTTTAACCAATGCCTCACCTTCTCTTTTAATTCAAACCCCGCATGATCCGCGGCCAAATAGATACGCATAGTTACATTATATCACTTATTTCTTAATCAGGGATTGTAAACGGAGGAGTAGTTGCAAGAGAGAAGAGAATGAAGAGTTGGGAACTGAACTTGAAGAAACCCTAGCATAGAGTTGGTTCAATTTAGCGCGAGTGAGAGGGCCGGCGAGACCAGTAGTAGAAATACCGTATTTGGTTTGGAATTTGGTCACCGCTTGTCTGGTCTTAGTATCGTAATAACTATTAATCGTGCCCTTAAAGACGCCATCGGTCGTCAACATTTGTTGGAGTTGAGCCACCGCGGCCCCCCTCTGACCAAAACCAAACTTGGCCACTAAGGGCGGGTAAACTTTGATGGAGACGCTAATCGGCACCGACAGAGTTGGCAAAGTGGAAGTGGCGATAGGGACAACAGAAACAACCGGAACAACGGCAATGGTCGGATTAGTCAAAGCGAAAGTGGCCGTAACATTCTTGTTGCCATTCATTGTGATTGTCTTGGGATTAATATTGCCGGTGGCATCACCGCTCCAGCTATTAAAGGTATAGCCGGCAGCCGGAATCGCTTGAATAGTAGCGGAGGTGCCGGAATTGTAAGTGCCAGCCCCAGAAATCGAGCCGCCAGAAGTCGGTGAAGCCGTGGCGGAAAGATTGTAGGTCCCGGCGACAGTGCAAGACGGAGTAGTAAATTGAACCAGATTGGAATTGTTAATATTCTCTCCCGAAATCCAAGCGCTATAAGTGGTACTGACCTTCAGATCGGACTTCGTCGTTGATTGATTAGTGACTCCGGTTAAAAAAAAGGAGGAAAACCCAGAGGGAACGGAATTGTAAGAACCTTCAACAATCGCAACATTATAAGGCCCGGTGCCGCCCGACCAATTAATAGTGACGGAACTAACCGAAGTGCCGGAACAAGTCGGGGTCGCGGGAGTTTGCAAGACTGGCGTGGTTTTGATGACGACAGGGACGCAACCAGCCTCATCGATTTGGCCATTGCCATTGTTGTCCATATTATCACCACAAATTTCGGTCAAGGTACCGGAATCTTCACCGTTAACAAAACCTTTGACAAAAGCTTGGGCTTGGGCAAGGTAATCAGATTGGGAATAATTATTCCGACCAAATGGCCCAGGATACTCAAACATACCGCTAATCCCCTCCTGCCTCATCATATAACCGGCCTTCTGGGTAATCTTAGGATCCCATTTTTCAGTATCTCTACCGGCACCATAGGCATCAACAAAATCCAACCAAGGATAAGAATTGCTATAGTCGCCTTTATCTAATTCAATCTGTAATTTGCTCAAGACGGGGAAAAGTTCCCAGGACGGCGAAGGGGCATCGCCGGTGCCAGGTAGCATGTATCGCCACAATTTTGAATTGGAAGCGATATTTTCATTATAAAAGAAGACTTTGGCACTGGAATTTTTGGCTTTCACTCGATTACGGAGGTCATGACCCCGATCTAGCCAGTATTGATTATATTGAGCATATCTTTCCACCAAAGTGCCGGTGTATCGACCGGTACTGTTGATAATAGTATTGGGATGCTCCCAGTCAACACCATCTTCGGGATAAGACCAGATCTCCGTGTCAAACAAGACGATATCATTAGAATTTAACCCGGTGATTGAAAGCAGGTTATCCAACAAGGTCAACTCTTGTTGCCAAACCACTCCGGTATAAGCCGGATCGGTCGCCGCATAAGGTTGGAGCGGGTAAGGACAGCCGACAATCGGTCCGCCGTTGGGACAAAAAGCGTTAAGCATCGGGTCAAAGCCGGGCGAATCAAAATACTTAATACTTTGGCCGTTAGAAGGATGGACCGCTGGGTCAAGATAAGCCGGATTATCGACTCTCAAATGGCCGGAAGAAATCCGAATCGCTAAAGGTAAACCTATGGCCCGGATTTGAGAAATCTTATCAATAACTGTCGCCTTTCTCTGGGGATTAGACATCACATAGTCGATATCATATATCGCTACGCCATTATGGGTAAAACCAATATCCTTAAGAGAGGCCATGGTTGTTAATACTTTGCTCCACTCGTTTGAATTATTGAAGAGTGAGGCATCAACAAAAGGGCCCCAGTAAGTCAGAATCTTCTCGCTCGTCGAAACACCACCAGTCTGAGCTAGTTGTTTTTGGCGACCAGTTAAGAGAGTGGGGTCAGAAACAAAAACCGAAAACAAAACCGCACCAATCAAAAGGAAACCGGACAGAACAATGAGATATTTTTTAGACAATTTGACTAGTTTTGATAACGTGTCTCATCAGGGTGTGAGCATACCCCATTTCGTTGTCGTACCAAGCTAACACTTTGACTAGATTACCGTCGACCACTTTGGTGAATTTGAGATCGGCAATGGAAGCGTAGGGGCCATTAACGATGTCAGACGAAACTAATTCTTCCTCGCTGGCGGTGAAAATCCCCTCCCACCGCGGACTAGCCGCTGCTTGTTGGAGAATCTTGTTAACCTCCTCAACCGTAGTCTTACGCTTAGCGATAAAAGTAATGTCACTCAAAGAACCGGTGATTACCGGCACTCTAAGAGCAATACCATCAAACTTGCCCTTCAGGTCGGAAATAACTTCGGTAACCGCCAGAGCGGCACCGGTCGTGGAGGGAATAATATTGCTAGCTGCGGCCCGGCCGCGACGCCAATCCTTCTTATCCGGCGAGTCGACTAGGTTTTGCGTAGCGGTATAAGCGTGAATGGTAGAAAGCATTGCTTTCTCCACCCCAATCGTCTCATGCAAAATCTGAATCACCGGCCCGGCGGAATTAGTGGTGCAAGAAGCGTTAGAAGAAATTTGGTAATTAGCCAACTTGTCGTCATTAATCCCCATTAAGACAGTCCCACCCATTATTCCCGGGAGAGGTTCCCCCTTAATCGGCGCCGTCACCACCACTTTGTGCGCTCCACCGTCCAAATGACCCTTGGCCTTCTCATAAGACTCAAAAAGGCCAGTAGACTCCACCACAATTTCCACCCCTAATTGACCCCAAGGTAATTTGGCCGGCTCTTTCTCTTGTAAAAATTTAATCTTCTTGCCTTCGACAACTAAATCCGAACCATCAACTTTTATTGCCAGTCCAGAGGGACCGTAAGCGCTGTCGTATTTTAATAAATAAGCTAAATTGTTGATGTCACCCAAATCATTAATCGCCGCCACCTCAATTTCCGGATTCTTGATTGCTAATTTAAGAAAAGCTCGGCCGATGCGACCAAAGCCATTAATTCCCACTTTAATTATTTTGGTACTCATCAAACTATTATAACACCCCGTGAAAAAAAGTTATCCCTTAACTTCAGGCAAAATCCGAGTGATAGTAAAACTGGTCATAATCGGCTCACCTTGGACGTTGAGAATGGGTTTATCCCCACTTAAAGTAAAACGTTCGTCGCCGTTGTCATCATAAAGAAGGGCGAAATATTTCTCGCCTTCAGTCGTATTCGGAACCGCCACTTCACCAACGTTGACCGTCTTATCAAAATAACCGGCACCAACAATATTGCCAGGACGACCGGAGCTGTCTTTCTTAATTATCACCCAGCCGCCATTGGGCAATCGCACATCGGAGACGAAGATGATACTGCCGGGAAACTGATCACCAACCTTAATGCTCGCCAACTCGGTACTACTGGCCGTACCATCCAGATTACCCAAAGCGGCAAGATTATTGTCAGCGGGGCTTACTCGAGACAACCACCAAGCAACCAATAAAACTAAGAGGGCTAACGCAACCACCCCAATCACGATCTTTTTATTGCTTTGGTTTTCCATTACTCTATTTTAGCATAAATAAGCAAAGGTCAAGGGCCTTAACTTTGAGCAGCGATTAGACCTTCCTCAGTCTTCAAATTGAAGGCGACAATAAGCAAGAGAATAATCGTCGGCAAGAAGTGGAGATTGGCAAAGGGCACTAGGAACCAAGAGAGGGCGGAAATGATGAGAGGCAGGGTCGCGGCATGGATAGCCACTCGATAGGCCTCACCATAAGATAATTTGATTTGCTTCAAGCGGCCGATTAACATCACCAGCAAAGCGATTAAGAAAAAAGTCAGGAGATAAACCGAGAAAGCAACAACAAGAACCAGGAAGAGAAAGATGACCAGGATCGGGGCAAGAGCGTTTAAGAAAGGGGTAATTTGACCGATCCAATAACTGACCTTAGCTTGATCGATTATCAAGGAAAATTCTTTAGCCAAAGGCCTAATGTTGATACCATTATTGTCTTCATAAATAAAACTGTCGGCCGTTATCCACACCGGCGTTTGATAAGTCTTGAATTGGTCAAGATTGAATTGATTCTGAGTATCTATCACCAAGAGATTCTCCAAATCCCAGTTTTTGGCATTTGGCTTATTGGTAGTTTCGACTTTCTTCATCTGCTCCAACCAACTAACCGGCAAAGGGAACTTGTATGGTTCTGGGGCATTAATACTGACTTTCCCCTCTTTGATTGTCACCACTAAGTCTGCCGGATACCAAGTTGCGCCTTCCGTTTTAATCAACTTAGTGAAAGACAGAAGAGCCGGCACAAAAATGACGGAAAAGATAACCGTGAGAATCAACGCCAAAACCATAACCAGTTTGTAATAATACTTAATCGCCGCCCCATTTGTCTCCGATCGCACCACTCGGAAGTGAATCGGGTCATAAATATTTTTCGCAATAGTTCTAAAGATATTCATAAATTAAGAGTTAAAGAAAAAGAGACTAATAATAACCAAAATCGTGATGACGGCGAAAACCGCGACTGTTTGAATAAAGAGATCCAAGGCCCTCTTCTTCTCGCCGTTAAAGTAAAGCTGGAAGGGTTGATAGAAAAAGAGGTAAGCCATCACGGCCACCGAGAGGGTGAGGAGAGAAATCATCGCGATGGGGGCCACAATCGTGTCCGGCTGGTTGGCGAGTTGCGACTGCGAACCGTAGAACATAAACGAAGCCACAATAGCGATATAGAGTATCGCCATCAAGGCATTAATAAATGGATTTTTAGTCATAGAGTTATTTTAGCATAAAAAGCTTAAACGGGGAGAGTTTAAAAAACAAGAAAGCCACGAGATCGCTCATGGCAATCTTGTGGCTTTTTATCTCCGGCGTTTTGTTTAGCGCCTTTCTTTTTCATAGCTGGCAACGGCTTTGTCGAGGTACTCGTTGATGTACCTGACGCAACTTTCGTTGTTGCCAAGATTCATCTTGGCGTACTCCAGCCAACGACCGGCTTCAGCGATGTAGCCACTGGTCAGGAGTCGGTCCAGTTCCTCTTCGGAAGTACCGACGTCGGCCAGTTTCGCCCCAGCCTTGTCGAGGTACTCGTTGATGTACCTGATGTCGTTCTCATTGTCGCCCAGGTTCATCCTGGCGTACTGGAGCCAATTCTTGGCCTCGGCAATGTAGCCACTGACCAAGAGGGGGGCTGGACGAGTGCTGGTAACCCCGGACTGAGGCGACTCAGCGGCGACGACCAGAGCCGTAATTGAGAAACAAGACACGACGACGAGACTGAACAAAATGACGCTCTTCATGATTTTTCACCCTTGTAAAAGGTCGGCCATACGAGCCAACCAAACAGTTCTGCTTTAATGCTAGCACAGTATATAATTATTGTCAAGTAATAAAAATGACGAAGGCGGAGGGTATGAGATTCGAACTCATGGTGCCTTTCGACACACACGCTTTCCAAGCGTGCGCACTAGACCGCTATGCGAACCCTCCTTAGCCTGCTTGTCACTTTATCATAGCGCTACATCCCGCGCAAAATTTTGACTCGCTCCTCAATCGGTGGATGAGTCATAAAGAGTTTGGAGAGACCGGGGACTTTGCCTTTGCCGAAAGGGTTAGAAATGTAGAGATGAGCCATAGCGTTATTGGCCCGCTTCATTGGCTGATCGTAAGTGCTGATTTTCTCGAGCGCCGAAGCCAGACCTTCCGGATAACGAGTCAGGAGTGAGCCGGAAGCGTCGGCCAAGAATTCCCGTTTGCGAGAAATAGCGAGCTGGATAAGCGTGGCTGAAATGGGGGCGAGAATTGCCATCACAATTCCTAAAATAGCCAAAGCTCCCCCGGCTTTGTTGTCACTATTGCGAGATCCGTGGAGACCGGAACGAAGGAAGATGTCAGAGAGAATAGCAATGAAGCCAACCATTACCACCACGACGGTTGAGAGCAGCATATCTCTATTGCCAATATGCGATAGTTCGTGCGCAATCACGCCTTCTAATTCTGCTCGATTGAGTATCTGGAGCAAACCGGTGGTAGCGGCAACAACCGCGTGTTCTTTGTTCCGACCGGTGGCAAAAGCGTTTGGTGCTGGATCTTGGATGACATAAATCTTAGGCATTGGTAGACCGGCGGTAATAGCCAAATTTTCCGTCACCGTGTAGAGATCGAAGAATTCTTCGCGCGAGGCCGGCTTGGCGCCAGCCATCTTTAAGACAATCTTATCCGAGTACCAGTAGCCCAACACGTTCATAAACACGCTAAAGATGACAGCAATGTAGAGAATCTCCGGCGCGCCATAAACTTGAGAGATGGTCCAACCTAGAGCAATGATAACCACCAAGAAGGTGGCCATCAACGCCCAAGTCTTGCGAGAATTACTAGATTGTTGAGTGTAAATAGTCATAGGGTTAGATTATAACTAACTGGCACCGCCTCCGCCACCACCTCCTCCCCCTCCTCCACCACCGCCACCACCAGAAGCTCCACCGCCGGCTGAGGAAGAAAAGGCGGAAGAAAAACTGGACGAAAAGGAGGCTGAGAAAGCCGAAGCGGAAAAATTACTACTAAGTCCAGAGGAAGAGAAATTGCTGGCGCCAATCATTGCCGCATGGGAGGTATACCACTGTGGCGCCGGAACATTCATCCCGTCAAAAGCCTTGGACCATCTTTTCTCTACCCCAAAAATAATTGCGTAGGGTAGGAATTTCTCAAACAAATCGGGCGTTAGATTCTGCAAACGATAGCGTTCGGCGGTTTGCAAATACAATTTGAACCCGAGAATGTCTCGTTTGAGCTGGCGACCGGTTTCATTAAGTCTAGCCTCGTACTTCTGAGAATAAATCAAAAGAAAACTAAGAATCAAGGCTACAATGAAAACGAGAGATTGAGTACCGCCAGAAATAGAAACCAAGAAACTAAACCCCCAGAATAAAAGAAAAAAGAAGAAAACAACCAGACTAATAATAATTCTCTTCGTCTTTTCCTTGCTTACTCCGACTTCGTAGATAGGGAGCTTGGCCTCAAATTCTTTGGGAAAATTTGACTCCAAACTTAGCATCAGAGCCGCTAAACCAGTCTCCTTGGTAGAACTCTGGGCCCTCTTTCTTAATTCTTTAGTGGTCGTCTCCATTCGACCCTGGAAAATAATGGAAGCAAATTCTTTCTCATAAGTCGCTAAGTTTGGGTCAGCGTCTAAATCAACTTTCTTAATCAGTCGATAATCTCTAATCCCGAAACTCAACCACCGAAGAACCTGATTACTAATCTTTATTTCTTCGATCGTTAAATATCCCCTCACGGCTAAATCCACCACAGTGGCAGCCCAAGTCTTGGTAGCCAAACCCTCATTCAAAACCAGCCCCATTTCCGCCGGGCGCAGATTGCGCGGCGGAACGTACTCGGCTATTATCGTCCGCGAATGTTCCGGTTGATATTCTAATCTATACCAGCCAACAACTAAGTAACTGATTACCACCACAACAATGAGAATAGACAAGAGGTAGAGGAGATTTAATCGCAACCAATCCTTCCAAAAAGCCGAATGGTCAATCAGATCTAGTGGCCAACCGGCGGCAATGGTTAGTTTCTCTTTCGGAGGCAAACTAGAGGCCCAAAGAGAGAAGACCCGATTGCTGTCTATTTGATACTCCGGTGAGACCGGGTCACCATAACCGGTTAATCGAAGCTGACCAGAAGTAAATTGGTTGTCGGGTAAAATTACTTTGGCCTCGGCATAAGCCACCGGCACATCATAACTGGTGAACAGGTTCCAATATAATTCATCGTGATCGGAATAGAAAGCGAGCGCTCCATGGAGTTTGTATTCCAGAGTCCATTCGTGGGTCGTGTCGGCCAAATTGTAATACCACTCCATCACTTGCGCACCGTCTTGGCGAAAAGAGGTGTACTTACCCCAAGAACTTGGGTCCAGCTTGTTTAATCGCCGCGGACTATAAGTCAGTAGTTGGCCCGTTGCCACATCTGTCACTTGAGCATCAGTAATCGCGCTAACTCCTTTGAGAGGGATATCACGCCAACCTTGATGGTATTCACCATTAAATCTATAAGTCTGCTTCTCAATAACATCTACTGTGGTATCAGAATTAACTTTAAGTTCAAAGATTATTGAATCATAAGAATAGGAACGCTCTTGAGCATTAGCTAAAGCGCCACTTAAAAGCAGGGTCAGAAAAACAAACAAAACAAATAACTTTTTCATTTTAGATTAAACCGTCAGAGTTGGCTTGGGGAAAAACTTGCGCTTCAGCCAGAGGACGATCTTCCAGATTACCCAGAGGATAAGAACAATGATCGCTAGACGGACAATCAGGAGAGGAAGATAGATGACAAAGGCGATTAACCAATCAGCCACGCCAGCCAGGCCAGAGAGCAGGTTGTGAATTGCCGTTTTGGCGGTGGCAATCGGGCGCCAAACTATACCAGCCACTTGCGCCTCGGAAACCGCCGTAAGCGAAACGTTGATGGCTGACATCGCCACTTTGTCCGTCATATACTTCTTACTTGCCGTTAACTGTTCGATCTCGCCACGGACGCGAGAAAGTTCGCGAGTCACCGCCAACACATCATCGATTTTACCCGAGCGGGTTAAGATACTACGATAAGACTCTTCTTCCGCCGCCAAGTTTTTAAGCCGAGCCTCCAGGTCAACCAATTGTGCAGTCACGTCTTCGCTATTCAGACTTTCGCTGGAAACTTTGGTCGCCAAACCCTTAATTTGAGCAATAGTATCGGAAAGTTTAACTGAGGGAACCCGCAAAGTCATCGAGCCGTATTTGGAACCGAAAGAAGACTCTCTGACTTGCGAGTTTTCCACATAACCGCCGTTGGCTACCGTCAATTGAGCAATTTGCATCACTGATTCCTCGGCTTTTTCAACAATTAGAGCCAAGTCAGCGGTTTGAATCACGTCACGCGAGCTCTGACTCTTGGCTAACTCCCTGCTAACCGGAGAAGCTGAGGGCGAAGCGATTGAACTGCCACCGACAGAGTCGTAGGCAATTTCTCCCATCATCTGAGCAGGGAAAAATCCGGTGTTGGAGATTTTCATTCGTGCGGTGCCAAGCGAAGTTAGAACCACACTGGCGACAGCCAAAACGATTATGACAACCGCTACAATAAGGATAGCGGTGTGTAATTTAGGACGATTATTTAACATGAAGAGAAAAATTAAAATTTAACTTCAACCGGATTCTGCGCCGCCGCACCATCGGGTAAGTCAAAGAATTCTTTCTTACCAAACTTAAACATGTTAGCAATCACGTTGGAAGGGAAAGAGTCGACTTTGACATTCAAATCACGCACATTGCCATTGTAGAAGCGACGAGAAGCCTGGATCTTGTTCTCGGTATCAGAGAGTTCGCGCTGAAGCTCCAAAAAGTTCTGATTAGCCTTAAGATCCGGGTAAGCTTCGGCGACGGCAAAAACCGACTTAAGAGCGTCAGTCAGCACATTCTCAGCCTTGCCGTGCTCGGCCGGAGTTTGGGCCTGCATCGCTTGAGCGCGAGCCTGGGTCACTTTGTCGAAAGTGGTCGACTCGTGAGTGGCATAGCCCTTAACGGTGTTTATAAGGTTAGGGATCAAATCAAAACGGCGCTTGAGTTGGACCTCGATATCCGACCAAGCCTCTTGTGTTCGCGTATTTAAGGAAACGAAACCGTTATAGGATAGAACCGCCCAAATGACG
>Ga0172379_10010387_pt1 | contig 11273 bp, 9 predicted proteins | sample GrowelOW334metaG_FD_119756 | JGI IMG/M metagenome (GOLD analysis project Ga0172379, IMG submission 119756) | Groundwater microbial communities from an aquifer near a municipal landfill in Southern Ontario, Canada - Groundwater well OW334 metaG | ecosystem: Environmental > Aquatic > Deep... | reverse complement strand
TTTGTTGCTCTTTTGATTATGAAAGCAAGATACATAAAACAATTGAATTATACAACTATATATCTGAATATTAATTAATTAAAAACAAAAACACTTTTCGGAGTGGACTCAAAGCTGTTTAAATTTTATTGTTCCTATTTTATTCATATGAAATAGCCATGAGTGAATATACACACCAACCGAAAATGATTATGTGGGTATTCCATTTGGCCATTAAAAAACAAAATATAAACAAATGAAATCACTTGATCAGGTTTGTGCCGTAGGCACATAATGTCGGTAGAAAGAGAATTTACCACAAAATATCCCGTCCCGTACGGGCAATGTCATTAAGTTAAGAAAATAAAATTGTATAATTCGCATATAATCAATAGATTGCTTCGTCGTTCCTCCTCGCAATGACGGTGTGCTGTTGATTTTGTGAGGGTGGAGAGAAGGAGGCGGGTCATCAGTTTTTGGTAATAGTAGAATCGTCGCCCGCCTCCTTCTCTCCACCCTCACCTCCAAAAAAACGATCCGTCATTGCGAACACGAGGCACGAAGTGTGAAGCAATCTGTTGAGAGTCACATAATTTTTCTTAACTTAATGACATTGCCCTAATGGGACAAAAACAAATTTTAAACAGACTTAGTACGGCAAAATGAAAAAAACATCAGCCAATGTAGCGTTTCCCCTATTCGTTTGCGTATTGACTGCAAAACAAGATTATTCAGCAGAAGAATGAGACGTTTCTTCAATTTAGTGATGATGATGCTCCTGATTCTGACGACATCAACCTGTAAAAAAGAGTCGTCAGAAACATCAGATCCCTTGAATAGCATTGCGGCAGCGAGCTTTAGCTTTCTGAAGAGCACACAGGCATCCAATGAGGCCAATCAACTTCGCTCTTCAGATTATTCTTCATCATTTGAAATTTCGAAAGTTGACAGGAACAAGGAGTTGTTGATCATTACCGTTACTTACCCGGAGGGTTGCAACGACAGTAAGTTTATGATGATTTGGAATGGATTGGTATTGGAATCATATCCCGAGGTCATCTTTCTATATTTGAGAAGAACATCCCAATGCGGTGTAGCGGGTAATTCCGCAACCCGGACATTGTCAATCAATCTGACCACCTGTCTGGGTGATGCCGCATTGGCACAAAGGGTCAAAATCATATTATGCAATACATCAAAAAAAGCGAATACTGAAAATTCCGATATTTCGATAACAAGTAATTGAGTAATTTGCACGTGGAGAATTTATCAATTAAAATGCATTTTGGAAAGTCGCAAAGAGGAGAACATTGAATTCATAATTCAGGGATGTGTCAGGAAGAGCGAAAAATATCAGGAGCTCCTGTATAAGAAGTTCTTCGGATATGCCTTAAGTGTTGCGCTGATTTACAACCGTCATCGCAGTGATGCCCTTGAGGTGGTGAACGATAGCTTTGTGAAAGTATTTTCTAAAATTGGAAAATATGACACATCAAAACCGTTTCAGGGATGGTTACGCAAAATTGTGATCAACACCTCAATTGATAATTTACGACGAAATAACAAGGATCGCCAGTTCGTTGAAACTGATAAATATCCAATCCGGGATGAAACGCCCAACGTCATAAGCCATCTGGCAGCGCAGGATATCATTAAGATCCTGAATCTGTTACCACATTTCCATAAAACTGTATTTTGTTTGTACGAAATTGAGGGATTTAGTCATGAAGAGATCGCTGAACAACTTGGTATTCCGATAAGTTCATCGAGAGTCTATTTAACAAGAGCCAAAAAACAACTTAGGGAATTGTTTCCGGTTAATTCTATGCAAGAATGATGAAGAACAATAAAACAGAGAGCGAAATCTTTGACCAAATAAAACAATCCCTGGAGAATTACGAAGAGGCGTATATCCCGGGTTCCTGGGAGGGATTTGTGCAAAAAAAGAGAATCCGCCAAAGAAAACTCTTTTTGAGAATTGCCTCCGGTATTGCAGCTTGCCTGTTGTTGGGATTTGTTGGAATTAATTTGGTCCATTTTGAAAAGAGGGCCAATCTGAAGTCAACTGCCGAACAAACTGCCGGCAGGATCAGGATTGCTCCTGACGTTGAAACAAAATCCAGTAAAAAAACGGAACCTTCAGTGGTCTCCCCTAAATCCGATTTAAAACAGTCCAGCCCTGCCTTGGCCGAATCAAAAGCGAAGAGGATCCCGAGGGCGGTTTTAATTGCTGAAGAGAAACACAAAGCTTCTGAACAACCTGTAGTGTCCATTCCTGCTGTTGATTCCACTAAAAAGAATTCCACCTTAGCAGCCAATATTGATCTTCGGTCAAATAGTAATAAACCCGATACGACAAAAAGCAGATCAGATACAATCAAAGACAAAACAACCAACACATTCCTCAATCCCGCGCCAGCGAAAGAGAATCAAAACCTTGCAGATGCCTCAAGACGAAAAGTACGGTTTGGCATCAACTTCTCTCCTGGCGTAAGCTCCTCCCAATCATCCGGGGCATTTAATTACATGGGAGGTATTAGCGCTGATATCTCATTGTTTTCCAATGTTCAGTTATCAACAGGATTGCAGATCGAGAACCAGAGCATTGTGAATAAATTACCAGGCATTGTTTCAGTTTCAACTGCCCCTCAAAATGAAACAAAAACAAAACTCATCAACCTTGACGTGCCCATAAATATTACCTGGAAATTTGCCTCGGAGAAGTCGCATGCCTATTATGTATCTGCAGGATTGTCTTCCCTGGTTTATCTTAGGCAGGAAAATAAAAATACGACCTATTCTGATATGCTGGTTCCTGTATCTACCGTGATTGCCGGTGAAAAAATTGAATCGTACAGCATTGTCAATCAGGTATCTGTTACCCAGGATGTTGTTACTCCTACCCAAATGATTGATTTTGCGGGCAGGATCAATATCATGGTGGGTTTTGAGAAAAAGCTGTCAAACAGATTGTTTATTCATTTTGAGCCATATGCGAAAATTCCATCTTCTGGCCAGGCCGCCGGAAGTTTGAACCATACCACCACAGGTATTAATTTTAAGATTTCTTTTTAACAGGAATGACGATCCTTTCAATAGCAAACAAACATCACTCATACCAAAATTCTTTGATATTTTGTAGCGTTTCCCTGATTCGGCATCGTATTGATTAAAAAACAATTTATAACAGATGAAAAAATATTTCTTATTAGCAGTTGTATTGATTTCCCTGATCGGCTGTTTCCAAATTAACGATTTTGGCCGGCAAGAGGTAGATCCTCCTATGTTGGGCCGTCCACTCATCTTTCAGGCAGAGTACACTAACCATGCATGGGGATATAGCCACAACGGATGGATGATGGATGGTGCAGGCATCGTGAAACGATTTCAGAAAGATGCACCCTGGGTATTTCCGGATTCGCTTGGTTATATCGCTGAGAAAGATATGCAGAAAAACTTGAACGTTTGCGATTCTCTCCTGGAACATGTATCTCAATACGAGCTCTCAAAGTATTCCCTCAAGGCGCTCAATTGTGTTGATGGCCCAATGACAAAACCAGCAATGACGATGGCCGATGCCGGAGAACATATTTATGCTTTTTACCGCTACGAAGCCGATCGTAAAAGGTACAAACGGGTGATTCTCTCTATGATCGGAGACTGGTCACAGGAGAACCTTGCACCGAATACCAAAGAGGTGGTCGATTGGATGAAGACGATAAAATAATGCGCATGATGTATACAAAATTTTCTCTCATATTTCTTTTGGGTACTATCTTCATGGTAGGTTGCACAAAGGAAACAGTGCCTTCGCCCGAAGTGAAACAAATCGTGATGAGCGATAAATCGCTAAAATTGGTCGAGGCCAGTAATTCCTTCAGCTTTTCCCTTTTGAACAAAGCCCTTGACGGAACAATCGAAAACCGTATGGTATCTCCGCTTAGCGTCTCAACTGCACTTTCGATGGTGCTCAATGGCGCTTCGGGAACAACGCTTACCTCCATTCAGAAAACCCTTGGCCTCGATGGGTTGACGAAAGATGAGATCAATACCATCAGCCATGATTTATCGGTAGCCCTGCAAAAAGCCGATCCAAATGTCGTAATGAACATCGCCAACTCCATCTGGATCAGGAAAAATTTTACCGTATTGGATCCCTTTATCACTACCAATCAGACCTATTACGATGCGCAGGTTACGAAACTGGATTTCAACACAGCAGCACTTTCTACCATCAATAAATGGGTGAGCGACAAGACCAACGGTAAGATCCCTACTATTTTGTCGAGCATCTCAGACAACGAAATTATGTTTCTGATCAATGCCATCTACTTCAACGGCAAGTGGAAATACCAGTTCGAAACGGCCAAAACAGCCAATGAACAGTTTACCTGCACCGACAAAAAACTCGTTTCGGTACCTATGATGAAAATGGAGAGTAGCTTTGGTTATTCAGTCCAACCTGGATTCAAAGCGTTGAAAATGCCTTATGGCGCGGATAAATTTCAAATGATTCTCCTGCTTCCTGAAGAGGGAACCAGCCCTGATAAGTTAGCGGCTAACCTAAATCCTGAAAAATGGGCAACCTTGAACGCGGCACTTCAAACCAAGTCAAAGCTTCCGGTCTGGATCCCTAAATGGAAATTTTCGTGGGACATCACCCTGAATGGGATTCTCTCCTCTTTGGGTATGGATGTGGCTTTTGATCCAAACAAAGCCAACTTCTCAGGTATCAATGCAGAAAATCAGTTGTACATCACAAAGGTCATTCACAAAACATATATTGATGTCACAGAATCGGGAACGGAAGCAGCCGCTGTGACTTCGGTCGGAGTCGGGACCACCAGCATGCCGGTTGATCCCCCGTCCTTCTATGCAATCCGTCCTTTCCTCTTTTTTATCACAGAGGAGGATACGGGAGCCATCCTTTTTGCCGGGAAAGTTGAAAATCCGTTATTAACCAATTAAACCATGAGAATACCAACCCTTGTCCTGACAATTTTCTTTTCGCTGACGCTTTTTGCGCAAAAAAGGAATCATGATGTCGTTTACCTGAAAAACGGGAGCATCTTACGAGGTACCGTTGTACTCATTGATCCTGGCAAATTTATCAAACTAAAGACTCCAGACCGGAATGTCTGGGTCTTTGAGCAGGAGAAAGTCGATAGCATTGTGCGAACGTCAAAAGTTCAAATTTCTCAAAAAAACGGCTATTTCAATCTTACGGAAATGGGTGTTTTAGCGGCTAATTCAGCCAACTACAAAAAAAATCCGTTCACGCTGATGAACATTAGCAGCTGGAAATTTGAAAATGGATTCTCAACGGGGATAGGCGTTGGCGTTGAGTTTTTCAATGAAACCTATCTGCCGGTGGTGGCCGATTTCAGGTATTTTATCCTAAAATCCGGCGCCATGCCGTTTGTTTCAATTCAGGGCGGGTATTCAATCCCTTTGGGAGGAACTTACTCACAGCAAATTTATGTCGACTCTCCGGTTATGTGGAATTCCTCCTTGATTTATAGGCCACCCGTACCGACAACCACAGATATCTCTGCAAGAGGAGGTTGGTTGCTTAATCCGGCCATAGGGATACAGTCGCCCATCAATGAAAATCTTGCCATTACTTTTAGTGCGGGATACCGAATGATGCGACACCGCTACGGTAAAAATGACACCTACAAACTGGACGTTGATTACAACCGTCTATCCCTTAAAGTTGGCCTATTATTTAAATGATGAACCCATGAAAAATTCAATTAAAAATAGTTTGATCCCATTCCTGATGTTGTTTGTTCTTTTTACAGGATGCAAGGACAAATATACCGAACAGTATCTCGAACTCGAGCCGGTCTACATGGGTTACCAGGATTTCCGGGCATCAGTAAAAATGGTCAGCCAGCAAGATTTGGTTAAACCCGGCAAAATCTATGTCATGGGCAACTATCTGTTCATCAACGAACGGATGAAAGGCATTCATATTTACAACAATGCCAATCCTGCTTCTCCCCAATACATCGGATTTATCAATATCCCCGGCAATGTCGATATCGTGGTGAAAAACAACGTGATGTATGCCGATAGTTATATAGATCTGGTCGCTATCGACATCACGAATCCGGCGCAAGCCAGAGAAGTTGGAAGGATTAAAGGTATCTTCCCTTATTCGGTTCCTCCTTCCGAGGAAGAGAGCTATCGTACAGGTCAGGTGGATGATACCAAAGGTGTAGTTGTGGGCTGGAATGTAAAAACGGTTCGGAATGAGATCAATACAACCAACTATCCGATATATCCCATCTATTACAGTTACGGTTTTTCGGCAAAGATGGATGCTCTTTCAAGCAATGTGGCGGCAGAAACTCAGGCTGCTGGCGCATCTGCTGCCGGAATTGGGGGTTCGATGGCCAGGTTCGGATTGACGGGAAATAATTTGGTAGCCGTTGATAACCACACCTATTACAACATTAATTTATCGGATGCCATAAACCCAAAACTGGAATCACAGTCGCAAATCAATTGGGGAATAGAGACCATGTTCCTCTATTCAAAGTATATGTTTTTAGGCACAACTACCGGGATGCAGGTGTACGACCTTTCTGATCTGAACAAGCCTGCTTATATTTCTTCCTTCTGGCATGCCACAGGATGTGATCCGGTCGTGGTGCAGAACAACAGGGCCTATGTCACCATTCGGGGAGGCAATATTTGCGGCAGCAACATCAACCGGATGGATGTGCTGGATGTTACCAATATACTGAAACCGACACTGATTCGTTCGTACAACATGGACAACCCATACGGTTTGGGCATTAGTGGTGATATCCTTTTTGTTTGCGATGGTACCTCCGGATTAAAAGTGTACGACGCGTCAGATCCGTGGTTGATTAGCGAACACATTCTGGCCAGTTTCCCCAAGATACAGGCCTACGATGTGATACCCCTGGGAACCTCCCTGCTGATGATCGGGAACGATGGTTTCTACCAGTATGATTACACCAATGTGAACAATATTAAGGAGATCAGTGTGATTAAGGTGAAGAAGTGAACCAAAGTGCCTAAAGTATTTAAAGTGCCTAGAGTGCCTAAAGTGCCTAAAGTATTTCGTTACCGCAACGAATGTCTGGGGTCCATAACTTTAGACACTTTAGGCACTCTAGGCATTTTAGGCACTTATTGCTACTTTTGGGACATTCATCCTTAAGTTATGCAACAACCCGATCCGAAAATCACAACCTTCCTTAAGAAACATCACGTCCTCACCCTGGCAACAGTTTCGGGCGACCAACCCTGGGTAGCCAACTGTTTCTACGCATTTGTGGAGAAGCAGATGGCTTTCGTTTTTACTTCCGGTTACGAAACCAGACACATACAAGAGGTGACACAAAACAACAAAGTCGCCGGAAATGTTGTACTCGAAACAAGTATCATCGGCAAAATTCAGGGGATACAGTTCTCCGGTACATTAACGAAGGCAGAGGGTGAGGCTCTGGACAAGGCAAGCTCAGCCTATCTAAAGAGATTTCCGTTTGCCGCCCTGATGGATACCACGCTCTGGATCCTTTCTATCGACTACCTAAAAATGACTGATAACCGGTTGGGATTCGGGAAGAAACTCCTGTGGGAGAGAAGTGCCTAAAGTATTAAAAGTGCGCTAAAGTGCCTAAAGTACTTGCGCCACAATGCTGATTTGTTGGGAGTCCACAACTTTAGTCACTCTAGTTCACTTTAGTCACTTTAGTCACTTTTTTATTATCTTTGTGCACTTTAAAAAAAAGGAGTTCTAAGAGGCTATGGGCAAGAAATTTAGGGAATACAAGGAGTTTAATCTTTCGCAAGTCAACAAGGATATTTTGAAGTTTTGGGAGGAGGACGATACTTTTCACAAGTCGATCACCACCAGGGCCGAAGGGAAACCTTACATCTTTTACGAAGGACCTCCGTCGGCCAATGGACAACCCGGTATTCACCATGTGGTTTCGCGTGCCATCAAAGATATCTTCTGCCGTTACAAAACGCAGCAGGGTTTTCTCGTCAAACGCAAAGCGGGCTGGGATACCCATGGCTTGCCCGTTGAGCTGAGTGTCGAAAAATCGCTCGGTATTACCAAAGAGGATATCGGCAAGCATATTTCCGTAGCCGATTACAATGCTGCATGTCGCCGCGAGGTGATGAAATACACCGACCTTTGGGAAGATCTTACCCAAAAGATGGGGTATTGGGTCAACATGGACGATCCTTACATCACCTACGACAACCGTTATATCGAGACCTTGTGGTGGCTCTTGAAATCTTTCTACAACAAGAACCTTCTTTACAAAGGCTACTCGATCCAACCTTATTCGCCTGCTGCCGGAACTGGGCTCAGTTCGCACGAATTAAACCAGCCGGGTTGCTACCGCGATGTGAAAGACACTACATGTATCGCCCAGTTCAAGGTGGTCCGCGATGCAAAATCCGAAACTTTGTTCGATCAGGTTTCGACCGATCTGTACATCCTGGCCTGGACAACTACCCCATGGACATTGCCTTCCAACACGGCTCTGGCGGTTGGTCCGACCATCAAATACGTCAAAGTTCAAACATTCAACCCCTATACTGCTCAGCCAATTACCGTTGTGCTGGCAAAGAACCTTTTCCGTCACTATTTTCCTGCAAAGAATGAAGCGCTAACGCTGGATAGTTACAACGGAGAGGGTAAAAATATTCCTTACCTGCTGCAGGGAGAATTCTCCGGCAGTCAGTTGGTAGGGGTCAATTACGAACAGCTTTTCCCATGGGTGAAACCGATGGGAGATGCCTTCCGTGTAATTCCGGGCGACTTTGTTACCACCGAAGATGGTACAGGAATCGTTCACATTGCACCAACTTTTGGCTCGGACGACGACCGGGTGGCCAAACAAACAGGCATTGTCCCGCTATTGCTGATCGACAACGAAGGAAAGCGTCAGCCAATGGTCGACCGTCAGGGTCGTTTCTTCCGCATGAAGGATCTGGATGCTGATTTTGTGAAAGCCAACATTAACAGCGAACTTTATGCTGAATTTGCCGGACGTTTTGTCAAGAACAGCTACGATGAATCGCTTACCGAACAGGATGCCACACTCGATATCGACCTCTCCGTTCAGTTGAAGAAGGAGGGGAAAGCTTTCAGGGTAGAAAAATATGAACACAGCTATCCGCATTGCTGGAGAACGGATAAACCGGTTCTCTACTATCCGCTGGATTCGTGGTTTATCCGCTCGACGGCTGTCAGGGATGAGATGATCGGGCTCAACAAGACCATCAATTGGAAGCCACAGTCAACCGGTACCGGTCGTTTTGGCAACTGGCTCGAAAACCTGGTCGACTGGAACCTTTCCCGCTCAAGGTATTGGGGAACTCCCCTGCCCATCTGGCGTACCGAGGATGGAATGGAAGAGCTCTGCATTGGCTCGGTTGAAGAGCTTATTTCGGAGATCCAAATATCTGTTGCCGCTGGCTTTATGCCCGCCAATCCTTACCAGGATTTCGTGGTTGGCGATAATTCCAAGGAAAATTACGAAAAGATAGACCTACACCGACCCTTTGTGGATGACATTGTGTTGGTATCCCCGAAAGGGGTAAAAATGGTACGCGAACTCGACCTGATCGATGTCTGGTTTGATTCGGGTTCCATGCCATTCGCACAGGTACACTACCCATTCGAACACAAAGAGGAGTTCGATGAACTCTTTCCGGCCGACTTCATCGCGGAAGGTGTGGACCAGACCCGCGGTTGGTTTTTTACCCTTCACGCCATTGCCACCATGGCCAAAGGCTCTGTCGCCTTCAAAAATATTATCTCCAACGGCCTGGTTCTGGATGCCGCCGGCAACAAGATGTCGAAGCGTCTGGGTAACGCAGTCGATCCTTTTACCACCATCGAAAAGTATGGTTCCGATCCCGTTCGCTGGTACATGATCACCAATTCACAACCGTGGGACAACCTGAAATTTGATCTGGGCGGGGTAGACGAAGTGCGCCGTAAATTCTTTGGCACACTTTACAATACCTACAGTTTCTTTGCGCTGTATGCCAATGTGGATGGCTTTGCCTATCGGGAAGCTGAACTCCCAAATTTGGAGCGGCCCGAGCTGGATCGCTGGATATTATCGTTATTGAACACCCTGGTCAAAGATGTGACGGAATCATACGAAACATACGAACCGACCAAGGCAGGAAGGGCTATTTCAGAGTTCGTCTCCGAAAACCTATCCAACTGGTATGTTCGTTTAAGCCGCAAAAGGTTCTGGGGCGGCGAATACAATGCAGACAAGATTTCTGCCTACCAGACTTTGTACACTGCACTCCAGACTGTTGCCAAGCTGGCGGCACCCATTGCTCCTTTTTACAGTGATCAGCTATACCGCGATCTGAACAAAGTAGCGCACCGCGAACATGACCTATCAGTCCACCTTACCAGGTTCCCCGTAGCCGATGATGCCATGGTCGACCAGGCGCTTGAAGAGCGGATGGAGATGGCTCAAAAAGCATCCAGCATGATACTCGGCCTTCGCCGGAAGGAAAAATTGAAAGTTCGTCAACCTTTGGCAAGGATTATCGTGCCTGTTTTGAACGAAAGCTTCCGCAAGCAGTTTGAAGCCATCGAAAGTATTGTATTGACTGAAGTCAATGTGAAACAGGTGGAGTATCTGACCGATTCGTCTGGAATTATCAAGAAGAAGATCAAACCCAATTTTAAGACTCTTGGGCCAAAATACAGCAAACTGATGAAGCAGATTGCCGCGATGGTTACTGCCATGGATCAGAGCCAGATTGCCTCTTTCGAGCGGGATGGTTATTTTGATACGGTCATCGGGGGGGAAGCTGTCAGGCTTGTTTCGGAGGATGTGGAGATCCTCACTGAAGATATTCCAGGCTGGCAGGTAGCTAGCGAAGGCAATCTGACCGTAGCGCTCGATATTCATGTTACGCCGGAACTGAGGCTGGAAGGTATCGCCCGCGAACTGATTAACAGAATTCAGAATTTAAGGAAAGAGAGCGGTTTCGAAGTTACCGACAAGATAGAACTAACGGTAGGCAACCACCCTGAGCTGGCTGAAGCACTGGAGAAATTTGGGGATTACATCTGCGCTCAGACTCTGGCACTGAAACTTCATCGGGTTGAAGTATCAGAGGTGGCCGCAGATCAACTCGTTGAAATAGAACCCGGATTAGAAACAGTTCTAACCGTCAGGAAAATTTGAGAGATTAACCGATGCTGTTGATAAATATTTATTTCAGCATGTATAAATAGCACCGATTTAGATTATATTTAC